>OLVP01001336.1_pt1 | contig 15247 bp, 13 predicted proteins | sample 1673281 | NCBI WGS metagenome assembly OLVP01 (sample SAMEA3178940, study PRJEB25190) | human gut metagenome | biome: human gut; feature: human-associated habitat; material: faeces | place: Austria | collected 2013
AACACTCACCTATTCCAGGTGAATGCCTTATCAAAATTTCCTTATTTTGTTGTCTATGACGCTTATTCAGATATGCCTGTATATCTGCTAAAATGTAATTGCTAGCAATTATATTTTCACGTGGGTATGGGGACGTAATCCCCATCAAGTCTGCCACTCATAAGTAATACAAAATTGTCAAAATGACAATACTGTTTTACACGGGTTGATCTTGCTCTGGTTGTAACGTATGAATTTATACAATAATAGGCCCAAATGGGCACTTTCACCATTCGAGCCTATATATTATATGTCTTTTGGATAAGAGCTTAAAAAGTAGCTGTCTATACAGTATGTTTTTATCGTAGAATTAATTTTATTGAAACCACAAACAATTCATTATTTCTATGTCTTCTTATATACACAATAATTTGCTTGTTCTTCCGAAATTATCTAAATAACTCAAACTTCGCACTTGAATAAGTTCGTATGTGCCTTGAAAATTCAATAATTCCTGGAATAAAAATAGCATGAATACCATCTGGTTTGGTATAATTGAGTTGTTCAAAAACAATTAAAAACCGGAGGCTCATGCTATGAATAAAAGTATAACACAAGACACTCAGAATGATAACCAAATTTCTAAAACTATTCGAAGATTTTTTACCAGATTTCATGTTTCTTCTGCACTAAAAGCAGTGAATGCTTATAAAAGAAAGGGCATTCCTGTTGTGGAAATATTTCAATATCTGTTCCTGTTGGTTTTTTTCAATAGAAGCATGTATATGAATCTTCTTTCTGGAAGAAATACACCTTCTTTTGCTAAGGATGCGGTTTACCGTTTTATGAAAATGACTCAGCAGAAATTTAATTTATTCTATACTATGTTATCTCTTCCAACCATTTTTTATGCAAACTCGCAACTGACTGCATCAAATAATCTGGCCCATAGGGACAGCATTCTGCTTCTTCTTTCGTCGCCTCTCCAGTTAAAACTATTGCAGTTTCCACCTTCGCATTGTGTCCACAAAGCATATCTGTATATAAGCGATCTCCCACAACTAATGTCTCTTCTTTTCTATAGTTATTTCGACTTATTGCCAATTCAACCATATCTGGTTCTGGTTTTCCAATAAAATGGGGCATTCTTTTTATTGCGTGATTAAGCATCTCACAAATTGCTCCACAATCAGGCACATATCCAAATTCAATCGGACATACATAATCTGGATTTGTCGCAAGATAGTCCACTTTCTTCGTACTAAGCAACCTGCATGTATCAGATATTTTTTCATAAGTTAGCTGATTATCATATGAAATTAAAACACAACTAATCTCTTCATCCTCACCATCTGTCGTAACACGAATTTTATTTTTCTTTAGTTCTCGAATAAATGATTTTGTCCCCATAACATAAATCAATTCTCCTGGATGATATTTTTTCAGATAGTATACTGTTGCATAAGATGCTGTCAGGAAATTACTGTGATTTGTCATAATTCCAAGTTGTTGAAAAAAAAGAATATAATCATCAATACTGCGAGTTGCGTTATTGGTAATAAATATATATTTTCCACCATTTTTTTCAATATCACTCAAAAATTCTTTTGTACCTCCAATCAACTGATTTCCTTTACAAATAGTTCCATCTATATCTAACAGAAATAATTTTTTATCTCCAAGCATCTACCCTCTCTCACTTTCTTCTCGTATCATTCGCGCTTTATCCGGATAATTAGTAATAATCGCCGTAATTCCTGAATCTATTAACATCTTCATGTCCGATTCCTGATTCACCGTCCACACGCGCACTTTTAATCCGCTCTGCAGATATTCTTTCAAAAAATGGGCCATCTTTACATGATAAACTGCGGGATGTAAACCATTAACCCCTTCATTTTTTGCATACTTATCAATCTGCAGAATCACGTCACTATATAGATAGGCCGTTTCTGCCTGAGATACAATTTCTTTAATTTTCCTAATACTGTAATGATTAAAGGATGAATATATCACTAGATCTTCCATTTTAGTTTTCTTCACAAGATCCACTGTCTTTTCTTCAATTTCAGGATACCAATATATGCCTGTTTTCAATTCTATATTTACGGTCAAGTTTTCTTTTTTTGCATATACCAGCACTTCTTCCAAAGTCGGTATTTTAGAATGCTCATATTCCTGATATTTTCCTTTCATTATTGTAAAGTTTTTCAACTCTTCTAACGTATAATCCTTGACATATCCATGACCATTTGTTACACGATCAATTGTTTCATCATGAATAACTACCGGAATTCCATCTTTTGACAGTTGGATATCCAACTCTATTCCTTCTGCTCCTTGTTTAACTGCAAGTTTGAACGCATCCATCGTATTTTCTGGAGCATATCCACTTGCTCCTCTATGTGCAAATATCTCTGTCATTTGTTTTCCTCTTTTCTTAATATAATCCATCATTATCAATAGTAATGGAAGAATCAGGGACTTTTCTTTGTCCCTGATCCTCTGTCTATCATTTATTCGATTGTAATTACAGTCTCACTTCTTCGCAGATATTAGTTATTTACTGTATTATAATCATCAATAGATTTATTAATTGTATCAGCCATATTTGTTACGGCTTCATCAACGCTTTCTTTTCCATTAAGCATGCTCTCAATCTCAGATTCTACAGTTGCTCTTGCCTCTGGGAAAACACTTAATAATGCCCCACAGTATTCTGGTGAAGAATCATGTAACTGATCAATTGCTGTCTGAAACTGTGGATACTGTGCAATATTATCTTTGAAGGTCTGCTCTTCATGTGCTGCTGTTGTAACTGGGAAATATCCGGTCTGTGCATTCCAGTAAGCCTGTGATTCTGGTGAAATCAAGAATTTTACAAATTCCCATGTTGCACGAAGTTTCTTTGGATCCTGATTATTCAAAGCCCACAGAGAGGCACCACCTATAGATACTCCACCTTCATCGCTCTCTTTGATTTTCGGGAAATATGCTGTTCCAACTTCAAATTTACCATTAACATCCTGAAGGATCTGTTTCAGTGATGCTGTTGAACCAAGAGTGATTGCTGATTTTCCTGCTGAGAAATCTGCCAATCCTGCGTCTCCACCTTTTCCAACAATTGGTGCATATCCTTCTTGATTAAGGGTCTGCCATTCTGTCAAAATATTTTTTGCAGCTTCGTTTTTATCAAAATCAACGGCTGTTGCGACATCGTCACGTCCATTTCCATTGTTTGCATAATCCAGTCCTTGCTTTCCAACAAACTGTTCAAAAAACCAGCCATAAATACCAAGAGACATTACTTCACTTGCACCACCCTGATTCATCAGCTGATCGCCAATCTTTGAAATGCCTTCCAAACTATCTGGAACTTCTGTGATTCCAGCCTGCGCAAACATATCCTTATTGTAGTACATGATTGGTGTTGATGAGTTGAACGGCATAGAATAAAGCTTATCATCAATTGTATAGTAAGCTGCAAGATTCGGTTCAATCTGTGACACATCATAATTATCTGCATCTACCATTTCCTGCATTGGAACAACCCAACCAGACTCAATCATAAATCTGGTTCCGATTTCATATACCTGTACCAAATCTGCACCCATGTTTCCAATCTGCGCACTTTTCAGTTTGTTTAAGGAATCATCATATTCCCCCTGATACTGTGCTTTTACTGTAATACCATATTCATTTTCTTCATTAAATTTATTTACCAGTGTGTCAATTGCCTGTCCGTTAACGCCACCCATAGAATGCCAGAATGTAATTGTTGTTCCGTCAACATCATCTGCCGCTGCCATTTCTACCTTTTCATCCGTAGAAGTATCACCGGTCTGGCTTACTGACGTTTTTCCATTTCCACATCCGGACAAAACGCCCATTACCATTGTTGCTGTAAGTAATAATGATACTAGTTTCTTCTTCATTTCTACTCTCCTATTTTTTGTTTTTTTGTAGTTACACTTATTTATAGATTCGGAAATGATTCTTTCTATTACACATTTCCGCTCCTACCATAATATTGTTATCCCTTTACCGCTCCAGAAAACATTCCGCGAATCAGCTGTTTTTGTCCGACGATAAAAATTGAAATAGACGGGATAATAATCATAACAACACCTGCAATCATTAATGTTATTGACTGGGAATCGATGCTGTCCAGCATACTAATACCAATCTGAACTGTTCGCATATTGTTTGATCCTGTAACAAGTAATGGCCACATATACATATTCCATGCATTAATAAACGTATATACTGCCATCGCTCCTATTGCCGACTTAGTCAGTGGCATTAATATTTTTACAATAAACTTAAGGTTTGTACATCCATCTAATTTTGCAGACTCATACAATGATTTTGGGAATGTCATATAAAACTGACGGAATAAGAAAATCCCCATTGCGGATGTTAAATATGGAATAATCAGAACCGGATAGGTATCTAACATTCCAAGGTTTGCCACCGTCAAATAGTTTGAAATAATCGTTGCTTCTCCAGGTACCATCATGGTTGCCATAACTATTGCGAATAGAATCCCTTTTCCTTTAAATTCCAAAAACGAAAAGGAAAATGCAGCCAAAGAACAAGAAATTATCTGCCCTACAGTTATAAAACCTGCCATTATAAACGAGTTTACAATAAAACGCAATAACGGAACTGTTCTCAATGCATCAATAAAATTCTGAACTGTTGGATGCTTTGGTACAATATTCAATTCTGTTGTAAACAACTCATTTGATGGCATAAATGCAATACTAATTGCATACAAAAGCGGAAGTAAAATAACTACTGCAAATACAATATTTGCTACGACACGCAAAACTGTTTTACTCCTTCTTTTTGCAAGCGCTTTTGTATTCATCTTATTTTTTAATTCAAATAATTCTTCTGTTGTCATACGGCCTTCCACTGGAATTGCCATACTATCAATCTGATTCATTAGTAATTTACCCCTTTTCTTTCCATTCGGAACATTACAAGTGTTACAAGCATTATAATGATAAACAAAATAACTGACTGAGCAGAGGCACTTCCAAAACGATAATTAAAAAACGCATCTCTATAAATTGAATAGACAATTACGTTTGTCGATTCATTTGGTCCTCCTTCTGTCAAAATTTTGATCTGCCCAAATGACTGGAATGCCTGAATGATATTAACAACCACTGTATAAAACATGATCGGTGACAATCCTGGGAGTGTCAGATGAAAAAATTGTTGCACTCCACTTGCTCCATCTACAGAAGCTCTCTCATAGATTGTCTCATCAATATTCCCCAAACCAGCTGAAAAGTAAAGAAAATTTATTCCACTGTTAAGCCAAGCCGTCAGAATCGCAACACAATACAACGCTGTACGTGGGTCATTCAACCAATTAATATCTAATCCGAGAAGCTTATTCACAATACCTACCGTAGGGTGAAGCATAATTTGAAAAATCATAGCTGCTGAACTAGATGCAATTGCCATAGGAAGCGCATATGCAGTACTAAACACACGAATTCCTGGAAATGCTTTATTACACAACACTGCAGCTACTAAACCTAGTAACATTCCACCAACTACAACAATCAAAACAAAAACAACTGTTACTTTTAAACTGTTCTGAAATGATTTTGAATTAAGTAAATCAATGTAATTCTGAAGTCCTACAAATAATTTTGCCTGTCCCATCTTATTCGTCATAAATAAGCTTAAATAAATAGTCTTAAAAAAAGGATAGAATAAAAAAACTGCAAATATCAGCATACTAGGCACCAGATAGCAATATGGTGCAAATTCAATTTTTTTTCCTGACTTCATTTTTAATTCCTTTCCCTATATAAAATATTTCTATCTGTTTCAATATCAAAGATATGAATCTGGTCTGTATCAAAAAACAACTGTATCTTTTCTCCAATGCGAGTCTTGTTTTCAGGACCTAATTTCACTGCATGTGTTCTGTTTTGCTCCTCAAAATATAGCATTACCTCAGCCCCAAGCATTTCACGGGTCACTATCTCTTCTTCAATTCCTACACTGTTCAAATCGATTTTTCTTTTTTTTGCTTCCTCATATTCATAAACATCTTCCGGACGAATCCCAAGAATCACTCTTTTTCCCATATATTTTTCTCGAATAAGCTGTGCATCATGATTATTCGGATAAATCTTTTTGATTGCATTATTAATTGCAAAAATCAAAACAACTTTCCCTGCTTCTTCCTCAACATCACATGCAATAAAGTTCATTGAAGGTGAACCAACAAAACCTGCAACAAATTTATTAATAGGATTACTATAAATATTCTGTGGTGTATCCACTTGCTGAATTTCGCCGTCTTTCATAACCACAATTTTAGTTCCGAGAGTCATAGCTTCTGTCTGATCATGCGTTACATAGATAATTGTTGTATCTAATTGATTATGTATTTTCTTTAGCTCCACTCTCATTTGGGCTCTTAACTTTGCGTCCAGATTTGATAATGGTTCATCCATCAAAAATACTTTTGGTTTTCTTATAATTGCTGCTCCAATAGCAACTCTTTGTTTCTGTCCTCCTGACAATGCTACAGGTTTTCTCTTCAAAAGCGGTTCAATTTCTAATATTTTTGCAACTTCCTTTACCCTTTTATCAATCTCCTTCTTCGGCACTTTTCTTATTTTCAAAGAATATGCTATATTTTCATAAACCGTCATATTAGGATATAGTGCATAATTCTGAAATACCATAGACATGTCTCTTTCCCTTGGTTCCAGATAATTACACAGCTTTCCATCTATCCACAATTCACCATCTGTAATTTCTTCCAAGCCTGCAATCAACCTTAGTGTTGTTGATTTTCCGCACCCTGAAGGTCCAACAAATATTACAAATTCTTTATCATGAATATCCAAGTTAAAATTCTTAACCCCATAATGTGCTGAATCAAATTGCTTACAGACATTTCTTAATACCATTTCTGCCATTATTTTCCTCCTTCGCAGTTAGAAACACTGTTTTCTTTTTTAGTTCATCAATGTCCGATAGTTATCTTATTAGATTTCAGGTCTATCTCTCTATCTTGTTTCTGTGAAATATATGTTAAATAAATGTAATCTACGCTTTCCTTTCCAACCCGCTGTTCCACACGCTGGATGCGGTTTCCGGCATATTCCACCGGGGATTCCTCTCCCGTTTCTCTTCCCATCTTATCTGCCACAATACTGGACTATTCTTTCGTTTCCAGCATAGCAGAACGCACCAGTTCCTTTGGAAGACGGGAGGCTGGATTTCGGGTCTTCGGACTTTGATCCCGCACTTTTTCTTTGATATCTTTCAATCACACACCTCCCATCTTCTATAACTTTCTAGAGCGTGTTTGAAAATTAAAAAGTGTACAAAATATTTGTTTATAGCCCTTCTTTCATGATAAAATAAAGAAAAAGGGGCTGATATTATGTCAAGACGTTATGAACTAACAGATCAGGAATCAACGGACTACATATTGGGTTTGTCCACTTTGAGTGTCCGTAAAAGCTATGATATTTCTGAATTAGGATTGTCCGAGGGAGCTGTGAGAGGGTTTGTGACAGGTACAGTCGATGTGCAAATCCTCAACCGTCTGTTGGAACACAGGAACTTCCCGAAACTGATGGATTTGATACGGATTTATTTTCAAGACACAGCGACAAAGGGTATCATGGCAAGAAACCAGCTAATTGAACTGGCAACAGCTTCCCTGTCCGATCTGATGAAAGAACACCCGGAACATCGGGCAGAAGCAAGACAGGATTTGCAACTTCTGAACGCACAGAAGATGGGAGAACATGAAGCGGAGATTGAAAAAATCAAGAATGTATTTCTTGCTATCCTGCGAGATATTAAGAAAGATATGGACAACGGAGAACAGCCGGGAGAAGCTGTGACCGCCGATATGTTCCAAACCATGCAGGAAACCATGAAAGACCACCAGCAGGAGCCGCTTTCTATGGACGATGTAACTGCTATGATTGCCGGACAGATTGTGCAGCTTCTTCCGATGGACGAGGAAACCGCCAAGCAGTTTCAAACACTTGATATGATACCCTCAAGTAGGACACTAAAATATAAAAAAACCTACTTGGGGGTATTTTATGTCCAGAAAAAGTAAAATTGATGCACTGAAGAAAGTAAAAATTGTAGAGCAGTATCTGAATGGAGAAATTAGTCAAAAAGGTGCTGCCAAAGTATGCGGTGTGAACAAACGGAGTGTCCAGGACTGGATCCGGATCTATAAGACAGAAGGTCCGCAAGGATTATTAACACCGAAAACGAACAAGAAATATCCAAAAGACTTGAAGTTGAAGGCTGTACAATCCTATCTTTCTGGGGAAGGTTCTTTGGATGAAATATGTGCAAGATTTGGAATCCGGCAGCATGTTCAGCTTATGAGTTGGATTAAGGTGTATAATGAAGGTAAGGAATTAAAAGAACTTACCGGAGGTAGCACCATGAAGAAAGCCAGAAAAACAACATTGGAAGCACGGATTGCCGTAGTAAAAGACTGCCTTTCACATAATCGGAATTACGGGGCAATGGCTCTGAAATATAATTGTTCTTATCAGCAGGTACGAAATTGGGTAAACCGCTACGAAAAGATGGGGAGTGCAGGACTGGAGGACCGACGGGGAAAGTGTGCCGGATCTCAACCAATCCGTACACCGGAAGAAGAACTGCGGGATCGCATAGCAGAACTGGAACGAAAGAACAAAGATCTACAAATGGAGAATGACCTGTTAAAAAAAGTAAGGGAATTAGAAAGGGGGCATCGTTTTCTCTAATACATAAATCATGTGAATATCAGGCCGTCAGGGAACTGGCTGAAACAAAAGGATATCCGGTCAGACAAATGTGTCGCTGCCTTGGGATTAGACGTTCTGCCTATTACCATTGGCTGAGGTATCCGAAGAGTGAAAGAGAGCGCAAAAATGAACAGATTGTAGATTTGATCAAAGAGATTCATCACCTCCATCCAGATATGGGATACCGACGGATCCGTGATGAACTGGCTGTAAATTATGAAATGCCCTTTAATGATAAACGGATTCTGCGGATTTGTCGTAAGATAATATCACTTATTTCAGGATTAACATTTTCCTTATACAGAATACTCTCTAATGCCTTACGTTGTCTGTCAAGAGCAATCTCCGCCATTCTCATACTGATAGAGATTTCACCAGAAGAAGCAATATTAGAATAATCAACTTGTGTGGTCATGTCGATTATCATTCGCCCGTCCGAAAACTCTCTCATGTGTCCAACATCAATATAATGATGAATTTTCTTTTTTGTTGTCATTTGAAGCATGTCATCAGAAGTATAATTCAACTCATAGGCTTTATCTGTATTAATCTGAATTTCTAGCGAAGCATCCTCTTCGTTAATTTTTAAGTTGTGATATGTTAATATAGATTTTTCCTGATTTATCTTTTTCTTTTCTAACTCTAGAATATTCTTCCATTTTCCTGTTATATCCTTCTGATGCATATCTTCATCACGATGACTAATATAATCTGCTTCGTGATTCAATACCTCTTCACTTAATATCTGCGCATTAATCTCTGCCTTGTAATGAATTCTTACACCACCTCCAATTTGTACACCATAGGGAATCTCATACGCTATTTCTTTTTGTGTAATCAATCTGTCTGGTTGAACAAATGCAATGCTAATTACTGTAAAACGTTTATCATCTCTCTGATCAATTTTTAAATAAGAAATAAACCTCTGTCCATACAATTCATAGGTACCTTCGAACAATCCATCTTTATTCTTTGCAGGCCACATATAACACTTTCCCGCGTATTCTTCTTCAAGAGCTTTTAATGCCAATGTAGTTTCTTCCTTTTCGATGTAACCAAATGTTGCTAATCTCTTTGTGACATTATGTGTAAAGCCTAAACTAATATACCTTCTGACAGCAGTAGAAGGAGAATTATCATGAGTAAATATATACCAGGAAATCAGAAACACTTAACATTAAATGACCGCATTTACATCGAAAACGAATTAGCAAAAGGAACATCTTTTAAAGACATTGCTGCTTTTCTATGCAAAGATCCAACGACCATATCCAAAGAGGTCCGTGCTCACCGAATTTCAGATTGGTATCACAAAGGCACATTCTATAATTCAAAGAACTTTTGCATTCATCGTTACCACTGCAAGAAGACCAATGCTTGCGGAAAAATTCTTCTCTGTGGCATTAAGTGTACCTCATGTCCAACCTGTAATCAGACCTGCAAAGATTTTGAAAAAGAACGATGCAAACGCTTGGACAAAGCACCGTACGTTTGTAATGGATGCCCCAAAAAGATCAATCACTGCACAATCGCACATAAATACTATTATAACGGACGTGCTGCCAACAGAAAGTATCGTGAATTACTGAAAAACTCTCGTTCAGGAATAAATATGACTAAACGGCAGCTTCATCAGAAAGACCAGATCATTTCGCCGTTGATTGAACAGGGGCAATCCCCTGATCAAATCCTTACAAATCATCCAAAACTGGATATGTCTGTCCGCTCTATGTATACATACATTGACAAGGGACTTTTCACAGCCAGAAATATTGATCTGAAACGACAGGCAAAGTTCAAACCTAGAAAGTGTCATAAAACACAGATTACAGATCGCTCTGTCTTTAAAAACAGGACTTACTCTGATTTTTGTTTATTAAAGTTGGACTCCTTTGTAGAAATGGATACAGTACATTCTTCAAGAGAATCAAACAAGACTCTCTTAACATTGTTTTTCACACAGGAAAAGTTGTTTCTTGCCTTTTTACTTAATCGTTGTACTAAGGGAGCGGTAAGACTTATATTTAATCGTTTGGAGAAACGATTAAGCACATATGAATTTCTCTCTGTTTTTGAAAATATATTGACCGATAGAGGTTCAGAATTCGAGGATCCTGAAAGTTTGGAAACAGGAATTCATGGTATCCAAAGAAGCAGTATCTATTATTGTGATCCCATGCGCAGTGGACAAAAAGGAGCCTTAGAACAAGCACATACAATGCTTCGTATGGTTTTACCTAAAGGTACTTCTTTTGAGTTTTTGACGCAATGGGATGTGAATCTCATTGTAAATCATATCAATTCCACTCCACGAGAGAGTCTTGGTGGGAAAACGCCATATGAAGCTGCTTTAGAAACACTTGGAGAAGATATCTTAAAAGCATTTCAGCTTAAGCTGATTGCACCCGATGAAGTCAATCTGACGCCTAAGCTGATACGCTTTAACCGTTAATAAAACTAATCGAAATCTGCTGTCAGACTGGATGTAAACTTTTCACATTTTTCGAATGTGGCTGGTGGAATTTAGTCTAGCACACCAAATTCCAGTAGCCCATTTAGCATGCCTTGAAATCTAGAAAATTTCGAGGAGTTACATTAATTATAACAGAAAACGAGAGATTTCAAGCAAAAATCTCTCGTAATTTCGGCAAAATTTAAAACATGATGGAATTTACTCTTGCACTGGAATTTACTTTTTCAAGTCAGCATATTAATCCATCTACATATCATATTCTAATCCACTAAAAGCGGGCATTTAAAAAGAACCAACCATCTGATATGTACCCAGAATTCTGAACACACACCTCTCACGATTGATTCTTAATTAGTTTGCAAATCCTCAAGAATTTTGATTATTCTGTTTTCTTTACGTCTTGACTACCGATCCGATCTTCCAAAGGTGTAAATAAGGTGTAAATTCTACGTTTCCATCCAAGAAACCCAATAGAATCAAGGCTTTTGCCCCGTCCCTTAAACATTGCCGTGACATATAAATAAAATTTTTATCATATGATTTTCTCCTTGTGTTATTGAAAGATTGTGTAATTTGAACCCTCTATGTTCTCAATCACTTAATGATATATTTTGTTCCTCTGCCTTTTCCTTCAACTGCAATCACACCCTTTTTCTCCATAGCTTTCAGTAATTGTGTTGTTTTTGATTTGCCAAATGGGACATATGGTGCAATTTCACTTATTGGTTTCAGCATTGTCTTACTTAAAAATTTGTAAATCACTTTTTCGTCTTCGGTTAAATTGACATTCGTTTCAAATATCGGTAGTATAATTTTTATAGCATTTTCTGACACTTCAAATTCTGGTTTTATCAAACTCTCTGCATACAGTTGTTTGATTCGTGTAATTCCTGTTCCAAATATCTCTACTAATCCCAGTCTGTAAAATACATTTGCAAGATTTCTATTTCTTAAAATAGATAGTTTACCTGATAAATATTCTTCTGCCGTTATTCCAGCCGGCAATCCACCAGGAGACACTATTTCTATTCTATCATCAAACATAGAAACTCTGATGTGTGAATTAATATCCCATACCCTATGAATCAAAGCATTTGCAATTGCTTCTCTGAAAGCTGCTTCCGGTATTTTCTCTACCATCTTTCTGTCAGCCCCCTGTATTACTTCATATTGGTAATAATCTCCAAATACAGCAAGTGCTTTTTCATATATTTCTAAAACCGATATATGTTCAAACGTTACTCTTTTTTGAATAATACTGATATTCTCACCAAACTTAACAATATCAATTCCTGAAAAATGATTTTTATCCGCCAAAAGTCCCGCTGCATTATTATAACCATTTATATTGTCATACAGGTTCAATGTCTTTAAAATATCTTGATTGAAAGTTTCAATGTAAATATTTTCTTTCAGTTTACACTGTAAAATTTTAAAAGATAGCTCCTGATCTTTACAAGGTAATTCTTCGAAGCTAATATTTTTTCCATCTAATACAAGCCTTGAAAATTCCAATGTATCTACCTCTATCGTTGCTGTATCATTTCGTTTGTATGCTTTTGATTTATATAAATACGGTTTTTGAAAACCACTTTTTACAGTAAGTTTTATCGTCTGGTCATTATTCTGTATTTCAAGTGTATAGTTTGGTTGAGGTGATATACTGTCATTGATTTTATTTTCGATATCCAGACAGGCCTGTTTTACATCTGGCAATCCTTTCACATTTCCATTATCATCAACCCCAAAAAGAATTGTTCCACCATTGTAATTCGAAAAGGCACTAACTGTTTTCAAAAAAGTATTCGTAATCGTTTCCTTGAATTCTAATATTCTTGTTTCACGCATAGTAATCGTTCCCTTTCCAATCATAATGATTATATTATATGCAAAAATGCGCAAAAAATCAATCGTATTTTTTTACGATTGATTTTTTAATTGATTTTGAGTGTAGTATTATTTTTTGACCAACTAAATTATGACAACTTTTTTAATTATTCCGATTCGGTCTTCCAAAGGTATAAATAAGGTGTAAATTATTTGTTTTATCTAGAAAATCCTACAAAATCAAGTCTTTCTCGCCATACTTTAAATGTTGCCGTGGCAGATGAAGAGTATTTTTATCATTGTTTTATTTCTCCTTGATTTGCCCCGTAATTCCCTGTTTTGCAAGGGATTTCGGGAATTTTGTGGTTTGGCTCAAAAATGCAGATTGTGGCAAATTTGAGCATAGTTTTGCAAGTTATTACTACTGCTTGGTAGTAGAAATGGTAGTAAAACGAGGTGTGTTTACTACTAAGGGCTTAGGTATATCTTAGTGCTTAAATAATCTTGATATTCTTTGTTGCAAAAGATGAACATCGATTATCCTTTGTCAAACATGCATATTCAAACAATGCCGCAGTCGCTGGATTCTGAAACAAATATTCACGAGTGGATTTTGATAATTCTATCTCATTCAAATCAATAGAATTAAAGAATCCTTGCCTAAACAGCTGTGTCAACGGCTTACATTCACAGGCAATTTTTAGAAACAGATATACCTTAATAGCCTCAATCTGAGCATCACGCATCTGTCCTGTTTTCTCTATATACTCAATTAAGTTTTTAACCGTACACCGTTCTGATTCATACCATTGTGTACACTTATTTTCTATCATTTTATAGAACATGTATTTACTCCCGTCTTTAAAATGTATATTATTATTTTTTCTCAAATCACAAATTTTTCACTTTGAATCACGTTTAATATGCAATCCTAAAATAATCCAAATACGCCTTATACTTATCCTGCGCATTCAGACAGGTATCTGTCAGATAACCTTGTTCGTCATCCCATTCCTTCAATCCACGATAATAGAATAACTTCAGATTGTCCTCAATAATGAACGGAACGATATTGTATTTCAGACACTCCTTAAACATAATCAACCTGCCCACACGACCATTGCCGTCCTGGAACGGATGAATCCGCTCAAACTTCACATGGAAGTCCAGAATATCCGCAAAGGTCTTTTCTTCTTTGGCGTTGTATTCCGTCAACAAGACCTTCATTTTATCGGCAACTTCTTCTGGAAGAGCTGTATCCCTGCCGCCGACTTCATTCGGAAGTTTCTTATAATCTCCAACAGCAAACCATTCTTTTCTGGAATCACTGGTGCCGTTCTTCAAAACCAAGTGAAGTTCTTTGATGAACTTCTCCGTCAGAGCTGCTTTTGCATGATCAATAATCATGTCAATGCACCGGAAGTGATTTGCCGTTTCGATCACATCATCCACATTCAGCACTTCTTTTTCTACGCCAATAGTATTGGTTTCAAAGATATATCTAGTTTGATCGTGTGTCAGGCGGCTTCCCTCCATATGGTTAGAGTTATAGGTCAAATCAATCTGTGTCTTATGATAAATCCCACCGGAATATTTAATTGCCTTCTGCTCTTTCAGAATATCCAACAGAGTAATCGGCTCTTCTTTTCTTTTGTTGGTGCGCTCCGGTTTTTCTGCGTTTTCTGGAATGTTCCATGTCTTACCAGTAAGAAATGCACCGTTCACACGCCCTTGGGCACAGTAATTTCTAACACTGCGCTCTGACATATTCCATTTTTTTGCTATATCAGCAACTAAAAGGTATCTCATCTACAATCCTCCATCACAAATCATAACCCATATCCAAAACGTATCAATCTACTAATTAGTATATCACACCATCGGCAAAAACGCCATTCCTTTTGCCCACTGCGCTATTTTTTAGCCGATATAACAATTATGTCATCTAATAAGTTTCACTTTCTTTTTCTCGCATGATCATGAGACTTTTTTCGTTCAAATTGTGCAATCATATGTAAAAGGTGAATGCTCTTTATCAAAATAAAAATGGCGAAGTGCTTATCGTAACACTCCGCCGAAAGCCTAACCGGTTTGAGCTAGATGCTTGGTTAGGTCTGCTTTATTATTTTATGCAATTCCATTGCATTTATACACT
>OLVP01001338.1_pt1 | contig 15240 bp, 15 predicted proteins | sample 1673281 | NCBI WGS metagenome assembly OLVP01 (sample SAMEA3178940, study PRJEB25190) | human gut metagenome | biome: human gut; feature: human-associated habitat; material: faeces | place: Austria | collected 2013
CTGCGGGGTCGGACAACTGAACGTGGGCCACGAGATGGGACACCTTTCCGTCTTTCTGAGCAGGCAGGACCACCACCTCTTTCACAGAGGGCAGCGACGCAAGTCCCTGCTCCACATCGCCCAATTCGACGCGGAAGCCGTTGAGCTTCACCTGGAAGTCCAAGCGCCCCAGGCAGTACAGGCGCCCTTGCTCGTCCAGATAGCCCTTGTCGCCGGTCTTGTACGAGCGCACGGTCTTCCCACCGGCGTCGGTGTGCTCAGAGAAAACGGCTTCAGCCAGATCGGGGCGACCGAAATAGCCCAGCGACACCGTGGCGCCTTCCAGATACACCTCCCCCGTCTGGCCCGACGGTAGCACATCGCCCGTTTCCACATCGCGGATCACCGCACGCACCTCAGGATTCAAAAAGCCCACCGGCAGGGGATTCGATTGATCGACAACTTCACGCGTCACTTCAATATCGGTCACCGCCTGGGTTTCCGTCGGACCATAGGTGTTGAAGATGCGCACGCCTGGGAATCGGTCGAGCAGCTTGCTTGCGGCCGCATTGCGAAACACCTCGCCGCACAACACAATGGTATCCAATCGCGGGAGCAGCTGAGCGTTGAACGAGGGGTCGGCCAGGCACATCTCGATATAGGAGGGCGTCGACACCCAGGTGGTCAAGCCGCTCGCCGCGAGCGCCTCGAAAGACGCGCTCATGCTCTGCTCGCATTCCGAGTCAAAAGCGAACAGCGTGTAGCCGGCCGAGAGCCCCGCTACGATATCGAACAGGCTTACATCGAACGTGTAGGGAACGCGATTGAAACTGATGCGATCCGGGCCAGCGGGAAACAGCTTCCCGAAGTAGTCCATGAACGCATCGACGCAACGCGAGGGCATCTGCACGCCCTTGGGACGACCAGTGCTGCCCGAGGTGAACAAAAGGTAGAAGACGTCGTCACCCGACACCCAACTATCCTCGAAAACCGTCTCGCCCGACATGCAGGCCGTCCGCACTTCGTCTTTCCCCAGCACCCGTTCGGCAAGGGAGGCATCGGCAGCGAGCGGCTCGTCAGCCAACGAGATACCCAGCGGGCGCCCGATTTGCTCGAGAATGTCCGCAACGCGATCAGCGGGATAGGCGATATCGATGGGCGCGTAAGGCAGCCCCGCCTTCACCGCCGCAAAGAACGACACCAGCATGAGCGGCGACTTATGGCCGTACACCACCACTGGTTTGCCCTCGGGCGCCTCTCTCCTCAGAAAAGCCGCCAGGCCATCGGACCAGCGGTCGAGCTCGCCATAAGTTAAGGAATCAGATCCCCCCCCCCCGAGAGGTAAAATACGCTACCCGATCAGGATGCTCGCGACACTCCCGAGAAACTTCCTTCAGAAACCTGCTTGCCGTCATACCACTTCCTTGCCTATAAAATGAAACTTGATTATAAACGCTTACCCTCTTTTGTTCTAGTCACAGCAAAAGCAAACGGAACATATCCGCAAACGGCGGGGGCACAGAACACGAATAGCTTTCGGAACGGTATCTCACAGAGGCCATCGGCCATCCCCGACGTGCACTAGAAAGCATCCGTCGTGTTTAGTGGCGTGCGCCTTCTCAACCAAAAACTCGCGTCCGCACTCAGCAATGCTCATTCCGCTCCGGAGGACCGGGCGTTCAAGTGCCGCGACATTCGAACGCCCGAGCACCAGCGCTCCCCTCCTCAATCACCCCATCTTCACGATAGAGCCGCGCGCTTGAGCGCGGGGGCCAATTTACGAAAGTTAACCGCAGACACGAGATTCGCAGCTTAAAAGACATAAGACGATATGCCGAAATCGCCGAAGCTGGGGTTTTTGGGGGCACGAACAAGGCCAACGGGCGCGTCAGCACTTGTTTTCCGCAGAAGACAATCGAATAGTACGCTGGCGAAGAAACCTTTGAAATCATTACTCCAAGTTTCGCGTTATTGCGCCATTTCGCAAATTGATCCGCCCAGCCCTTAACAAGATCTACGCTGTCTCTGCGCCCTCCTTTCCTTAACATACGTCATGATATTCTTCAGTACACTCCCCTTCTCATAACAGCCGCGCTCATCCTTCCTCAAGAAAAAGCGGGCTTCTACAGGTTCGTGCATTTCAGGGTGCCTGATGCTTGGAACAACAAAGACTCTCGACTCGTTGATATCATTGCCAAAGAAATATGTCTTTTTCCACTGATCCTTCAATGATGCCACCACAAACATAGCGACTGGAGGGGCAAGAAGAAAACTGGCGATGAGGTAGCCCGGATACAGCGTCCCGTTCTCTGAGGACAGCCATGGAGATAGACAGAGGGACAGCACAATGCTCACAAGAGAAAAGATCTCCCCCACTGCTCGCACCTTGTCCGAGTTGCTCACCAAAGCAAAAGGCCCAATAAAGACAATCGCCAATCCCCATGTTATAACGAAGGGAATCCAAAACCAATTCTCTATAGCCAACAGAGAGGGAGGAAGCCGGGAGACGAAATCAAGCACAGGGCCATTTGAGTAACAAACTATCACCAACGTAATGCAGATTAAGGCTATTAATAGCAACACCAGTGAGAGTATCTCCAAAAGAATAAGCGAGATAAACTTCTGCACGATGCCCCACAATGTAGTGTATCTCCTAAGATCATTTATGAATAACAGCACAACCCCAACGCCGGAAAGGCTGAGAACCGCAAAAACCATAGACATGCGCACGAGCACGTAGAATGTCATCGAATCAGCCACCACAGGAATAGCATCAAAGAGGCCCTCCATCACCCCTAGGCACGGAACCGCCCCTCCCAATGCAAGGAAAATACAGATAGCACCCAAACGCCCAAGCGGCATCCGACGATGCTCGAGAAAAGTCATCTTATACGCCTGCTTCTCAGCGCAAGCCATGTAAATTGCTTCGGACAAACTCGAAAAGTTCGCCCTCTTTATGTACGAGCAGGGTGTACGCAGTCCCATAAAACTCCGATGGATATCAATCTGACAACAACTCCATAGAACTATAGCCGTCTTTGTTCATTAAGCCAGCAGCTGCCCTGTTTCTACCCCGCATTAACGCACCTCAGCGTAGCGGCGGATCACGTCTGACTAAAATCAAGACAATCCTCCTTCGCAGAATGTGGGCTACAAGGCTGCAGCGCCATCTCCCGAACTGGGCTTTTTCTCGTAGACGTCCCTGTACCGCAGCTCTTTCGGGTTGCGCATCGCCCGATCCAGCACGAACGCCGCTTTCTCCATCTTGTCGGCCGGCGGGTTCACCATCGCCCAGAACAGGTCCAGGTAGCCGTCAAGCATCGCGCGGTCGAAGCCCGAGTGCGAGTCGAGGAACAGCCGCAGCAGGCAGCACAGGCGATTGACCGCCGCCAGCGGGTTCTCCGAGTCGGGCAGGCGCTTGATGAGCTTGGAGTTGCTCCTCTCGCTGCGCAGCCCCAGCTCGCGGACCAGGCGGTTGTGGCCGTTCTCCGTGTCGTGGACGAGCGTCGAGCCGGGCGCCACGCAGCCCCCGAAGGCGGCCACGGTGCGCGCGCCGCTGGTCTTGCCGAGCCCCTCGTTGGCGAACACGGAGGCCCCGTGCCCGTCTGTCTGGCGTAGAGTAAAATACGGGATGGGGATGCTGACGAAAACCTGTTCCAAATCGAATTGGTTTGGAGGTAGGAATGTATTCAAGGGAAGAGAAGATCCGGGCAGTCGAGCTATTCATCAGATACGACCTCACCCCTGCATCGGTCATCCGCGAACTCGAATACCAAGCCACTTTTTCCTTTATGACGCGCCTAGTGGAGCGCATGGACACCATCGATGGCTATGTTCCCGGGGAGACGTCCGTTGCTTTCGCTGGAGTTCCATCCAATAATGAACTATTCAAAAAAATCGCACCGGGCTTCCCCCAGCGCTTTCCCAGCCGACATTTGACGATAGCGGTCAATTTACCGGCTACGCTGTAGGCCTTGCGACTGATATACCAATTTCCTCAGTTGAAACTGTTGAGTTGTATTTTCGCAATATTCTCAGTCTTCCTCTTAAGATTGCAAACATGAGCTCAATGTCTCAAACAGAGCGCGAAGCGGGGGCCGACTCCGTTCCCGAAGCTTTCCCTTCCCAAAAAAGCATATGTCTTGTCGACGGCACGCTCTTCGTCCGCATCGCGTAATCAACGGTATGCGCCCATCCCGCACAGCCCGGATAGACGCATACCGCCCAAAACCCATTCCGGAATCCCAGCAACTTCTCACACCAACAGGGCGATAGTCCCCATGTGCCACGACAGCAATCATATAATCTGATAGCGCGTCATTCTCCCATGCCACGATGGCAATTCTGGCGGTAGTAAGTCTTTTCGGATCGCCGATTGCCTGAAGAAAAAAGGCAACATATACTAACAATCATCAAAAAGAGGCTAGCGGTATTGGAGCGATACACGAGTGAAAAAGGAACTGATCATAATAGGGGCTGGCGGCTATGCGAAATCGGTGCTCGATTCGTTTGACCCACAGCAGTATGACTTTAAGGGCTTTCTGGATGAGCGCCCCGACAAAGAGGAACATTTTGGCTACCCGATCCTTGCCCATAGCCTGGAAGACATCCCCCATCCAGAGAACTTCAGCTTCTTCATCGCCATCGGAAGCGATCCAAAGCGAAAGATCTGGTTCGATAGGCTCAATGAGATCGGAGCGGATTTCGCCTCTGTCTGGGATTCCTCAGCTATTGTCTCCCCTTTGGCGAAAGTTGGCAAAGGCTGTTTTATCGGAAAAATGGCTATCGTGAATGCGGGCGTTGAAATCGGCGATAATGTCGTTATCAACACTATGGCGCTTGTGGAGCACGGCAGCAGCGTGGAGAGCCATGCGAACATTTCCACGAAAGCTGTCCTTAATGGAGATGTCCTCATCGGTGAGGGCACCTTTGTCGGTTCTGGCTCTGTAGTTATTGGGCAGCTCAGCGTGGGAAGCTGGTCAATAGTCGGTGCCGGAGCGGTCGTCACCAAAGACGTCGAATCCGGGGTAACGGTTGCTGGCGTACCCGCACGAGTTGTTCGTCGAGAAGCGAGGTTCTGGTGAGTTCAACATACATCATTGCCGAGATAGGATGCAACCACAACGGCGACCCTAAGCTGGCGCGAAAAATGGTCTCAACTGCGCAGGAATGCGGAGTTGACGCGGTGAAGTTCCAGACCTTTTCCGCTGACGCTCTTATATCACGTTACGCCCCTAAAGCGGAATACCAAATTGTCACAACGGGCGATTCGGATTCGCAGCTTGAAATGACAAAGGCCCTTGAATTGGGGCACAAGGATTTGCTCGAGCTTGTTTCATTTGCGCGTTCCCTGGGCCTCGACGCATTTTCTACTGCCTTCGATTTAGGTTCTATGGATTTTTTGGCGCAACAGGAACAAAAGACCTGGAAGATACCCTCAGGAGAGATCACCAACCTACCGTATTTGCAACAATTGACTCAGATTCCAGTTGAACGCGTGCTGCTATCCACGGGAATGGCTACGCTGGACGAAATCAGCACTGCCCTAGAGGTGCTGACATCGGGAGGGATCGAGCAAGGCAGGATCGCGCTTCTTCATTGCAATACCGAATACCCAACGCCAGACTGCGATGTAAACCTCCTTGCAATCAGAGCCCTGCAAGACAAATATCCTGGACTTGAGATTGGGTTTTCCGATCATTCGGTAGGAGCCCTGGCTGCCGCCGCGGCCGTTGCACTTGGCGCCTCGGTAATCGAGAAGCATTTCACACTTGACAAGAACCTGCCCGGCCCAGATCACAAAGCATCCGCTACGCCTGAAGAGCTTACCGAGTTATGCCAAAACATCAGACGAATGGAGCTCATGAGGGGAAGCGCAGAGAAGAAGGTGACTCCTTCAGAAGCGAAAAATAAGATCGTCGCCAGAAAATCCATCGTTGCGTCCAAGCCGATTGCTCGAGGAGAGGCGTTCAGCGAAGACAACGTCACCTGCAAGCGTCCGGGCAACGGCATCAGCCCTATGTGCTGGAATGAACTTATGGGGATAACCGCAATGCGCGACTTTGAAGAAGACGAGCTGATTGTCGCGGAGGGATTTTCGTGGCAAGAATAGATTGCGAGTGTATGGCCGTAATTCCCGCTCGCTCAGGATCCAAGGGGCTGCCGGGAAAAAACATCAAGGAACTGTGCGGAAAGCCTCTACTGGCATGGACGATCGAAGCGGCGCTTGAGAGCAGCTGCTTCGACAAGGTGCTTGTCTCGACGGACTCCCTTGAGTACGGAGCCATTGCAAAAGCATGGGGGGCAGAAGTCGTCTACCGCGATCAGCGACTGGCAACCTCCTCTGCAACCACTTTCATGGTATTGGAAGACTTGCTGCGAAACAAAGTCTGCCCGTCGAAATTATTAACCCTTCTTCAACCCACATCACCTTTACGGACGTCTTCTCAGATTGCTGACGCAATGCGATTAATCACATTGAACTTCGCGCAATACGACTTTGTGGCCAGCGTATCCTTAGCCGAACATGCATCTCACCTGGTTCATCCCCTTGCCGCTGACGGAAGCCTGGCCTTTTTCGACATCGACTACTCGAACTATCGAAGACAAGACAGTGCGGAATACTCTCCAAATGGTGCCATATTCATTGCGAAGCCCGATAAATATCTTGCCCAGGGCCATTTTTTTGGCGAGAAATCTCTAGCATACATCATGGACAAAGAGTCATCAGTCGACGTTGACGACGATATCGATTTCGCCCTTGCCGAACTCTGCATGACTCGACGATTGATTGGACGATAAGGTGGATACGAGCACAAAAAGCAAGGTCGCATTTGCAACTGGCTCGAGGGCCGATTATGGAATTGTCCGGAGATACCTCAAGCTTCTCGACGACGACCCGGCGATAGATTTATCCATATTGGTTACCGGCGCCCTTCTTGAACAGGCCTACGGGCATCAGGTTGATATAGTGAAAGAAGACGGGTTTTCCATTGGCGTTGAAGTTCCCCTCGGAATTGATTCGCTTTCCGAGATCGGCGTCGCGCACTCTATGGCTAGGGCCCTTGAGGGTTTCTCGGCTCACTTTGCTGACAATAAGTACGATCTGCTCATTATCTTAGGCGATCGGTACGAGATGCTATCAGTTGCGACCGCAGCAGCCATGCAGCGCATTCCCATACTGCATATCCACGGAGGCGAAGCGACGTTCGCAAATTACGACGAGTTCATCCGTCACGCCATTACCAAAATGAGCCTCTATCACTTCACCGCCACGGAAGAATATCGCCGCAGAGTGATTCAGCTGGGGGAAGAGCCTGATCGCGTCTTTAACCTTGGAGCACTTGGTGCCGAAAATTGTCTTGCGGCAGATTTCGATAAGTCTCCCTCCCGCCCTCTTCCGCAGCGCGACTATTTTGTGGTTCTCTTTCATCCCGAAACCATGTCGACGGCAGACCCTCTTGCTCAGACTCAAGAACTACTCGGCGCTATCTCTGAACTCGAGGGCTATGACTACGTGTTTATTGGATCCAATGCGGACACACACTCAGACGTAGTTCGCGCGGCCGTACAGGACTTCGTTGCTTCGAACGACAACGCTCACTACTATGAGAATCTGAGAACCCGTGACTACCATCACTTGGTGCAGCATGCTCAAGCGCTTGTAGGAAATTCCTCCTCGGGTTTGATCGAGGCCCCCTCACTGGGCGTATGTACTATCAACATTGGGCACAGACAAGACGGCCGTGTGCGAGGAAAAAGCGTGCTGGACGTAAAGTGCCTCAAAGACGAGATCTCGATCGCTCTGAGGCAAGCAGGGTCGATGCCGGCGCCTGACCCCCTAGACAACCCCTACTATCAACCGCAGACAGCCGAAAAGTACCACGAGAAAACCTGCGAAATCCTGAACCGAGTAGCAAACGATGCGTCGATGACAAAAGTGTTCTGGGATATGCCAATGGAGGTCTTCATTGATCACAAGTAAAGAAGACTACAAGCGGTATGTTGCACAGGACATGAAGGCCCTTGGAGCAAAAACGCGTCACCCCCTCATCCAGACCGATAATTCCATGATTTGGCTCGTGGATCCAGTGGCTCGATACCAACGGTTGCTTCGTCGCCTTGAATATTGGGAGAACTGCAGGACATCCCCAGGATGGCTTCCTCTGAAAGTCCTACTTCGTTGGCGCTTTCAGAGGAAAAGCGCGCAATTAGGGTTTTCCATTCCCCTGAATGTGTGCGGGCCAGGCTTGTGCATTCTTCACTATGGCAGCATCGTGGTATCTCGCCATGCACGCATCGGCGAGAACTGTACATTAAATAGCGCTGTCAATATTGGCGTAAGCCCAACTTCGCCCGGCGCACCCCATATCAGCAATGGTGTCTACATCGGACCCGGAGCTAAACTTTGGAACGATATCACCATAGCTGACGGAGTAACGATTGGCGCAAATGCCTGCGTTAGCAAAAGCGTCACCGAAGAGGGCGCGGTTGTTGTTGGGACAAATAGAGTGCTCTAGATATATACCCTTCTATCTCCTCCCCTTAAGCGCAAGGATGCTCAAAGACAGGCAGCCTATTGCAAATGCAAGCGCCGACACAAGCGCATGAAACCCAAACGATTGCGCTACAAGAGCCAGGGCAAGTCCCGAAAAGCTCGATGCCATTCCAGGCAAGATATCGAAGCATTGCACTGAAATCTTATACCCGAAGGACTTACGCGCCGAAACCATCGTGGCGCCTTGCTCTATTACGCAAGCGCAAACCCAGACGGCGGTAATCAATATCAGGCTGCCACCCATGAGCACGACAATACCGAAAAGCGCAAGAGATGACACAAGCTTGAGCATCGCAATAAGCAGAGGGTCTCTAGCATTGCCCGTTGCCATAATCCCCTGCCTCGCAATAAGCGTAAGGGAACGAGACAGGCTAGCAACACAATAGAGTTGAAATATGGGAACGCATGGAAGCCATTTATCGGTCAAAAGAAGCGAAACGATATCCGAAGCAAATAGAATGCAGAAGGCCGTTGCCGGCGCAAGAAGAATCGAAGTGAATCGGGCCGCTTGACGCGTTGACGTCATAAATTCATCCCGGGCCCGATGCCGCTTCTCAGCGAAGCCAGCAAGGAGCACCGGTGTAAGCGCACCAGTTAACACCTCTGAAATAGCGAGTGGATATTTCTGACCCTGCGAGTAAAAACCCAACTGCGCTGGGCTAAATACTTTACCAATTGCCATGGTGTAAAGACTGCTGGCACTATTATTGAGAAGATCAGTGAGCATTACCTTGTAGCCAAAACTCAACAACTCGCGTGCTGAATCCCAGCTAAACTCAAAATACGGCCGCCATCTCACTAATGTTGCCGTAAATAGACACGTTGCCACAGCACTTAAGAGCTGTTGAACAACCAGACTCCAAAGCCCCAAACCACAATACGCAAGAACAAGCGCGACAACTCCCGCGAGCAGTTCGGCAGAGATGACCCCAATAAAAATTGGTTTCGTGTTAAGATCACGAGTTGTCTTTGCAACCTGTACGCTATTGAATGAAAGTGGAAAAAACTGCAGTGCAAGTACTATAAGAGGTAGTAACAAATCAGGCTGTGCGTAAAACGAGGCGATCGATGGGGAGAGCAAGGATAGGGCGATGAACGCTACCAGAGAAAAAGCCCCGCTTAGCCAAAAAGCCGTCGAGTAGTCAACCCTTTGGACATTCGGCATCCGCAAAAGCGAGGCGCCGAGCCCTCCTAGAATCAAAATATCGCTTAGCGAAACAAATACAAGCAAGATGGCGAGAAGGCCAAATTCCTCAGGCGCCAAAATGCGAGCCAGAACAATCTGGATCAAAAGGCGCAGCCCCTTAGCGCCACCTCTTTCAAGAAGCTTCCAGAAGAGGGCTGTTTTCATAGAACCCATCTTGTCTTTAAGCCTCCAATCTTTACCTGACTTGATTCAAAGCCCAGACACGAGAAGATCGAGCTTCCACATGCCCGTACACACTTGCCCCACCCCTCTGACGAATACCCTACGGTGCTCAGTCGACACGCGCGATGATCTCGCTCAGGAGGTCGCATTCGCACTTGTTGGCCATGATATAACCGCTCTCTCTCGCTTGAGAAAACGAGCATGGATCGCTCAAGTCGTCTATTACGACCTTCTTTTTATTGATATATCCCTGAAAAAGGACGGTCGAGCTCTTCGCAATGAGCATCTCGCTCCCCATGATGGACTGCTCAATGGGAACATCATCAAAGTCCTCGATCGTTTCCCCGCCAAACACCAGATTGAGATTATCCATATTGGTGTAGATGGGATGAGGACGAACACGATATGAAACCCCTAGATGATCAAGCGCCTTCTTTATCTCAATCATCTGCTCTCGCGTCTGATTCTGAAAGTAATACGTTGCGCCAACCATGTTAGAGCTATCGCCGCGATACAACAATCCCTCAGGAATGTCGACTTTGAACTGTGCAGATTCCGCCCTCATTCTCAAGCACAAGCCTTTATAGTACTCATCCCAAACGATGCACTCATCAAAGCTAAAGAAGGTGCGCGCCAAACCGTAAAGTATTTCTCCGTGCATGATATTGATATGCCGCACCGATCGCATACGACAATAGTGCGTAAGAATCGAAGATGTATAGGAATCTTCGCTTGTAGCAATAATCGCTTTCGCGCCTGATTTATCGATAATGTCGCAATATGCCATGATCTTCATTGCGCATTTTAAAACAAACAAGAAACTCAACGGATATCTAGCCCAGATGTCTCTTATTAGTTGTCGCTCACGCTTTGTCATCAACATGCCGTACTGCAAATCAGCATCAATTTCATCGTACCTGTCTCTCAGCGAGTTCGGCAGTCTATCAAGTATATGAGGCTGTCCGAGAAACACCGCAGAAGCACTCTCCGAAGAGCCACTCACCTCCGAATCATCGTCCCTGTGTTTGAACGCGACAAAATACACCAGAGGAACAAGGGCTGCCAAATTTGCCACCGAGCACAATGCCCGATACGTCAAAGAAGCGTATCTCTTTTTCTGGCATACATACTGAAAGTATGAGCGTTCGACCGCGTCTCTCGGCTCTGGAAAACTCTCGATAATCTTTCTCTGGGCCTCGGGCGAGTGAGCTTCCCGCCTATCCTCACCAAGCAACAAACGCATAGACAGACTCTTCAAACGAAGAAGGCTGACAAAAAGAGGGTTGGCCATTAGTCCCCCAGCTCTTCGCGCTTTCCTGTTTCCCCGAAATAACCCGGGAGCTCGAGCCACGATCCAAGCTCAACATCAAATGAGGCAGGATCAACGATGCAGTTCCCCCCCATGGGAATCCAAGTCAACTCACCGAACACGATCTTGCCCGACAGGTCATACAAGTCAACCCTTACGAACGGAAAATCCGCTGATAGCTTCCGAGCGATATCTACCATTTCCTCAAAAACAGCCGGCTTCGCCATCTTAATAGACGCGTCGCGAGGACGACCGAAATCAACCTCCAGAAGGTTCCAATCCATGTCGTACACGTTTCGCTTGATATCTGTGCCATGGGTTCCATCGATCTTGGTGGTTTCGAAATCGCACACGAATAGCTTCGGTTCACCATTGAAGCAGTAAATTCTCATATCGGGCGGAATGGAGCCATCTTCAAGAGATAAGAATTTCTCACAACAGATTTTGGGATTTCCGTTGTACACATATCCCTCTTCGAATGAGTTGACAGCATTAGCGGAAACCCGTTGCCATTGGGCGAGACGCCTAACGGCATCTTCCCTATCGAGCTTTGCTTTGTCAGGGCAGATAATATTAAAGCCGCTGCTTTGCGTAACTTTAAGCACAAACGCATCGGGAAGCTCATCGAAATCGATATCCTCAGGACTATCGTAAACGCCATAAAGCTCATTCAATATTTCTTCGCCGCGTGCTTCGCCCAACTTTTCAAGAATATATCCGCGCACGTCAACTTTATCGTAGCAGCGTTGCATCAAGGAAGTAAACAGTTTCCCATTGATCGACTTCAAGCAATATATCTTCTCAGAGAATGCTTGAGGATTCCTAAGATCGAGCCGTCGCCCAAATCGTATCCGATACAAAAGCTTTAAATACGCACCTTCGGGCAACACTTTGAAAGCACACCGTTTCCCAAATCTCAAAAATTCTTTCAAAGCGCCATCTGAACTCATCTCTTGTTCCTCCGATTCAATTTGTCCGCTCAAGTTTTAACAAGAACATACGCAAGAAACCCATCCAATGATACTGCTACCACGCGAAAAACAAGGCAAGCCTATCACCATTATCGCAATCGCGACACGCCCCGCGCCGTGAACCAGCTTTAATCAGCCAGTCGACAATACTTTCATGCTCTACTCCGACCAAGCACTCTCAATCTATTGCTTTTATCCCAAATATTCCAATCGCGGGAAAGCGCACCGCGATATCGCCCTCCACACAAAACTGGTATCACCATGCACATAAACAGCAGGTCGTAGGGGCCGAAAAAGGCAATTCCGTCGAATAGCATTCTGGCTATCGCGACTCCGATAATTCCAACAACAAACAATTCACCTCGCTTCACGAGCTGCCGTAGAAAAATGACGGAGCAGACCGTAATAACAACGAAGCCGATTGCGCCAAAATGAGCATGAAGCATCAAGAATGAATTATGGAGATTTCCTTGTTGGAATGCGATCCGCAGACTCATATCAGCCATCGTCGGTGCTCCTAGCAGCAAATTTCCAAAGGACGTCGACACGAGTCCGAAATACTCACTCCACATCTTTGCCCTTCCGCTTTCTAGCCCTTCCCGCTGAAACCGCTCCAAAAGAGAATCAATGAGACCAGAAAACAACTCTACCGCAAAAATAGCTATCAGAGCACAGGCTAGAGCAACAATGAGGAACTTCAAGAATGCCGGGCGATCCTCCAAGACAAGGTATGCAACAAACACGAAAGCCAATAGCAAAATGCTAATAGCAACCCCCGCACGGCCCACGCTATACAAACATGCAGGCACAGCAAGCAGGGCAGGAAGGAGATTAATTTTACGGAGCTGCCTCCAACGGTAATAATAAGCGAGCACGGCCAGAAGAATCACATTGCTGGAAATACCGTTTCGAGAACCACTTTTGAACACCTCCGTACTGTCGACCCCAATTGCGATCTGGACAAGAAGAAAGGCAACGACTGCATAGAATGCGATGGTAAAAGCCCTGTGATCCACTGACTGAAACAGCATTATGGCCACAGGTCCAGAGTAAGCCCAAACCCACAAAAAGTCCTCAAGAGAAGTATTTTGGTTGTACAGCATCGACACGAGCATTAGAAGCGAAACACATGATGCAAATCCGAAAATAACCCCAAAAAGAGGACTCGATCCCTCTTTCTCGCAGACATACAAAAGGCAAATTACGCCTATTGCCGCCACGAACGCATTTCCCATTAGATCGTTTACAAAAAGAACTTTAACGAAGAATTGCGCCAAAACGAAAAGACAGACGAGAGCAGATCCGCAACCGCCAACTATCGCCGCACTCTCCCTGTTAAACATCGAAACCCAGACTGTCGTAAGCGAGAAGCGCCGAGCATGCAAAGCCAACACCCTCCGCGCCCACGTACGGCCCCATGGGCAGACTCAGCACGGTGGCACACAAGCGCTCAGTGACTGAGCAGCCGCCGGGGGCGACGACGCAGGTACCCTCGAAGGCCCCCTGCTCGTGCATGGGCTTGGGGTAGTACACCATGGTGGGCACACCCCGCTCCTTGAGAGCATCTTGCAAAGCAGTGCGATCAACGCCTTTGGGCAGTTGCGCGGTGTACTGGGCCCATGAACTCGTATAGTCCTCGGGCACGCGCGGGAGCACGAGGCCGGAGCCTGCGAGCGCCTCGTCGTAGCGGCGAGCGACCTCGTTGACAGCAGCGATCTCCTCGCCGATAAACGCATCCATCTTGGCCAGCAGCACGGCGGCCTGAATGGTGTCAAGGCGGCTGTTCATGCCGATGCGCACGTTGTCGTACTTAAAGGTTCCCTTTCCGTGGACGGCATAGCTGCGGATAAGGGCTGCCCAATCATCGTCATCGGTGAACACCGCACCCCCATCGCCATAGCAACCGAGCGGCTTTGCGGGAAAAAAGCTCGTCGTGGAGATATCGCCAAATGAACACGCAAGCTCATCGCCAATAGCGCCACCGAAACCTTGCGCGCCGTCCTCCAGAAGTTTCAAACCATACTTCTCGCAAATCGGCTTGATGGCAGGATAATCCGCCGGCAGCCCGAACAGATCCACCGCCACCACGGCCACAGGCTTCAATGAACCGGCGTCGCGCACTGCAACAACCGCTTCCTCCAATTTGGCAGGATCAAGGTTGAAAGTGCGCTCATCGACATCAACGAACACCGGCGTCGCTCCAACGGCGGCCACTGCCTCGCCACTTGAGAAGAACGTGAAGTCCGGCACGAATACCGCATCCCCTGGCCCAACGCCCCAGGCCATGAGGGCAAGCTGCAGGGCATCGGTACCATTGGCACACGTAACGCAATGCTTCACGCCCACATACGCTGCCAAGCGCTCTTCCAATTCCCGAACCTGAGGACCGGAAATATAGCGCCCCTCTTCCACTACCGCAAGAATCGCCTCGTCAATTTGAGGCTTGAGCGCCCTATATTGCGCTCCCAAATCTCGAAACTGCATCAGGCATTCACTTCTTTCAAACCGCTATCGGTCTCGCAGTACATGCGACCGCATTCCCCGCACACCAGATCCTGGCCAAGGAGCTGTCCGCATTCGCAAACCCAGCCCTTACGCTTGGCGGGAACCCCCAGCATGAGCGCATGCGCAGGCACGTCGGTAACCACTACGGCCCCGGCGCCGATAAGCGCCCAGGATCCTATCTCGTGACCGCATACAATAGTGGCATTGGCGCCGATGGAAGCTCCTTCGCCAACTGGAGTGCGCCGATAGGCAGCACTCCCCTTCGGATATTTCGCTCGAGGAGTAAGATCGTTCGTGAAAACACAAGAAGGACCGCAAAACACGTAGTCGGCCAACTCGACACCCTCGTACACCGAAACGTTGTTCTGGATCTTCACGCCATCGCCAATCTTGACGTTGGAGGCAACATTCACGTTCTGGCCCAAACTGCAGTTGCAACCAATCTCCGCGCCACTCTGCACGTGACAGAAGTACCAGATCTTAGTCCCCTCGCCAATTTTGGCGCCCTCATCGACATAAGAGCTTTCGTGCACGAACACGCCGTCCACTA
>OLVP01001342.1_pt1 | contig 15192 bp, 6 predicted proteins | sample 1673281 | NCBI WGS metagenome assembly OLVP01 (sample SAMEA3178940, study PRJEB25190) | human gut metagenome | biome: human gut; feature: human-associated habitat; material: faeces | place: Austria | collected 2013
ATTATGTAAAAGTTGCCATCAGAAAACTGAAGGCAATGAAGAGTTATTTATGAATAAGTATTTTTCTTTACTAAAATCCTCTGATAATAGGGGGTTGAAGTATGCACAACATACCATGATTGGTAAGCATTGGTTAAGAGAACATTTGTCTGCAATGGGGCTGTTACATCTTACGAACGGAGGGGACACAGCCAACAAGCGTATTGACTGGGGTATCACAAAAACTCATTCAAATGATGCTATTTGCATAGCTGACTTGCGTCCAGATACTTGTAACATAAAGGAATGGATAATTAAACCAATGCGACGCCAAAGCAAAGCTAAAACAGACAATGTTTTAGGCATTAAGCATAGGGACTTAGTTGAATATACATGTAGAAACGGAGATACACACCGAGGATATGTTACTGCATTATATCCTCATCTAGGTGTTCTCAGCTTTTTAAGCCCTACAAAACATTGCAAAAAAATTAGCGCAAAAAAATGTAAACTACTTTGGCGATATTCAAAAATTTACTGGCTGGATAATGCAACTTGAACGATACATCCAGCAATGAATTATTTTTTGGAGGAACAAAAGAAAAATGTCCAAGAAGACTGATATTATGGCGGCTCTGACTCCGTATGTAGAGTCTGTAACCAAGGATCTCACTATCGGCGAGACCATTATTCCAATCAAGATTAAGCCGCTGATTACCCCGAAGATGCGTGCGACTATTGTAAATGAGGTCGGCCAGCATATTGATGACGGTGACGGCCGCAATTTTGGTCTGGTTGACTGGGCTTTCCGCTCCGCTGTCGTGAAGATTTGCACTGACCTGCATATCTCACTGGATGGTGGCTTTGAAGCTGCTCTGTTGTATAAGACCGATATCTATACTCTGATTGCAGAGGTTATCGGCGAGGAAAAGCTGGCTGAGCTGGAAGAGGCTTGTTACAAGCAGATTAACGCCGCGATTGATACCGAGTTGGTACTGATGCAGGCAATGACCCAGTCCAACCCGTTTGACCGCATCGCAGACGCGGCGACAGACCTGATGAGCGGTCTGAAGAATGTGATTACCGGCATTGATGTTGATACTGCGAAGGCACTGCTGTCCGGCACACTGGATGATTCCGCAGCGGACAACCTCGTCTACGGCCTTTTCGGAAAGGAGGGTGAAGATGGGACGCCAGACACAGATGAACAAACTGACCTCTCCGGAGCTGACGAAGCAGATAAATCCGGAGAACATTCAGTTGATGAATGATTTTCTGGAGTATCTTCGTTCTCTGAAACGCAGCGAAGGCACAATTAAAGGATACAAGAGCGACCTACTTATCGTATTCACTTATGTGCTCCAGAACTGCGGGAATAAGTCGTTTATTGATTTGAAAAAGCGAGAGATTGTATCTCTCCAGAACTGGCTGATCAATGAAAACGGCAACTCCCCTGCCCGTGTGCGCCGTGTAAAGGCGGCGCTTTCTTCTCTCTCGAACTATATCGAGAACATTCTTGACGATGAATACGAGAACTTCCGTCCGATCATCCGCAAGATTGAGAACCCGCAGAATACGCCCGTCCGTGAGAAGAGTGTCTTCTCTACTGAGGAGATGGAGGTCATTCTGCAGAAGCTGACTGAGGCGGGCAAGTTTCAGATTGCCTGTGCTCTCGCTCTGGCGGTCTACAGCGGTCGCCGCAAGGCTGAACTGACTCGTTTCAAAGTGGACTGGTTTAAGCCTGAAAACGTTGTTTTCGACTATTTTTACTGCACTCCTGAGAAGGTTTTGACCAAGGGTGCGAAGATGATCGACTGCTACGTTATAAAATCAGGATTTGACCCGTACCTGAAACGCTGGTTACAGCAGCGTAAAGACCTCAGCATTAACAGCGAGTGGCTGTTCGTGACCAAGACCGATAAGGGTTATGAGCAGGCTTCGGCTGAAACTTTGAACAGTTGGGCACAGACGATTGACCGATTCACGGTTAAGCCGTTCTACTGGCACTCTATGCGGCACCTTTTTGTGTCCAATCTGGTACGCGACGGTATGTCTGAGAGTGATATTACCGATGTAGTCGGCTGGGCGAATAGCGCGATGGTACAGGTTTATAACGATGTGCCGGCCAGCGAACGACTGAGCAAGTTCTTTGAGAACAAACGCGCTGCGGAGGCAGAAGAAGCCGAAAAGTGATTGGAGGCGACTGATGAAGACTTTTAAGAGTCTTGCAGCTCTGGAGGCTGCTGCTAAAAGGTCAGCGAAAGCGACGTTGAATAATCAGGTTGCAAATCTGGTCAAGAAAAAGATTCAAGAACGAGAGTCGATAGATATTTACGGAAGTTATCTTCCCGTTATGTATTGGCGTAGATACGATCTCGGAACGAATCTTGTAGTGAATCCGACGGGTGCTTATCAAATCAACATATACGATATGGCACCAGCAAATACACCGCAGAGAAGAGGAACTCCTCCCCCTCCGGGATATTTTGCTCAGATGTTAAATGACACCGGTGCGCCGAATGTCTTTAATCATAAGGACTATATATGGATGCACGAGCGTCCGTTCTACGATCACGCGGTAGCAGAGCTTGAGGGTTCGGGAGAACTTATTTCTGTTGCTCGCGCCGGCTTTTTAGCCAATATTTGAGGGTAACCTCATTCAAATGAGCATTCGCTCAAAAATCTTTCAAAATTTAAGGAGACCATAAATGGAACTTTTTCTGGAGAATATTGCAAAAGACGCAATGGACCCGTCCACCTATCAGTATTTTAAGGGTTTGCATGATCGCCGCATCGTATTCAATGATGAGGTTGACGACCGTATTGTCGAGAGCGCCATGCTTCCCTTACTGGAGATGGACAACGACGGCAGTGGCAAGCCAATTACGATTGTACTGAACACCTGTGGCGGCTCGCTGTACGCCGGTATGCCTCTTTGTGATATTATTGACAATCTCAAGACTCCGACCACCATTTTGGTGACCGGCCACGCCTATTCGATGGGCGGCTATTTTCTGATGGCCGGATACAGCAACCCGAACGTAACCAAGAAGTGCTTCAAGCACTCCACTGCCCTGCTGCACGGTGGCTCCAGTTATATGGAAGGCACGAGCTCATCGGTGAAGGATACGTTTAAGTTTACGGAACGCTTTGAACAGCGTCTTCGCGACTACACACTCTCTCATTCCAAGATCACGGAGGATGAATACGAACGCATGGAACGCTACGAGTGGTACATGGACTCGGATGATATGCTCAAGTATGGTCTTGTGGATGAGGTAATTGGCGCATGAAGAAATTCTATGACACTTGTGCTCTGCTGAACGCAGGTGAACGTGCGTTCGCGGAGCCTTTTTACATCTCTATGGTGACGTTACGTGAGCTGGAGAATATCAAGACCAGCCGCAACAAGGACGCCGAAGTCAAGCATAAGGCTCGCAAGGTGACCCGACTGCTGGACAGCCACCCAGAGATGTACACGGTAGCAAACTACGCTACGGCGATTCCGAGCACTTCTATCGCTCTGCATGACGGTTCTCCGGACTACCTTATCTGCTACGATGCGGCACAGACCCGCGCAGCCGAGCCGATTGTATTCGTGACGGATGATCTCTCCTGTCGCTGTATTGCGCGAGAATTGTATCACATGGAAGTAGCATCTTCTGATGTAGAGGATGATATCTATACCGGATATGTTCAGTTCGCGGGTACTTCTGATGAAATCAATCAGTACATGGAGCAGTTCGACACTGCTACCATGTTTCCGAATCAGTATCTTCTGCTGACGGACACGGAGACCGGCAAGACGAGCGAAATGCGATTCGACGGCGAGAAGTTTGTTGAACTGCGTTTGCCGCATTCCGGCTATCTAAAGGGAAAGAACTCGCTTCAGCGTTGTGCGCTTGACCTGCTGATGAACCGTGATATTGACATTGTGGCAATTCTCGGCACTTACGGCAGCGGAAAGTCTTTCCTGACCACCCAGATGGGGCTGTATCATGTGCTCGAAAAGGGAAACCAGAGCAAACTGTTGGGAATCCGCGAGCCTGCCGGTGAAGGCGCTCCGGTCGGCTATTTGAAGGGAACGCTCGAAGACAAGACACGCAACTTCTTCCTGCCGATTGAGCAGCAGCTGAAGGGCGGCGAGTTTGAGCTTGAAGCTCTTCGTCAGCGCGGCCAACTTGATACGAACATCCCCTATTATATGAAGGGCACGACCTACAACGACACGATTATGCTTGTGGACGAGGCGGAAGACTTGTCTGAAGCACAGATTCGACTCGTAGGAACCCGTCTCGGCCAGAACAGCCGTATCTTCTTGAGCGGCGATTATGGTCAGTCACTGGTGGACAGAACTGCGAACAATCCACTGGTAAAGATGTGTAATGAACTGCGCGGCGAGAAGTCCTTCGGGTGCATTTACCTTGATGAGGATGTAAGAAGCAGCGCAAGTAAACTGTTCGCGGAATTATTTAAGTAATTAAACAGCCGCGCCTTTCCGCGGCTTTTTGCTATAAGGAAGGTGAATTTATGGCTGATTTAGGCGTTACTGTCGAACTTATTCCTAATTTTGACAAACTTGAAAGCGCCCTCAGTAACTACAAGGATTTTCCGATTCAGGTTGATGCTGCAGCTCTGCAGAAAAGTATCAGTTCAGCAATCAAAAACGCTTCCTCAACCAAGCTGAAAGTAAACGTTGATACTGCAAATATCACTGCTCAGATTAAAAAGGCTATCTCGGCGGCCGGTTCTGGAACGACTAGCTCCGGAAAAGCTAAGTCTTCTGCGGATTCAACCCGCTCTTCTACCACGAAGAGCAGCTCGTCTAAAAGCTCCCCATCGGGCAAAACAGATGCAGAGAAGGCTGCGGAACGGCAGTTGCGCACAATGGAGCGTCAGGCGACCGGCTTGAGACAGATGATGTCTTATCTGAAGAACATGTCGAGTCCTATCGATTCAAAGGCTATCTCGGCGGCTGAAACCGCGATGAAGAAGTTTGAGTCAACGACCAAGGGAACTGTAGAAAGCGTTAACGCGCTGAAAGAGGCACAGCAGGCGACCAATATTGCGTTCTCTCGTAACAATTTGAAGGCTGCAGAAAAGGCCGAGCGATCTATGTTGGATGTTCAGCAGATTCGCTCTAAGTTTGGTAAGCTCAAGCAGGGCAATCTTTTCGGTAAGGAGAATGTAGACAGTCTTGATAAGATGCTCAAGCAGTACAAAAGCATGGCAGATTTTACGCCAGAGAAGTATGCGCTTGAGAAAAGCATCAAGAAGATGTGGACTACGGTGTCCAGACAGAACTCCCAATCGGTTGCTGATAGTGCTTTGGTATCTGGCCAGAAATATATAACGCAGCTTCAGGCCCTAAAAGATAAGGGGACGCTGCAGAATTATGACTGGACGGCATTCGAGAATGCAAAATCTGTTTTCCAGAATGCGGCGGCCGGTACTTATGAGCTGGAGCAGGGGCTGAATGGACTCCGTTCCGCGTGGGCTGACGCGAGCGCACAGGCGGATTTGTTTAATGCTAAGCAAACTGCGACCGTTCGTTCTCAGAGATCGCAGGAACATTTGGCGAACATTTATCGGCAGGCCAGCGAAACGCTTAAAAATAACCCCAAAGCGGCGGGTTCCTATTTTCAGAGCGAATTGCAGAACATTATGAGCCGTGCGAGAAACCCGGGCGAAGGTGATAGCGTTGAGGGACTTCAAAGAGACCTTGCGGCAGTTCGCTCCAGTATGGAAGAACTCGGGTTTACATCTGAAACTGTCGGGCAGAAGCTGACTCGTCTGTTCAAGGATCACTTTAACACGGCTATTGCGATGGCAGGACTGCACTTATTGCAGAACGGCTTACAGCAGACGCTTCAGAATGTTATCGACGTTGACACGGCGATGACAGACCTGAAAAAGGTTTCGGAAGGCTCAAGTCAGGATTACGCTAATTATCTTGACAGCGCTGGTGAATGCGCGAAGAGCCTCGGCGCTTCGATTACGGATGTAATTGGAGCAACATCTGAGTTTAGCCGACTCGGATTTAATTTGGAGGATGCCTACAATCTTGGCGACTGGGCGACCAAATATATGAACGTGTCGGAGTACACGAATATTGAGGACGCGGCACAGTCGCTTGTTTCTACTCTGCAGGGCTTCCATCTTGCTGCTGATGATGTTGGAAGCGTTGTAGACCGTTTCAATGAGGTTTTGACCGGCCTCCCTGCACAGCGATGTGCAGCGTAAAAGATGGCTATATCGGTGAACACCCAGAGATGGGCAATACCGAGGAAAGACTTGTGTTTGACCACAAGAATCCGTACAGACTAACCGATTTCATGCGGTAACGTGTGAGGTCATGCCATCCCCTCCTTTTCTGGAGGTGAAGATATAGTCGGGTCTGCAAATATAATCAAATAATGAAATTGCAGAAACAGGCAGAAATGACCTGTTCTTTTCGTTTTTAAGGCGAAAAAGTAACAAACAGCGGAAACAACTACGCGATAAGTTTAATCATTGGACTTCGTTCACAGAAATGTGTTCGCAAAATCACCTATTGAATTGCTGGGACGTCCTAAAGCTCTCATGCTACAACGCAGTGCCGAACAGGCGCAGACGTGAATGCGGCGAAAGCAGAAAAAAAATGAGAGATGGCGCAAGGTTAAATCCTAAACGCCGTGACAATGGATAATCAGCAGCCAAGCCTCGAATAGAGGAAGGTTCAACGATCAAAGTAGGAGCAAGTGCTCTGAAAGTGGTAGGCACCCTATGGGGTGAAGATATGATCTCGGCTCCGTTGAAAGACGGAGGACTTTATGTCGGTGCGGAGTAACGACCCGCGCTAAAGGTACGCAGAAGGGCTTGGCGAAGCTCTTAAAAGATCAGCAGCAGCTCTGTACTCAGGTGGCAACTCTCTCGATGAGAGTTTGGGCCTCGTAACAGCAGCAAACGAAGTGGTAGATCTTTGCCACGCGGCGTAGTAATACGTTCGCAAGCAGATTGGAAAAACGGACAAAGGCTGGCGACAGCAGAGACCGTGGGTAGCAATATCCGTAGAGACTGCGGGGTTCTGATGGTAACACCAGAGCTGAACCAATCCACCCCACTCCTTCGGGAAGGGTGTAATATACAGTCCGGACTCACGCAATAATGAAAGGAAACGTGAGAGCAAGGCCGAAAGACCTTGCCGCCGCTTTGCGGTCAGATTAGCGGTATATCAGCGCTAACAAGTAACAGAAACGACAAGATCCTGATACAGTGGGTGAATCCATGCGCCCAGCCGCATAGTAATATGCGAGCAAGCAAATGGCTATATCGGTTAAAGGCCGGAGACGGTTCAGACCGAGGAAAGATTGAATTTTAGCTTCCGTTCTCTTCTATCTTAATGTATAATTGAGGTAAAGGAGTGGATGAAAATGAAAAAGAGATTTAGTTACTTCATATCGATGCTATTGATAATAGGACTTTTATGTGCCTGCGGAAATATTGGCCATACCGCCGCCCCACCCTCTAATAACACAACAAAGGATACTGGGGATGGTAGTTACACCGTAGTCACGCATGAAGTGATTACCGAAGATACGGAACCCCCGGAGGAAGAATATTACCCTTTAGACATAAAATATGATTCTAAAGAATACAAATATTTTTCTAATGGCACAGAATTACGTTTTTATTTTACTGTAACCAATGTGTCTGAGAACAACATAGTAAGTCCTGCGTGTAATATTGACATATTAGATCAGCAAGGAAATATTTTGTTTAATTGCTATATCTATCACACGGGTGCGGTGAAACCGGGACAATCATTTGATGATTGTGCGATAATAAGTAACACGGATCATAATTGGGAGAAACGTGAGGAAATTAGTAAAGCGAGTATCGTAGATTATCGAGATGAGGAAAATAATTGCGTTTTTAATAATCCTGTGACTATTTCTTTAAGCTAAAATTCAAAATCCGTAGAGACTGTAAAGCCCCGCTTGGTAACAAGCGGGGCTTCGCCATTCCCCCGTTCCGGGGTGAAGATACAGTCCGAACTCGCGCTATAATCTAACAACGAAACGCGAGAGTAAGGTTTAACGACCTTGCCGCCACAAAAGTGGTCAGTAGGCGACCCGCCGAAAGTAACAGATTGACATGGGCTAAAACCCTTAGCATGTACCTCCGCGCCGCTAAAGCTGATGCTGAAGAGGCCGGAATCGAAACGGATGGTATGGCAAACTCTGTAAGTGAGCTTCGCGAAACCATCAAAACTTTAACTCACGACAAAGTGGACATTATGTCTGATGAGGCTGGAACGAAATTTAAGAGCACCACGCAAATTATGCGTGAAATTGCAGGTGTTTATGACAGTCTTAGCGACATAGATCAAGCCGCTTTGCTCAAAACCATTTCTGGCAAGAGATTGGCGAATACAACTTCCGCGCTCATCCAGAATTGGTCGACCGTCGAGGATGTCATCAAATCAACTCAAAATGCAACTGGCTCGGCTGATGCCGAGAACGCAAAATATCTTGATTCTATCCAGGGTAAACTTGCACAGTTCCAAGCACAATTCCAGTCCGCAAGCACGAGCGTTCTTGATTCTGGCCTTGTGAAAGGCACAATCGACGCCGGTTCTGGCATTCTCGGTTTTTTCAACACTCTGATTGATAAACTTGGCGTCCTTCCGGGACTTATCACCCCTGTAGCTTCCCTGCTTCTGTCAATGAACGGGAAAAGCATTATCGGAGGAAAGGGAGAATCTGGAGAAAACATCTTTGGCGGAAGTGGTCTATTTAGTTGGCTGAAAAATTATAACACCAAAAATCATGAATATTGGCAGGATCAAAATGATATTCTGAAAAGCTACGCTAAGATGAAGCAAAAGCTCAGTGGTGCTGATTTTGAAAAAGCTCTTTCTGGCGCAAGTATTCAGAGTCGTGAGTTTGCGAAATCCCTTGATACTGTCGGGAATGAATGGGATGTTGTTACCGGTAAAATCGATAACTTTACTGCAAAGCAAGAAAAAATAGGAACGCTCGGAGCCAAAATTGCATCGACTTTTAAGGGAATCGGGTCTGCTATTGCAAGTATGGCCGTTTCGATGCTTGCAATAGTTGCTATCCAAGGTATTATTAAAGGAGTCTCGGACGCTCTTGATAAAGCGATTATGTCTGCCGAAGAAGCATCAGAAATAACACAAACAGTTTTAAGCAATTATTCTTCCGCTTCGAAAGAGATTGAAAGCAATATATCTTCGGTAGAACAAATGAAAGATCGTTTTACCGAATTGTCTAAAGGCGTTACCGATAGCGGGAAGAATATTTCTCTCTCGACAGAAGAATATCAAGAATATCAAGATATGGTTACTCAGCTGGTTGCCATAAATCCTGCTTTAATTCAAGGATATAACGACGAACAGCAGGCCATTCTTAACAAAAATGAAGCTATTCAGCAGACAATTGATCTCCTTAAAAAGCAACGTGTCCAAGAAGCGAACGACGCGGTCTATGGTGGCTCTTCGACAAACGATGGCAATAAGCAGAACTACGAAGCTGCATACATCGATATGCAGAAGCAAGCTAATGAAGCAAGACAACAGCAGAAAGAAGCCGGCGACGACGTAGCCGCTTATCTGAAACGAGTCTATTCTAATGCAACAGAATCTGGAGGAGAAGCAGTCTCTAAACTGCAGAAAGTTTTAGAAAGTGCGGCTGGCCAAACTTATGAAGAGTATCTGGCTCAAATTAAAAAAGAAGGAAACCGTAGCAATGATGCTCCTACTTTGCAAGGTTTTATCCAGAAAAACAGAGATGCTTTTGCTCCTAATATCAACGATATTGTTGGACAACTGGGACAAGCGGATCTGCTCACTAAAGACCTGCTCGCTGATTCAACAGCTGTTATCAACACATGGAACGCTGCAAACAGCGCTTTTGATTCCGCAGGCTCTTCTATGAAGCAGATGTTACAAATGGCTCTGCAAGCGAATGAAGAGTATTATGAACTTTCAAATGCTCAGCAATCCTTCTTGACTAACTACGTCTCTGGTCTTAGCACCAACACGCTGTTGCAAGCAGAAGACCCGAATGTAGCTATTTCTTATGCTAATGCGATGATGAAGGTTGTACAAGAAACCGTAGCTGGCAAAAAAGCTGCAGAAGATTACTACGATCTCATTGAAAAGCGCGACAGTATGCCATTTGACCAGTTCCAGAATAAAGCAAATCAGCTCCTTGATATCATCCGCACCCAGTTAGGTAACTACATGAGCGAGGACGAGCTATCCAAAATCAACCTTTCCGAGGTTTTTGGTATTACTCAGTTCGAGACAGATTTGAAGCAGATGCGCGAGACTATTCGCAGTAATTTCGCTGCTTTGAGTGGACTTACGGATACAGATGGTCAATTTGCTGTTGTCGATGACCAGAAATTAAGCGCATTTAAGGAGCTTTATGATCATTATATTGATGTTCAAAAGCAGCTGAAGGATAATAATATCACTGCAGCTGATGTAAATAATGCTGTTGTTGGCAATCTTGATTTTAAGAATCGAGACTCCATTGTTTGGAACAAGAACAACTTGAATCTCTATAAGTCTGAGCTACAAAGTTTGATGAAAGATGCGCGTGATAATTGGGATTCTTTTGTTTCTGATATGGACGGGCAAACATCAACTGCTTTAGGTATGTGGGGAAATTTTGGAGAAAACGGAATTCCCATCGCGTTCACTCCGCTGATGCAGACAGACAAGGGATTGAAGCCGTTAAGCGATTCCACGTTAGGTGAATATCTGAATGCTCTCGTGAATAATGCGTCTACTATGGAAGGCGACCTTGGAGAGAATATTCTTAAATTAGATACTCAAGGATTAAAAATTGATGGGCAAGAAATTAGCAATATTGTCGCTGCCATCGGAGACGATGCAGAACGCACTGCGGAAAATATGCACTTCCTTGGCCCTAATGGAGAAGTAGCCGTAACTGCACAAGAGATTCAAATGGCTTGCGAAGCTGCGGGTGTATCTACCGCAGAATTCTTCGCTGCTTTCGATTCTGGAAGTAAAGAAGCACAGGAAGCTCTCGCTGGTGTTCAAAAAGATCTTAGCGGTCTTATGGACTACGATCTTGAAAAATTATCGAAAAACCAGCTTTCCGCTCTTAATTCCGCACTTACAGAAACCGGTAGCCATGCTTACGATTTTGCGGCTCGTCTTTCCGCGATTGCAGAGGCCGGATATCTTCCAGAAGCTCTGGATGGAATCACCGCTGCTCTCAATAGACAAAAAGAGGCTGTGGGTTCTGTATCTGGAGCGCTTGTTGATTACCAGAAAGAACTCGAAGGTGTGACGGACACTGCTTCTGAACATGAATCTATGGTTGAGATCTACGACGATCTCAAAGAGAAGGTAAATAAAGGCAGAATCAATAATGACACCGCTCGGGCTCAGATGAAACTTTTAGCTGGCCGAACCATGGATCTCGACGAAGCTAAAAAGTGGATGAAAGAAAACGAAGGTTTCTTCTTAACGGGAAAAGACGACGACAAAGTTGGCCAAGATTTAACTGGTGTTCTGAATACTCTCGAATATAAATATAACCATCTCAGCGAAGCGCAGAAAAAAGTAGTAGATGGACTGATGGATGCTGATTGGGACACGGGTTCTATTCGTGTCGCAGAGGGAGATGTTGAAGCACTCGCCAAGGCGTTCGACATGTCTGCTGCTTCTCTGCAAAACGGCTTTGATGTAGTTACAGATTATTCAGATTATGTTCCACAGACAGTTTCTACAATTTCCTCTGCTATCCAAGAGCTGAACGATGACATTTACACTGTGAAGTCTTCTATGTCAGACACAGAAAGGGCTTCCACACAAGCATGGGGAAAAATGAGCGTCGGAGCTCGTCAGGCTTTGGAAACGTTGACTAAAGGGCAAAATTTAGACTTGAAGTCTATGTCCGTACAGCAAGTAGATGATCTTCTCGGAGCTTTTAACAAACTCAAATCTAATATTATTGGAACTGACACGCCGACCTTTGATGGATTAAAATCATCTCTCGAAGGTGTAAAAACGTCTGCGGGAGACGCTGCGGCTTCCGTTTCACAGTTAGAAGATGGAACATGGTCTATTGATATTACGAGTGTAGAGACGTTTGCGCAAAAACTCGGGGTAACCAATGAGCAAGCTCAGATTGTCCTCAGCTCTCTTTCTCAAATCCAAGATTCTTCTGGAAAACCTATAAAACTTACCATAGAAGGTAACGAAGTTGAAACCGAACAGAAAGCTAACGTTATAGATCAAGCGCTTGCGGGAATCGAAAAAGAGCGAAAAATCAATGTTAATTCCTCGGAAGCGATGCAAAAGCTCCAAGCAATCGTTGACAAACAGGCTGAAATCAAAAGTAAGACTGTCACTCATACAATAAATGAAGTTACTCGAAGAAGCATTGTCTACGAAGGTTCAACCACTACCGGAACTACAACCGGCGGTAACTACAAACCTGGCCAAAATGGTTATACCAATGGACCTGCATACACCGGTCAGGTTGGCAAGATGACCGCATACGCTTCTGGTGGCAACACTAAAGGCGGCAAAACACTGGTTGGCGAACTTGGCCCTGAACTTTGGATTGCTCGAGACGGAAAATCACAAAAGGTCGTTGGCAAACACGGTATGGAGGTTATAGACACTCATGCCGGCGATGCTATTGTACCAGCTAATATCACCGCAAGTCTTATTCGCGGTGGTATGAAAACCGCGTGGAATGGCACAAGTGGCAAAAATGCCCGAAAGAATCTCTCGGACGCGACCAGCGGAAAATTCTATGATTACAAAGTCGGAGGATCTTCTAAAAAGGCCAACGCCACCGTCAAAGTCTCTGCTGACACCTCTCAGCTCTCTGACTCCGCGAAGGAAGCTCTCGACAAGATTAAAGAAGAAGTAGAGGACATCATCGACCAGATTGAGCACAAGATATACCTTGTCGAAAAGCAGCGTGGCGACCCGATGCAAATTGTAGCTTATTATAAGCAAATCCAAGATGAAGCAAAAAAGGCTGCCGACCGTTACCGTGCTCAAGGGCAAAAAGACTCGTCAGAGTATGTGCGCAGCATGCAAAAACAGTGGTGGGAAGCGCATGACAGCATCATCGACACGATGAAGGACATGTACGACAAGATCACGTCGGAACATGAAAATGCTATCAAACTGGCCGAGCGAAGTCTTGACCGTCTGCTCGATACTGACAAGCTCGAACGCTCCTTTACTCGAGCTCAGCGTAAGATTTTCAATTCTGCAAAGCTGTCGCAAAATATTCTGAACGGTGTCGCCAAAAAGGGAAATCCTCTGGCCGGCATCTTCAGCGGCATTGCAGACAGTTTCGAAACCAAGACTGTTGATACTATCTTCTCGTCTATCGATGGCGATGCAATTGAGTCTACTCTCAACGGCATCATTGAGCATTATCGCGAGGCTCAGAAGAACCTGCACAAGGAAGCGCAGTATTACCGCGGCATGGGATATTCCGATCTCAGTGACGAAGTGGCCGACCTCTCCGACCAGTGGTGGGAGTACGAAGACGCTGTTAAGGATGTTAAGCAGAAAGTCATTGACTATCTCTCTGATATCGTTGATGCGGCGAGTGATTCCGTTGATACGATTCAGGACGTACTCGATACGTTCAAGAAGGCCGCCGAGGAATACTCGACAAATGGTGGTTTTATCTCCGTCGATACCTTCCAAGAAATCTCCAAACTCGGCGTCGAATACATGGGATACCTCAAAGACGAGAACGGGCTTCTGACCATCAATGAGGAAATGATCAACCGTGTTATCAAAGCTAAGACTGATCAGATGGCTTTGGAAAGTGCCTCCGCTTATGTGGAGCGTCTGCGTATGGCTCTGCAGGAGAACGACGTTGTTTCTCTGAATAATCTGCTGAACGCAACGGCCGACCTGACTGAGGTTCAGTGGGGTTCCGTCTATGCACAACTTGCTATGCTTGACCTTACCGAGGAAGGCTATGCTCAAGCTGTTAAGAATGTAGACGCATACCGCAGTATTCTGTCCAACGTAAAGTCCGGTGTCGGAATTGACTTTGATGATTCTAAGGATAGCGTTGACGCGCTGTTCAAGTACGTCGAAGACATGATTCGAGACGAAATCGACCAGCAGGTTGACGCTCTGGAAGAGCTGAAGGATAAGTATAGCGAGATCATCGATAAGAAGAAGGAAAGCCTGCAACTCTCCAAGGACGAATCCGACTATCAGGACGAGGTAGCCGACAAGGTCAAGGAAATGGCAAAGCTCCAAGAGAAGATCAACGCTCTGTCTCTGGATGACAGTCGCGAGTCAATCGCAAAGCGTAAAGACCTTGAAGAGCAACTCGCCGATCTCCAAAAAGAACTTGGCGAGACGCAGGCAAATGAAGCCTATGACCGTCAAACCGACAATCTTGATAAGATGCAGGAGGCTTACGAGAAGGAAAAGGACGCCGAGATCAAGAAACTGCAGGATTCGATCTCATCGGAGGAGAAGCTCTACCAAATGGCTCGAAAGAGAATACAGGATGGTTGGGCAACACTTTACGATGATTTAATTGAATATAACACGCGTGCAGGGTCAGACATCAACGCCAAGGTTACGCAAGCATGGCAAGACGCCCAAAAGGCTATGGAGAAGTACAATGCTACTTACCTCGAAGTCTATGATCGCCTTGGTGAAAACGGTTCCAATTCTTCTTCCAACGGTTCCAACTCCAATACCATTGGAGATTCGAATAAATACGGTACTGGAGACGCAGACGCGGCTGGGATCGCTCGAATCGTGGCGAAGATGAAGAAAAACAGTGATACTTGGTCTGCCAACATGACGGCGGAGCAGAAGAAAGCACTCAATCAAAAGAATGCCGACTATGCTGGTCAACTCAACAGCCAGTACGATCTCGGTGTTCATTATGATGGCCACACTGGTGTTTGGTATGACAAGTATGGCAATAACATCTATGATAAGTACATCGGTATATATCACACCGGCGGCGTTGTCGGTGATACCTCTACTCTGCGTCAAGACGAGATGGTGGCGATTCTGCAGAAGGGCGAAATCGTGCTCGACAAGCCCAAACAGCAGTCGCTCGACTCCATCCTCAAGGTAATGTCCGCCATTACCAGCGGTTTGTCCGCTTCTGCCCTGCCCGACCCGCAGGTACAGCAAAAGGTGCTTGATTCACTGAA
>OLVP01001350.1_pt1 | contig 15081 bp, 6 predicted proteins | sample 1673281 | NCBI WGS metagenome assembly OLVP01 (sample SAMEA3178940, study PRJEB25190) | human gut metagenome | biome: human gut; feature: human-associated habitat; material: faeces | place: Austria | collected 2013
AGGGTCGAAAAGTGTGCAGGTTAAAGAGGTTATGCTGGAAAACGCATAACCTCTGAGGACATCGCCCGGCAAAGCCGGGCGAATAAATACTCAATCATCATAACTATGCTTTTGATACATCAAATCAGTTTTAGTAGCTGCTTTTTCAAGCATCTCAATACCAACTGTGCTCTTAAGGATACTTTGGGTTTTTGAAAAATCAAAACCAAATTTTGTCTGGTAAAATCGTAAAAAATCAATTGCTGCGTTTATAATATTTTGACTATTAAGAAGGGATGCATCATTTCGATCTTTCCAATCATTATACACAGCTTCATCCATTGGTTTACCATCTTCCCACAATTCAGGAGATATTGACCCTAAGAACCCTCCTAAGTCATTTTCTGGGCATTGATCATAGCACTGATCTAAAATATAGAAAAACATTAAGAACGATTGCATTTCTTTCATATTTTCTCCTTATCATGGCTTTTTCAGACCTGTATCTGGATTCCACGGTTTCGGTGTATTATTAACTCCACCCTCAAAAATATTTCCATTTCTTGATTCTACCCATACTTGGCTTCCATCGCTCTGAGTCTTTGTATACCATTCATTTCCATACTTGTCGGTTCCGCGGAAATTTGCAGAATCATTGGCAACCTCTTCCAGTAATGCTCTATTTTCTGGCGTATCTGGAATATGCCCCTCTGCATCTCTAAAAATGTGTCCTGTTGTTGAATCATTATCAGGTATTTTATTCTTTTTAGAGTCAGACTCCCCCTTATTCGGTCCTCCTTGTCCATTCATAGCAAGAACACCAGCCAATGCACCTTCCGCTACCATACTTCCGATATTCTCTGCTACACCGGCATATCCACCAGACAATTCTACCTCTACTAAATAACCCTCTGGCGTTACAATTGTTCCAGTAGCTACTCCACCGCCTCCTGCTACTAAACCTCCTAACATTTTGTCCGCGTTGTTAGCTGCTACCATATACTGTATAATATACAGCATCTCGCCATCAATCGTTCCGTCACGGTACGCCACATAATCGAAATTATCTATACTGTTTATCAGTTCAGCTATATGGGCGTTCATCTCCGCATCGGATGTTATATTATCACCTCCGAACATCAACATGAACATATTTGTCATTTCAGTCTCTTTGGTATAGAAGGTTACTTTTGCACCTACTACCCAGTTCTCACAATAATTCTTTATTTCCTTTCCCTTATCTATCACCTGATTTACTGCGTTCTCTACCGCGGTCTTGAATCCAACACTGCTTGTCTGTTTCGGCAGACCCCGCCCATAACTGTCATGTGATGCTGCATACGACGGAATTGGATTATTTCCACTATCATTAGCCTGATAGTTGGCCGCATAACTGGATATTGCTTGATTTCCGCTCGGATCTATATAATTTAACGGACTGCTCTTCACATAATTATACCGGTTCAGTGTCAGCGGATCTGTGATATCACCAAGGTAGCTGTCCTCACTGATGAATCCGGCTGTCTTCACGCTGTAATATCTCGCCCTTAAATACTGGGCATCCATATTGGGATTGAAGCTCTCCGCATTGTAGCTGTAGACATTGTTATACTGTGGCTTGCCAAACGTGATATCACCAAAGGCATTATACCGGTACGACTGCCAGATATATCCATCACTTCCTGTCACACCTGTCACACTGCCTCTTGGGTCATAGGTATAGTAGCCGGTCCAGCCGGTAAAGCGCTCATTGGTCAGGCGTTCATTCCCGTAGCTGTATGCCGTATCCATTATACCATTGATATTCAGCTCCATCAACACTTCCACATGGTCGCGGTTCACATCATTGACATACTCCACCAGCTCATAATTCTTCTGTTTCCCGGTGGTCTTAATCATGTCAATCAGTTCCTGCTCCAGCTCGGATACCTCGCCCGCCACCGGGAACAGGATGCCGCTCTGATTCTGGCTCCCGCCTGTATTATTGGTGTTTCCGCTGGCATTTCCGTTATTGTCATTGGTTCCTCCGGTGCTGCTGTTGCCGTTGCCATTTCCGCTGTTGCCGTTTCCGTTTCCATTGTTTCCGTTTCCATTGTTTCCGTTCCCCCAGCCATAATGGTTCCCATTGCCGCCGTTCCCGTTATTGCCGTTATCATTCTTTCCGGCATAGCTGGCTGCCGCATTGCCTGGGCTTACGGCACCCGGGGCTGCATTGCCTGGTGTCGCAGTCATGGTTTGCCCATAGTCAGCGTTGGCCGTATCACTGCTGTCTGTTCCTGTCTCCTCCTGGGCTGTTACAGTCTCCTCCGGGATTCCTAAACCTTCCGCCAGGCCTCCAAGGATTTCTTCACTGAAGAGACGCTCAGCCAATGCCTGGCTTACGCCGGCACCGAGTTTCCCCGCTTCCGGCTCTTCACCGGTAAAGAATTCTGCGATGGCTGCCGCGGCGCCCTTCTTATTGCCGTTTCCATTGCCGTTGTTGCCGCTTCCGGTGTTGTCCTTGTTGTTTCCGTTCCCATTTCCGGAATTCCCCTTCCAGTCATCATCGGTATGCAGGTTGTAGTTCAGCTGGAATATGCGGTTCCCGTCGCCGTCATAGGCCGTAGCCACCAGCAGGTCGTGGGCATCGCGCACTGCCTTAAGACGGTTCTCCACGCTGTACTCATAGCTCTTCTCCACCTTGCGGTTCCCATCCGGCTTGACTTCCTCTTCCAGGATCCGGTTTCCATCGGCATCATAGGTGTATTCCACGTTCCTGTAATGCTTCCCGTCGTATTCCCGGACCTTTACCATCTGGTTCGATGCATTGTAGGTGTACTCCGCGCTTTCCTGCACGCTTCCGTTCCGCGCCTTGCTGTAGAAGATACGGTTTCCCATGTCGTCATATTTGAACACATAGTCATACCGGCCCTGGCGGTCCTCATTCTCGGTTGCGGTCAGGAGCTTGCCGTCTTCATCGTATGTGAAGGCTCGTTTCGTCTCTATGATCTGGAAGTTGTAGATACCGTCCTTGTCATGTTTGTTGATATGCTTGTTGCCGTGCGGGAACAGGTCATCGTGCCAGCTCTCATGCTTCCCGTCATGCTTGTCATCCCAGGCATACGCATACAGGCTTTCAACCGCGTCCTCCGCCACGATGAACCCGCGGTCATCATAGGTGTAATCATACCGGCTGACAATCCATTCACACTCATCGCACCGGTTGACCATGGATACAATCTGGTCCCTGGCATTGTAGGTGTTGTAGGTATTCACCCCATTCGGGCGGTGGATTTCCGTCACACGGTTGATGGCATCATATACATAGGTGGTGACGGCGCCGGTTCGGTCTGTCACCTTTGTCAGGTTGTCATTCTTATCGTATTCATAACGGACACTCTTCCCATCCGGATAGGTGATGCTCTCCAGCTGGTCACATCCGTCATAGGCATAGGTGGTGACCTCACCGGAGCCGGTGGTCACCTTGGTAATCCGTCCAAGCCCGTCATATTCATAACTGCTGTCACCGCTTCGGTCCATCATGGAGACACGCCGGCCCAGGACATCATAACCGTACACCACGCCTTCGTTTACGGCGTTGCCCTCCCCGTCCTCATAGGCTTTCTCCACCAGGCTGTTGAGGACATCGTAATCATAGGATACCTTGTTCCCGCCATTGCTTATGTAGGAGGTCAGGCGCCCCCCGATGTCATATCCCATCCGCTCAGTCCGCCCGGACGGGTCATGGATGCTGGTCATGTTGCCTTCCAGGTCATAGGTATAGGTAGTGGTGCGCTTCATGGTATCCGTCATGGAGGTCATATTCCCCATCACATCATAGGTGTAGGAAGTGGTCAGCTCACTCGGCATGGTCACACGCACCAGGTTATCCAGGATATCATAGCTGAACCGGGTCACCAGGCCATTGGTTGCCTTCACACTCAGGGTATTCCCATGCGGATCGTATGTGTATGCTTCTGTAAGCCCCATGCGGTCCGTCACACTGGTGACACGGCTTCCCGGGTCATAGGCGGCCATGATAGTCTCCTCCAGCGGGTTCTTAAATCCTACCTGACGGTTGTCCTTGTCATACGTGTATTCATAGACGTATCCCTTGGGGTCGGTCAGTGTGGTCCTGTTATAGTTGCCATCGTAGCCCAGGCTGGTCCTGCGGTCCCCCGGCTTGGTAATGGATGAAATCTCTCCCACCAGGTTATAGGCCACTTCGGTTGCCTTACCCTCCGGATCCACGCTCTTTGTCAGCTGGTCTACCAGGTCATAGGTATAATTCCACTTGTATCCCAGGGCATCGGTCATGCCGTTCCGGTTGCCACGTATATCATAGGTGTAGGTGGACACCCCGCCCTTGGCATTCACGGACTTAGTCAGCCGGTGCATGATGTCATACTCATAGGCAGTGGTCCGGTTCAGGTTATCCGTATCCTTTACCACGTTATCCGCCGTATCATAGATGAAGGTCCTGGTCAGTCCCAGCGGTGTGGTGATATCCGTCAGCCGGTGGACCGCGTCGTAGCCATAAGTATACTCGCCGCCGTTCTTGGCCGTCATCTTCGTCACCTGGCGGTTCAGATCCACCTCGTAGGTCGTAACATTCTTCGCCGGGTCCGTGATACTGGTCAGTTCGTCATGCTTGTCATAGGTATAGCTGGTCACGGCTCCCTTGGGGGAGATTTCCTTTATCAGGTTCCCCATGACATCATACTGGTATTCCGTAATCAGGCCGTTTGCGTCCTTACGCTTGGTCAGGTTGCCTAACGGGTCATACCGGTATTCCTCCTTATTCCCTTCCGGCGTGGTATATGCCAGGAGACGGGATAACTCGTCATACTCATACTGGGTGTTGTTACCGCGGCCGTCTGTAAACTGGGTCAGACGGTCAATGGCGTCATAGGCGTAAGCAGTCGCAGTCCCTTCCCCGTCAACGCTCCCCGTGAGGTTGCCTTTTGCATCATACTGGAAAGTCGTGGCAGCCCCTAACGGGTTCACCTTCTCTGTCAGCCGGTTGATGGCGTCATATGCATAGGTATAGACGGCCTCACCTGGCTCGGTTGTCTTAATCAGGTTGCCGACCGGATCATATTCGTATGAAGTGACCGTCCCATCCGCCTGTGTGACGCTGGTCAGCCGGTCAAGTGCATCATAGGTGTAAGATGTCGTGGCTCCGTCTGTCCCCGTCACCTGTACCAGGTGATTGAACTGGTCATACTCATAGACAGCTTCCCGGCCAATGGTATCGGTCTGCTTTATGAGGTTGCCGCTGCTGTCATATTCATACGACATCGTGTTTCCGATATTATCGGAGGCTTTTGTGATACGTCCCATGGAATCATAGGAATAACGGGTGATGACGCCTGCCTCATCCGTGCGGGTTACCATACGGTCTTCCGCATCATATGTCATAGACACGGTATCGCCGTCTGGCATAGTGGTTTTGAGCAGGTTACCATTCCCATCATATTCATAAAGGTAGTCATGCCCCATCGCATCCGTTATCTTAACAGTACGTTGTACGGCATCCGTTTCGTAGACAGTCTCACCTTTAAGGGCATCCATTACCTTAGATATATTTCCAACGGCGTCATATTCCATTGCGGTCACATTGCCTGCCGCATCGGTCTGGGCCAGGAGCTGCCCCAGGACATCATAATAGCAGCTTTCCGAATGTCCGTTGGCATCTGTGCCGCTTACAAGGTTTCCATTTAAGTCATACCCCAAGCCAGTAACCCCTTCCAGGGCATCCTTCATCTCCGTCAGGCGGCCAACTGCGTCATAGCCATAGGTGGCCGTATTTCCATTAGCGTCGGTTACGGCTATCTGGTTCCCAGCGCCGTCATAGGCATAGCGGGTTACGCCGCCCAGTGGGTCTTCCGTGCGGATGAGACGGTTATTATGGTCATACCCGTATTTGTACACACGTGTTTCATCATCCTGTATCCGTATGATATTCCCGCATCCATCATAGGACAGCTCTGTCACCAGTCCGTTCCGGGCTGTCGTTGATACCATCCGGCCGGCTTTATCATATGTATATGTAACCGTACTCTTATCCGGGTACTTAACCTTGACCATATTTCCGTTTCGGTCATATTCATAACTGGTTATGGCACCAGTCCGATCCTTATATGAGACAGGCCGGTTGAGAACCATATCATATACAAATTCCGTATCATGTCCACGTTTATCCGTCTGTGTAATGATGTTACCCGCCCCATCCAGGCTTAAGGTGACTTCATTGCCCAGAGCATCCGTATATCCTGCCATCCGGTTCCTGGAATCATATGTATAACGTGTGGTATTGCCTTTGGCATCCGTCTCGCTTACTTTGTTGTAATTAGAATCATAGGCGTAATCCAATGTATGCCCAAGGGCGTCTTCCCCTGAGATGATATTATGCATACGGTCATAGGCAAAGGTTGCCTTTGCCCCCATGGGATCCGTAATTGAGATGATCTCTCCCGCCGGGCTGAACTCATAAACAGTCTCCCCGCCATCTGCCGCCTGGGTGGATATCTCCCAACCGTTCTTATTATAAACATGGCTGGTTGTATTACCTTCCGGGTCCGTTGCGGCCAACAGACGGTTCATCTCATCATAACTGTATCTGGTTGTATTACCTTCCCCATCCGTTATGGAGGAAGGCACTGCCTGCGTATCTTCATAACTGAAAGTTGTAGTACCGCCATTAGCGTCCGTTATGGACACAATCCGGTTCAGTTCATCATATTCATATCTGGTTGTATTGCCTTCCCCGTCTGTCATGAGCAGCAGGTTCCCTGCCTCATCATATTCAAAGGTGGTCGTGTTCCCCTCATAATCCGTGGCGGTCAAAGGCAGGTTAAGTTCATTGTAGGTAAAATGGGCCTGGCTTCCATCCTGTCTTGTCTCTGTCAGTACATTCCCTTCCTCATCATATTCATAGGAAGTGGTCATGCCATTGGCATCTGTTTGTGATGCTACCCTGTTGTCAGCGGAATAGGAAGTAAGTATGGTATCGCCGTTTGCATACTCCACCTTCACGGTCCGTCCGCGGTCATCCAGATGATACAGCACATGATTTCCACGGTTATCTTTCATGATGGTTAGGTTGCGCTCGTAGGAATAGGTGCTGACATTTCCTAACGCATCTTCCTGCTCAGTGACTCTTCCTTCGCTGTCATAGGTATTCCGTATGAACATGGAATCATTCTCATCATACCATGCCGTCATGTGGTTGGCATCGTCGTATTCATACCTGCGCACACCGCCCTCCGGGTCTGTCACGGAAACAAGGTTATCCTGGTCATCAAATTCATAGTGGATTGTCCCGCCATCCGGAAGTGTGATATCGGTAATCTTCCCGTCATCATCCTGTGCAATCTCAAAAATCTTACCTGAAGGTGTGATAATCTGGCGCAGCTGATAAGCGCTGTCGTAGACATAAGATGTCTTATAGCCCTTCCTGTCCTTCTCAGTGACAAGGAGGCCGTATGCATTGAATATCTTGACACTTCCGTCCGGCTGTGTGATTTCCCATCCGATGGAAGGTTTAACGGCTCCGGTCTCTTCCCCGTCTTCCTCATCCTCAGCAGGTGTCATTTTCATAGCCGCGGAGGACGGGCTGGCTGTGCGGTATTCAGCAGATAACGGACTGGCTATACGGATTTCACCTTCCGCATCACCTGGGAACCCTTCTTCCTCCTCATCCTCGTCATCCGGGTTTTCCATGGTTGAAACTTCAATTGAATCGACCGGCATCAGGGTATAATCATAGCCATCAGGCCCCTTGTATGTTCCATCCTCGGCCTTTTTGAATATGATTCCCTTACCGTCCTCCCTGGAATAGAATATCCTTCCATCCTCCAGGACCATGATTTTCTCGCCTGCAAGGGTACTCCAGCCCTTTCCGAATTCAGAACGGAAGAATGGGTTCTTTGAGTTATAACTCCTGGAGATTTCAAAGGTGCCGCCTAAGTCCTCTATGGACGCATCGGTATGCTCCATGTAATAGGATCCGGACGACATGTTAATCGGGTCACCGCCGAAGTCATAACGCGGGTCATAACCGCCCAGTATGGCCTCCAGCAGATATTTCTCCAGCTTATCCTTAGGAATCTTAAATGTGTATGGGACATCCGTCAGAGGTTTCCTGATAAAAAGGATATCCCCGGCCGTTGTAAGCTGCCCCGCTGTCATCTGATTATCTTTTTTGATTTGACGGATTAGGATTCCATAATGCTTCGCTATCCTGGCAATATCGTCTTTGACCTGCACTTCATATAACAGAAATTCATCCGAAGTCTTTAAATCGCTGGTTTCAGTCCCATCCCCTAACGCGGGGCTGCCTTCCTCATCCTCGATTACTTCCTTTCCTTCCCCCTGTGCTGTTATGTAATATTTTGTATCTGTCTGAAGATTTTCTGTCATGAAAGCAGGGTCACCCTGCCAGTTGCCCTCTAAGTATCCGAAATTGATACAGTCATCTGATACCTTCCAGAAATCCGGATACGCCAGGGAATCTTCAGCCGTCACGCCGCCTTTGTCTGTCTCATTATCCCCTTCCGCTTCGTAAAGGTTATATGTAATCTCAGAACCTGCCTGTGATATTCCCCATGGTACGACGCCTAATGTGCTTCTGCCGCCTGCGTCACTTGGCATGACGCCTGGGTCAACATTCAGGGTAAACTCGCTCATCGGAAGGGTTAATAAGTCCTTGTCATTTAATTCTCCGGACCAGGCCACTTCCAGCCTCGGCCCATATTTCGCGTTCCAGCCATTATAAATGGTTTCAGCCCACATGACATCTTCAATGGAGTCTTTGTAAGGTAATTCTGCAAGCACCTTCAGCATCAGGCCATGACGCGTAGAGGGGTCCCGCAGCCATTTATCATATGCTTCCGTGATGTTAAAGGACATCGGCTTTGCTTCACCTTCTGAGTATTGATAATCACCCAGCTGCGGCAGGTCCCCGCCATTTAAGGCCTTATCTATCTCACCGTTATGCATCGTATACCAGCTTATTGTTTCCTGGTTCCAGGCGCGCTCTGGTGCAAGTGCAATAAACGCACTGCGCTGGACCGTATCCTTTGTCATCACATAAACAGTCAGCTGGACATCGTTGACGGATGGACCATCACCATTCTCATCCCGTCTTGCCATTAAGGATTCCCAGTCAGGACTTATCTCCATAAAGGCCCGGCAATATCCGTAATCCTCTGAGTAACCGACCATTGTATGGCCATTATCACCAAAGTAGGTTTTAGGTACGCCAGATCCCACCATGGCATATGCAAACTGGGATGGTGTTACAAGGGTGGTTCCCGGGTCAATGCGGACCGGGTATTCCCTCGCCTCACTTTCCAGCCATTTACGGTCCGGTTTGATGGTGACTGTCTTAGAGGATGAATCATAGGACAGCTTCACCTTATCAGTAGCGCACCCTGCCGCATCGACCATCATAGGAGCCGTCAAACGGAACAGAGGATCGCTGGCGCTTGCGTGATAGGCGATAACCGAATTACCTTCTTTCTTGAATTTAAGGCTTCCGGACTTAAGCTTGTAAGAAAAGCTGTCCTTTTCCTGCTTCTCCAGCAGGATGATATCCTCCTTCACAGTGCCATTCAGGATGGTATACTGGACATCCACGTTCTCATACACATCGCTATAACGGATTGCATTATCCCCCACACAGCTTAAGGTATAATCCCCGCCCTCCGGTATTATTTCAAGGGAATCACTGCCTTTTGTGATGGTATACCCGCGCCCGCCGCTCATCTTTTCCGGTAAGAGCACGGTCATCGGTCCATTCTCGTTCCGGTAGGTAGTCCCGGTTGATACCATGCTTCTCATCCTTCTGGCATTGGAACCCGTGGCCACGGATATTTCCTCATCCTCCACATCAGCCTCGGTCAGCATGTTGTTGGCCTCAAGGACCTCTCCGCTTTTATCCTGATACAGTCCGGAATACCCGCCAACAACGGTTATGTATTCCCCATCGCCGGTTTGGTAGGTACGGTATCGGTCATTAAACTGGACCAGCTCTCCTTCCGGTTCTTCAATCAGGTCATCATAAAAGTCCTCCGGTTCTCTGGCCTCCTTTTCATCCTCTGGCTTCGAAAGAACCTCGGCAGGTAAGGTTTCCAGCTCTGCTTCTGTACTTTCTGGCACATCAGGTCCGGCAGGTCGATTACCGCCTGCTCCGCCGCTATGGCTGCCGTTCTCATCCGCTTCTTTGGATTCTTCGGTTTCTTCTGTAGATTCCTTGGTTTCGTCCTTACTTTCATCTGTATTGCTTCCAGTCTCTTTATCTGCACCACCGGACTCCTCTTCTTTTCCGGTTTCGGAATCACCGCCGGACTCCGAACCATCGCCGTTTTCGGAACCTCCGCCGGACTCGGAGCCATTGCCGGTTTCGGAACCATCACCAGACTCCGAACCATCGCCGGTTTCGGAGCCTCCGCCGGACTCCGAACCGCCCCCTGACTGCCTCCTGACTCTGATCCATCACTGCCAGAACCGTTGCTATCAGAATTAGAGCTACTGCTACCTGAATCATTGCTGGTATCGGAGCCGCTGTCATTGCCAGCCCCATCACCACTCCCGGAATTTCCCAGGTCACTAATACCTACTTCGTTCAGGGTAAGAGCCGTCGGCCTGGCAAAAGACACATAACGTGGCCTGTTATGAATGGCCTCCGCCCCATAGGCTATCAGCGGCACCATATTGGGCGCCATCAAAGTAGTTACCAATAAAAGACTGGCAGCCCTTCCTGCTAATTGTCTACATCTTTTCCGTTTTCTCACAAAACATCCCCTCTTCTTTTGTTTTTTTGTACATAAACACTTAGTTAAACTTAATTTTACACCAGTTTTTATATATTTTCAACAGTTTCTGCACGAAATGCGGCTTTTTATTGTAGTTTTTTGCTTTTGGTTTAGGCTCACTATCTGACGGTAGAGAAGGAATTCGGCGTATGGAGCTATCCGTATCCCATAACCTTTCAATAGCGTTCAAAGTGCAGTTTTTTTGTAGAAAACTTAAATCCAATCTGGGCGGACAGGGACACTTGTTCCCGATGAAGAAGGAGGCGTAAAATTAGCCTGTTTAAAACCGACAAGACGCTGCCCATGGCAGGGTCCGATAAAGTGTGCCCAAAAATAAATGACAAAAAGCAGAACCCCCCTTTAGGTGCTTAATTAAAGCTGAAGAAATGGAAAAAGGACTATTACACTGAAAATTTCCTGTTTTTTCAGTGCAACAGCCCCCTCTTATGTTGTGGCCTTATTTAGGTTAAAGCGGTGTACTTTACTCGGATTTAATTTCCTTCCACATGTCATTGTAGATGGTATCCACATCATCTCCCAGATACTGGATAATCTCGCAGTTAGACAGCTTATCTAAATCAGGGAACAGGGCCTTGTTGTTCTTAAGGTCGTGGTCCAGCAAATCATAGGCGCCTGTGTTTGGCGTGGCGTAGGTGATATATTCAAAGTTCTTTTTGGCGATATCAGGGCGGCATAGGAAGTCAATCCACTTCTCCGCATTTTCCTTGTGCTCCGCGTTAGCCGGAATAACCCAGGAGTCAATCCAGTAGTTGGTTCCCTCCTCAGGAATTACATACTCCAGGCTGTAATCCAGACCCTGTTCCGCCACTGCATCCTGGATGTAGAGCATTTCCCCGGAATAAATCACGCCCACAGCAGCCTCGCCGCCAATCATCTTATCCCTTACCTGGTCAATCACATATGCCTGGACAAGAGGCTTCTGCTCAATCAGCAGATCACGGGCCTGGGCCAGTTCATCGGGATTGGTGCTGTTTAAGGAATATCCCTTCATCTTCAGAGCCACGGTAAATGCGTCTCTTACGCTGTTCTGCATGAGAATTTCGCCGCTTAAGCGCTCATCCCACAAATCAGACCACTTGGTGGGAGCGGGAACGCCCAGCTCCTCCAGACGCTTGGTGTTGTAGAGAATTCCCATGGTTCCCCAGCAGTAGGGTACGGAATACTTGTTCTCAGGGTCAAAGCCCTTGGAGATATCCAGATATTGCTGGCCGATTTCCTTATAATTAGGGATGTTGTCAAAGTTGAGCTCAGCCAGAAGGTTATTTTCAATCATGCGCTGAATCATGTAGTCGGAGGGGCACACAACGTCGTATTTCACAGCGCCGGCCTCAATGACAGGATACATCTCCTCGTTGGTCTCAAACACATCGTAGACAACCTGTATGCCGGTTTCATCCTCAAACTGGGTGATGACATCCTCGTCAATGTACTCGCCCCAGTTGTATACGTTTAACTTGTTGTCTTCCTTGTTTCCGCCTTCGGGGGAAGATTCGGATTTGCCGCAGCCGGTTAAGAGGGCGGCGGACAGGACTGCCATGGATGCAGCAGCAAGGGTGATTGCTATTTTCTTTTTCATAATCGTTCTCCTTTAATGTCTGAATTCGGTTATGCCTTTTCCGGCTTCTTAATGGACCGGAAGTTAACAAAGATGAGAAGAATCAGCACGGTCAGAAATATAATGGATGACAGTGCGTACATGGACGGCCGTATGCCGCGCCTCACTTCACTGTAAATCAGGGTGGACAGAGTGTTGATGCCTGCGCCCTTTGTGAAGTGGGTGATGATAAAGTCGTCTAAGGACATGGTAAACGCCAGCAGGAAGCCGGAGAGCACGCCGGGCATGATATCCGGGAACACCACCTTGAAAAATGCGTACAGGGGGGATGCGCCCAGGTCCAGGGCTGCCTCGTAGGTGTATTTGTCCGTCTGTTTAAGCTTGGGCATGACGCTTAGTATGACATAGGGTATATTGAATGTAATATGGGATATAAGCACAGTCTTAAATCCCAGGGAAATACCAAAAGCAATGAAGGCCAGCATCAGGGAAATACCGGTTACGATGTCGGCGTTCAGCATGGGTATATTGGTTATGCCCATGACAATGGTCCTGGGCACTGTCCGCATGGAACTGATGGAGATGGCCGCTGCCGTGCCTATGATCGTAGCCACCAGGGCCGATACAAAGGCTATGATTAAGGTGGTGGTCAGGGCGCTCATGATGGAGCGGCTGTCAAACATCTGGGTGTACCATTGCAGGGTAAATCCGCCCCACTGGGTCCTGGACTTGGATTTGTTGAAGGACAGGATCATCATGGTAAGGATGGGGGCATAAAGGAAGAACAGTATGAGCACCATATAAAAATCTGATATGATTTTCCGCAGTACTTTTGAACTCTTTGTCATCAGAATGCAGTCCCCTCTCCGTTTTTATCGTATTTGGCTATCATGGCCATGCTGATTAAGATGAAGACCATGAGGACCAGTGAAAGTCCGCTTCCCAGATGCCAGTTGCTTCCCCTGGTAAATTCCTGTTCAATGACATTGCCGATGAGCAGGATTTTGCTGCCGCCCAGCAAATCGGAAATAACGAAGGTGGTCAGGGAAGGGACAAACACCATGGTGATGCCGCTGATGATGCCCGGTATGCTTAAGGGTAGCCATATCCTGGTGAAACGTTCAAAGCTGTTGGCTCCCAGGTCCATGGCGGCATTTATAATATTATCGTCTATCTTGGACAGCACATTGTAAATGGGAAGCACCATAAAGGGCAGGAAGTTATATACCATGCCCAGCACAATGGCCGACGGGGTGTTAATCATGGACTGTGAAGGAAGGTGAAGCCAGTTAAGGATACCGTTAATGACTCCGTTTTTCTCCAGCAGTGTCTGCCAGGCCAGGGTTCTCAGGAGGAAGTTCATCCACATGGGAAGGATAAATATGAACACAATGAATCCTCCTGCAGCGGCTCCGCGGCCTCTCAGTATCATGGCCAGCGGGTATGCGATCAGCAGACAGAGAACCGTGCTCACCAGGGACAGTCCAAGGGACAGCCACAGCGCTTTTGCGTGGTCCGCGGAGGCAATGGCAATGACATTGGCCATGGTCAGGCCGCCTCCCTTGTCAGTCAGCCCGTACCATATAATCATAGCCAGCGGAATCAGTGTAAAGCCGGCCATCCAAATGAGATAGGGACCTGATAACAGCGCCTTGCCGATGGCGGCGCCTTTTTTTTCGCTATTCATTGACTCCCAGCGCCTCCTCGTCTTCAGAAGCAGGCTTGTTCATGATCTGGATTTCAAAGGGCTCCACATGGATGCCCACCTGCCGGCCTACAGGAAACATATCGGTGGAATGCACCAGCCATTCGAAACCGTCCGGGGTGGTCACTTCCATCTCATAGTGGACGCCCTTGAAAATCAGGTGGGTCACAACACCCTGCAGGGTGCCGTCCTCAGGCTTTACAAGGTCAATGTCCTCAGGCCGGATGACCACATCCACAGGCTTATTATTGCCAAATCCCTTGTCAACACATGCAAAGCGGGCGCCGAAGATTTCTACCAGTTCGTCCCGGATCATGATGCCGGGCACAATATTGCTCTCACCGATGAAGTCAGCCACGAAAGCATTTTCAGGCTCATTATAAATCTGTTCAGGAGAACCCATCTGCTGGATGTATCCCTGGTTCATGACCACGATGGTGTCAGACATGGTCAGGGCCTCCTCCTGGTCATGGGTCACATAGATAAAGGTAATTCCCAGCTCATTCTTAAGGCGTATCAGCTCGTACTGCATATCCTGGCGCAGCTTTAAATCCAGCGCGCCAAGGGGCTCGTCAAGGAGCAGCACCCTGGGTTCGTTGACAATGGCCCGGGCAATGGCGATACGCTGCTGCTGGCCGCCGGATAGGGAGTCTACGGTCCGGTTCTCATAGCCGGGCAGGTTCACTAAATTCAGGGCGTATTTGATTTTGTCGTCAATATAGGCTTTTGGCTTATTTTTGATCTTTAAGCCAAAGGCAATATTTTCCGCGATGTTCATGTGGGGAAACAGCGCATACTTCTGGAATACGGTATTTAACGGGCGTTTGTTGGGTGGAATCATGGAGATGTCCTGTCCGCCGAAGATTACCTTTCCTGTGTCAGGGGTGGTGAAGCCGCCTAATATACGCAGGGTAGTGGTCTTGCCGCAGCCGCTTGGGCCTAACAGGGTTACGAAGCTGTTCTCACTGATGGAAAGGTTCAGGTCGTCCAGGACCAGCTCACCGTCAAAACTTTTTGATATG
>OLVP01001352.1_pt1 | contig 15042 bp, 14 predicted proteins | sample 1673281 | NCBI WGS metagenome assembly OLVP01 (sample SAMEA3178940, study PRJEB25190) | human gut metagenome | biome: human gut; feature: human-associated habitat; material: faeces | place: Austria | collected 2013
CTGCACCAATGTTGGTAGCAAAAAAGTATGTATTATCTGCAGTTTCAATATAGCCTATGAACCAACCAGTCACATCTTTGCCATCCACACGGCCAGTTCCTGTCTTTCCATAGAGTGTTCCGGCATCAGAAGAGGAAAGGCGGATGGCATCTTTTACAGCATTGATGTTTTCAGGGGCGAAGCCAAAGCTGTTATTCTGCAGCTTGGTTAAAAGTTCGACCTGTTCTATTGGAGAAATCTCCAAGGATGATTCCATCCAATAAGTGGAAAAATCACCATTCATGTTTTCGTTGCCATATCCGATTTCTTGAATATAGCTGTAAACGTCAGAGAATCCAAGCTGTTCATCTACTGACTGGAAGTACCAGTTAACGGAGGAGTTCATTGCAGACTGTAAGGTCTGATCCGCATTCCATGCTTCAAATGGATAGCTTTCTCCATTCCATGCAATAAAGGAGTTTTCTGGTGTAATGACACCTTCTTCCAAGCCGAACAAGGCATCATATATTTTGTAGGTGGAGTTTGGTGCTACTCGCAGGGTGGCATGCTCCATGTCGTGTATGCTCCATGCATCATTTTCTAAATTGTATAAAACAAAGCTGCCTTCGTATTCTCCGAAGTATGTGGAGAGGTCTACATAGGAAACATTCTCAGAAGAGGAATCCCATTGGTAGTGGCTTCCGTCTGCTGCGTATGTGGAAATAAAAGGTGCGAATCCAAGGAGAAGAACAGCAGTCAACATGAATGCAGTCATACCTTTTATTCTTTTCATAAATGTCGGTTTCTCATAAGAGGCAATGTTGATAATTCTTCGTTTCATCTGCTCCATGTTTCCACCAAGGCCGGCGGCAAACGGAAAAGGAGTAAGTGAAACCTTCTCTGCAAAGTTAATCAGTGTATTGCCATAATCTTCGTAAGCATCCTCTTCAAGCATTTTCAAAACGGAAGTGTCACAGGCAACCTCTCTATCATTACGCATTTCTTTCAGTGCGTACCAGACAAGAGGATTGAACCAATATACTACCCCAGCAAGATTCATCAGATAACTGGCAACAGCATCTTTGTGCTTATAGTGCTGCAGTTCGTGCAACAGCACATATCGCATATCGGATTCGTTGTAATCAGAGATCAGATGAATCGGCAGATAAATACATGGTTTCAAAAGTCCCACAATAATCGGGGATTTCAAAAATGCAGTACTGTAAACAGGGATATTTCTGTGAATTCCCATTTCCTCCAAACATCGATGATATAGTCTGCGTACTTCCGGGGTCTGAAGGGGAAGTCCAGATTTCTCCAAATTGCGTAGGCGGAGTGAGGATTTGATTACTAATATGATCATTGCAAAAATGCCTATAATCCATATCCCCAATAATATGTATCCGGCAATGGATGGTGTTTCGCTATTTACAGAAAGTGCGAAATCATTCATCCAGTCTGTATTTCCGACCGGATGAATTCCCATAGCTTCTCCCATAGCGGTTGCAGTGCCGGAAGCAGGGGAGCTTCTTAAGCTACCAAGCCACGAGAAGATTTGTGGAAATCCGATGAGACGGAACGGTATAAAGGGAACTGCCAGCAACCCAAGGAGCAGGAACCACAGATTATACTGCATCCGGCTGGACAGGTTGTTTTTGAATATCCGCTTGGCTATCAAAAGAATTCCGATGATACCGCTGATAAATACATTGCATATTAAAAAGCGTATCATAAAATTAGCCACGTTAATTTCCTCCTTTTTTTGACCTCTTGGAAAGAAGGGAACGTAGGGTGTCTATTTCTGTTTCAGACAGTCTGTCATTTTCTATATAGGCAGACAGCATGGCAGTGATATCCCCGTCATAGTATCGTTCCAGAAAAGAGTTGCTTTCCTGGCCGATGTATTCGCCTTCTTTCACGACTGGGGTATAAACAAACACTCGGCTCTGTTTTTCATAAGTCAGAACGCCTTTTGTTACGAGACGTTTGATTAAAGTCTGTATCGTCTTAGGACTCCAGCTTGTGGTCTGTAATAATTTATCTGTTATTTCATTGGTACTGATCGGCGCATGTTTCCATACGATTTTCATAACTTCAAATTCGGCTTCAGAAATCTGTGGTAAATCGCTCATTTCAAATCCCTCCTTAAATCTTACGGCTGTAATAAATATATTATAGACGTTATTTATGTGGTTGTCAATTTCAGAAAAAACATATTGACTTGAAATCTTACTTGTGTAATGGTTGAAATATTACAAGAGTAAGATTTATAAAAGGCAACAAAAAGAAAAGAACCAGAATCACAACGGATTAGCTGGTTCCTTTACTCGTTTGAATTACCTCTTTTATGCATGAGTGCTGTCTGACGTTGGAGATATTTCGTATTTGATGAATCCGGTAAAGTGATTTATTCCAATGCTACATTCACACCGTATCTTGTGAGAGTATCCATCGAAGATTTGAACATCCGCAAGGGTCCGGGAACAGACTACGATAAAACTGGTAAGTACACCGGAAAAGGTGCTTTCACTATTGTGGAAGAAGCAGAAGGCAAGGGTGCGAGCCTTTGGGGGCTTCTGAAATCTTATCAGAAAAATCGTAATGGATGGATTTCACTGGATTATGCCGAGAGGGTTTAGAAGCAAGCTGGACAGCGACAACAGGTTTCTGTCTGGCTGCTTTTTTCGGTTCCTGACAAGTTTGAACAGAGTGGAAAAAGAGTGGGTGGAAACCATAGAATTGCTTGACTTTACAGGGGTTTAGAGTGATTTATATACTACCAAAAACGAAAGGAGTACGTATTTATATGGTGATTGCAGGAACGATAAATAGAGTAGCTTTTTACTGCAGAGTCAACCATCGTGACAGAGACTATGAAAAATATCTGGACGATGTGATGAGGTGTTTGGAAGAAGAATATGGAAAACAGAAATGGGATTTACAGATATTCTTTGAGGAAGCTTCAGGAGCCGACCCGAACAGAAAAGAATTTAATCGTCTGAAAGCAGAAAGAGCAGCATAGAAGATAGATGTTGTGGTTACCATGAGGGCTGCTACGATTGCCCGTAACTGGGGACAGTTTATGGAGTTCATGCTGATTTGCAGTAAGAAAAATGTGGATGTGGTGTGCATTGACAAGGTAGAGGATGCACAGACCATTTTCCGAAGGATTCAGGAGTTTAAGAAAAGGTTTTTTGAAGGAAGTGATGTAACGTGCGTGTAAAAGTGATTAACAAACGACCAGCTTCGGTCTTACAAAAGAAAAGGGTTTGTGCTTATGCCAGAGTATCTACAGACAGCAGAAGACAGGAAGACTCTCTTGAAAACCAGATGGAAACCTATGAGAGACTGATTACCGGAAATCCGGAATATGAATTTATCGGAGTATTTGCTGATCAGGGCATATCCGGCTATTGTGAGAACCGCCCACAGTTCCAGAGAATGATGGAGAAGGCAAGGGCAGGAGAGATTGATTTAATTATTACAAAATCCATATCGAGGTTTGCAAGAAATAACGTCACCGTTCTGAAGTTCGCAAGGGAACTGAAAGAACTGGGTGTCGGCATTTTTTTTGAAGAACAGAATATTAACACTCTATCAGGGGACGGTGAGATGATGCTTGCCGTCCTCGCTTCTTTTGCACAGGAAGAAAGCAGAAGCATGAGTGAAAACAATAAATGGTCCATTCGGAAGAAGTTTGAGAGAGGGGAAGTGATGATTACCACTTCCCGCTTCCTCGGTTATGACAAAAACGAATATGGAGATTTGATTGTAAACCGAAAGGAAGCAGAAATTGTCAGTCCGACTTTTGACCTTTATCTGATGAATGTCGGCTCGTCAAGGATTGGCGAGCTGCTTAATTATCTGGGCGTTAAAACGGTAACGGGGACTACGTGGGAGAGCGGGACCATCAACGGGATGCTATGCAATGAAAAGTATAAAGGGGATTTCCATTTGCAGAAGTATTACACCCCTGAAAACAAAAGAAACCATACAAGGAAAAACAACGGGGAAGTACAGAGTTATTACATTTCGGAGAACCACGAGCCAATCGTATCGCCGGAGATATGGGAAAAGGTGCAGGAAGTCAGGGAACAGCGGAAGCGTGACAGGAATATCGGGCAGGACAGCACAATGAAGTTCCAGAACCGCTATTCCTTAAGCGGAATGCTGATCTGCCCTTACTGCGGAAAAACGCTCCGGCGCAGGCAGGTTTACAAGAAGAAAATCCAATGGCTTTGCAGTACCTACATTGAAAAAGGAGTCAAGGCATGTAAAGGGATAAGGATTGATGATGCCGAATTGCAAGGCTTGAACATTACGGAACAGATAGCGATTGAGGAGGTGGTTAAAAATGGCAAGAAGCATTACTGTTATACCAGCAAAGCAGATTTCGACTGCGGAATCAGGAACAGCACAGGCAGTGCAGAAATTGAAGATGGCAGCGTACTGCCGAGTGTCAACCGACCAAGAAGAACAGTTATTAAGCTATGAGAATCAGGTCAATTATTACACAAATTATATCAGCGAGAATCCTCTTTATGAATATGCAGGAACTTATGCGGATGAAGGAATTTCAGGAACCAATACCAAAAAGAGAGATGAATTCAACCGTATGATTGCTGATTGCAGGGCGGGGAAAATAGACATGATTATTACTAAGTCTATTTTCCGATTTGCAAGAAATACGTTGGATTGCTTGAACTATGTGCGAGAGTTGAGAGATTTGGGGATAGGGATTATTTTTGAAAAGGAAACTATCAATACCCTCGATGCAAAGGGAGAAGTGCTGCTTACCATTCTTTCTTCACTGGCACAGGATGAAAGTCGGTCCATTTCAGAGAACTGCACATGGGGAATCCGCAGAAGGTTTGAAACAGGAAAACACAAAATGAGTACAAAGCGTTTCCTTGGCTACGACACGGACGAGAATGGCAAGCTGGTAATCAACAGAAGGCAGGAGCCGATTGTGGTTCGGCTGTATCAGGAATTTCTGGATGGAAAAACAACGGACTACATCAAGAGGATTTTTGAAAAAGAGGGAGTTCGGAACTGGGATGGTGGTACGAAGTGGCAGGCCACAACCTTAATGAGTATGTTGGAGAATGAAAAATACAAAGGTGATGCCCTGCTGCAGAAAAGCTATACGGTGGACTTCCTTACCAAGAAGCGGACGCAGAACAAAGGGGAAATCCAGATGTTTTATGTGGAGGATGACCATGATGCCATCATATCGAAGCGGATTTGGGAATGTGTACAGCTTGAAATCAAACGCAGGAAAAAGTACCTGAAGGAGCATGGGACAAACTCCTATTCCCACCGGCCGGAAAGCAATCCATTTGCATCCAAGATTATTTGCGGAGACTGCAATAAGGTATTTGCACGAAAAGGCTGGCGGAGCAGCACGGGCGTTGACCGTAAGGTATGGCAGTGCAGTGAACGCTACAAGGTCAAAGGGGTCATGGGATGTGCCAACCGCCACGTGGAGGAAGAAACGCTGATAAAGGCATATCTGATGGCTTGGAATGCGTTGGTGGAGAATCGAGAGGATTTCATGGAGCAGTGGACGGAACAGCTGCAGAGCGAAAACCTCTTGGAAGGTTATCGGGCAGAGAAGTTCATAGAATATACCGATGGAGCAGAGCCTTTGACGGAGATGGACACAGACTTCATGCTGAAAACACTGGACCACATCAAGGTTTTTGAGGACGGGGCGCTACTGGTGGTGTTTCTGGATGGGACGGAGATTGAATGTAAAAATGAAGAGGAGTAAGAAAAGAGGCCGATTGGGAGATTCACGATTCCTGATCAGCCTTTTTCTTGTAAATTTATGTATTGTTTACTTGTAATATTTTCCAGAGGGTGTTATAATTTAAATTAGCACTCGACAAAATAGAGTGCTAACAAAAAGGCTATTAAGTATTATGTATTGAGAGGATAGAACAAAATGAGTAAGCAAGTATATATAAGTGCAGATTATTCGATGTACGATGGTGATCGTGACGTTGTTGAAGAGTTAAACAAATGGGGAAGCGATAATCTTCACAAGGTGGATTTTATTGATATGTCTAAAGTGGCATCGGGGAGCGTTTCAAAAGATCCTGATTGCCGCATATGCGATTTAAAACAAGAATTCAATAGACAGATTAATGCTTCATCTGCAGTTATTTTTGTTGTTGGAGATAAGACTGCTTTGCGTACTGCAGGGAGTGCTTGCAGACGGGCTGGTAACGACCAAATGCTCTGCGATTGTACACCTTATAAACAAAATACAAATGGCACAAAACCATGTAAGGTGTATTTTACTTCCACTCCCGGTGAGAATGATGATGTAGGATGTATTAATTCGTTTTCATATTTGAAACATGAATTTAAACAGGCTGAAAAACGAAATAAAAAAATTATTGTGGTTTATAATTCTTTACGAAAAGAGTCAGATTGGCTTCCTTTTTATATGAAAAATTATGCAGATAGCGCAAGACCTTTTTGGACGAAAAATTCATGGGGAGAAAAAGTGGGAGATTATTCATACATAAAAGAGGTGCTTGGCTTTTGAGTGATTTATTAAAGAAAAGTGCGGCATATGCTTTTGCCGCCATTTCTGCAGTTTTTACTTTCGTACCGGAAGCTATATTTGGAAAGGTTATATTAATATCGGAAGGTGTTCTTAAACAACTTGGGTTAGGGGACTATACTTTAGAAATCAATATTATCATGAATCGTGTACTTACTTTTGCGATTATATGGTTTATTACAGCGATTGGATATAAAGTATATTTGCTTTTACGAAATAAAATTAAAATAAAAGGGAACAATTATAAGATTATAGTGGAATATGGGGATTTGTTCAAAACTAAAAACTGTAAAAGAGTAATTAGTTTTGATGAGTGCTTTTCTACAAAGGTTGGAAATAATCCCGCAGAAATAAAACCGACTTCGATTTGTGGACAATACTTAATTGCTCATCCTAATCTAAATATTCACTCATTGATATTGAATTCACAATTAAAGTCTCTTAACAGTAAATCGAAATATAATAATAATGAACGGTATGAATCGGGGAGAATAGTTCCAAATGGAGATGATCTGTTGTTGGCATTTGCCAGACTGGATAAAAATGGATTAGGTAGATTGACACGTGATGAATATCTGAAATGCTTATCAGTATTATGGAAAGAAACAGATAAGCATTATGGACAGAAAGATGTATGTATACCGATCTTGGGAGCTGGGGTGACTCGTTTTGATGGGGGATCAGGTGCCTCAATTCCCCAGCAGGAATTGCTTGATATGATGATTTGGTCTTACAAGCTCAGTTCACATAAAATAAAATCACCGTATAAGCTGCGTATTATGTGCAGGAGGAGTGAAGATTTTTCGTTGGATAAAATTGATTCTCAAGTATAAAGTAATAAGACATGACGAATAGAATTTCCTTCATCTGCTTTACTTGAAAATATTAAAATTCTAACAGAAGTCGATTGGGAGTTGCAATTCCTGATTGGCTTTTTGCTCTTTTGGTTATATAGCAGATGATGTGATAAATTGTGCATGAGCAAAGACGAAGGAGACAGGTATGGATTTCGCTAAAATAATAAGAGAATTAATATCATTAAAACAGGAAGGACCATATTGGGATTTTAAACGGGAATGGTATTCGCAAGATAAAAAAGCAGATTTGTTGCACGATATTATTTGCATGGCAAACAATTTGGAAAATAGAGATGCATATATTATTATCGGTGTGGATGAAGAAAGAGATTATTCTCTAATGAATGTAAAATTAGATGTAAACAGAAAAAATACACAAAAGATAGTTGATTTTCTCCGAGATAAAAAGTTTGCAGGAGGTGTTCGACCAGTTGTATATGTTCAAGAAGTAGAATTGTTTGGGACAGGGATAGATGTAATTGTAATAAAAAACAGTTATGAAACACCTTTCTATCTTATTGAAAATTTTCAAGGTGTAATGGCAAATAATATTTATACAAGAATTATGGATAGTAATACTCCAAAGAACAAATCAGCAGATATATTTCACATTGAATACTTGTGGAAAAAACGATTCAGATTGATAACGACACCATTAGAACGTATGAAGTATTACTTAAGGTTAAAAGAAGATTGGGAAAATTCACCGACTAATTGGGAAACTGATAAGAAATACAATAAACATTATCCAGAATTTACAATAGAGTACACTTTGGACGATGATGGTAATGGCTATCAGTATTATTTGTTTAATCAAACCGACAGCACTCCTCATTGGAGAAAAATTAGATTGTATTATCATCAAACGATGTTGGAGGAACTAGAAGGCGTGTCTCTGGATGGTGGACGATATTTTACACCTACACCGCTTACGGACGGTATTTCTTTAACTGAATATCATCATTGGGACATTGTTTATAAGTATTATACTATTGATACATTGCAGTATGTAGTTCATGAATTCTATTATGAACCTGATGGCGATGAAGCGACTCACGCCCATAGATGTTTTGTAGAGTGTGTGTTAATTTTTAAATCTGAAGAAGAAAGAGAAAAATTTAATGGCTATGTGGTGGAACACTGGCATGAAAAAGATAATTTTTCTGATGGAATTCACATTCCGTATATGCCGCCGGTTGAGGGCTATATAATGGATGAGTTTGAAAAGGAATATAGAAATGTTCAAATTTTAAAGCGGATGTTAGAACAATTTCGTTGTGAAAAGATATAAAAATAAGTTCTGGGCAAGAGTAAGCAAAGCGACCGATTGGGAGTTTCGATTCCTGATCGGCCTTTTTTCTTGCTCTTTTTCAGATAGTAAAATGTAGGTGGATGTGATAAAATATTGGTGCTTGGTTACACTATGAGTTGTTTGAGCATTTTAGGATTATTTCATGAAAAAGAGGAAATATGATGTATAGAGAATATGATGAATTTATTGCAGGAACAGAGATTTTCGATGATATAAATAAATCGTTAGATAAAATTCAAAAAGAATTGTCAGAACTTATAACGGACGATATAGATGAAGAAAAAAAGCGTTTATTAACATGGGAAGGACAATTATTTATATGTTGTGAAATTCCACTAGAACAAAGAGATGAAGGGCAACAGTTTTTATTTCCACAAGCGGTATATACTAATGGGGTAAAAATACCAGATATAGATAACTTTGAGGCAGAGCGTTTAGATTTTTATAGGCATAGGTTTGAAATGATTATAAACGTCCCGGCTAAGATAAGATATGCGAATTATTGTTTCCAATATTGCGAGAAGAATCAAAAATATAAATATGCAATGCAAATATGCCAGTTATTATGTGAATATTTAAAGAATGTGACATTTGGGCATGAATGTATAGTAAGTTTTTCACGATTGTTTGAATTGGGTTTGTCTTTTTCTAACAAAGATATTATTCAGAAATTGGATGGCGTAGTTGATGAATTGATTTCAAGGGATTATTCACAAGAAGACTATCTCTATTTACTGTCGATATCAAGAATAGTGGCAGGAAATATTGCAAAAAACAAAAATAATTTTATTAAGGTTGAGACTCAGGAAAAATTTGTTAATATAATCGAAGAAATGTCGGATTATTATTTTCAGAGAGGCGATTATTCGCTTTATAGAAATTGTTGTCCGAATTATATGGATTGGCTGAAAATCTTAAAAAGACAGGACGAAATTGATGCTGTGTTATTAAAAATAGGGGAATCGTATGTGTTAGATGCAGATAAAGAGGGAAACTCCAATTTAGTAAAAGCAGAGTTTTATCAATTGGCTGCGAAACATTATGCTAATATTGGGGAACGAGAAAAAGTATATCATCTTAAGGTGAAAATTAAAAATGCTTTTAAGGATGCTGGAAGTTCAGGCGAATTCAAAACTATTTCTACAACTCAAAGTGTTTCTGTGGAACAATTGGAAAAGGAAACAAAAGACTTTTTTAAGGAAAGTATTGAGGATACTTTTGTAACAGTAAGCCACAGTAGTGATTTCGTTATAAATAAAGAAAAGATTATGCTTCAAGCGACTGAGCAAGCTAAAAATCCCTTGTACAAATTAGTGGATTTCAGTCATATCGAAGGAAACAGAAAGATATTCTCAACGCTGGATGACGATGATGTTGTAAAGCATCTTACATTCCAAAATTATGGAATTGAATTGGAAGTTATGTTTTCCACGGTTGTAAATTTCATTTGGACTAAAATGATTGATATGGGGCTTACAGCCCAGATGGTTATTGATAGAATTTGTGAGACAGAGTATATGGATGAAACGCAAAAAGAAATTATTGCTGTAGGTATAAATCGATTCTTTGAAAATGACTATGTATCTGCATTACATGTACTTGTACCACAATTTGAAAGTTATTTTAGAACGTTCTTTGAATGGGGTGGATTTCCAACCACTTCATTAAAAAATAATGGTCTTCAACATGAGCAGAATTTCAATGATTTTTTGAGACAGGATTTTGTTCGAGAATCTTTGGATGAGAATTTGTTATTTATGATAGAGTTTGTGATGGTAGAGCAGTTAGGGAAAAATCTACGAAATAATATTGCACATGGACTCAGTGATATTAAAGCATTTAGAAAGAATAATTGTTTGATGGTAGTTTACTTGTTTTGGTTAATTACAGCTATCAAATGGGTATTTCCATCAGAGAGCGTAGACGAGTAATTTGTAAGAGGGGTAAAAATCCACCCCCATAAGTGGAATATAAACCTTTTCGCAAAAGGTAATAGTTTCGCTATTTAGTATAAGAAATAACTTTCACCGCATGTGGAGACGGTATGTTTGCTGTCAAAAAAATAAAATCGAGTGCTGAAAAGTGGCGTATTTCCGGGCTTTTTGTAAGGTTGGTATCATCGTAAGAAGCCTTGCGGAAAGCTCAGTTTTCTTGTATGGAAACATATCTACTTTTCGGCCTGGCTGGAGAAAAATTGAGTAGCCGGAGAATAGCGTAGGGTTTAGGCAGTGGATTAGATGTTATAGGTTGTGGCACTGGGATTGTTGTCAGAGACGACCGCAGTTCAAGCCACTCGATACTAAGGGGCAGACGTGGCAGTGGGATATATGACAGGAGGATAAAACGTATGAATGAAGAAAAAAGAAGTATTTGTGATGCTATATTTTCTGCAATTCAAGATGATATCAGAAATCTATGTGATACTGAGATTTTTACCCAATCAACATTTATGGAGTTAGGCGAATTTTTTTATGGGAAGCTAATAAATTCCGTGGAGGGAGCAACGGTTGATTTAATAAATACAGTTGTTTCAGTACTCAACAAGAATTCTAATCAAGCAGAACAGAATGAATACTATGAGAATTTATGTCAGGTATTAGGATTCGAGTTATTACCTAAAGAAGCTTACGATACCGTCTGTAGTAAATTCAATGAATTGTTTGTAACTAAGTTTAATAGTGTGGTTCAGAAATATAATTGTGAGATAAACAGACTTAGAAGTAGGCTTTCACAAACGAAAAGTGATAGTGACGCAATCAAAGAAAAAGAAGCATCGCTTTCTATAGTAAGAGATATTACTGAAGATGAAGAGAAACTTTACTGCTTAAGCGCTGAATGTAATTCGTTGCGTACTCGAAAAGAAATGCTGGAACATGCATTCCACTATGTGCAATCTGTTATGGGTGGATTTTGCAATCTACAAGATACTTCTGAAATTGATTATGCGATTAGAAAAACCGCTTTGTCAATTAGTAAAGAAGAAAGTGAAGGCATCAGAAACAGTTATTTTGACGTCTATAAAACATGTTTAGAAATATTTGAAGATGATATAGAACGTGACTATATGTTGTTTTTTAAAGTGAAAATTTATACTGCGATAGAAAAAGCCAATAAAAAGTACCATGAGGATTTCTATAAACTAAAAGAGGAAGAAGCCATTGAAGCGTATAAAGAATATATATCAGCAATTCCTAAGATTGATGATTTACATCATTGGCGAACAACTGATGCATCAAAGTATTCTGAAGTTTTATCGAGTTTGATTGAAAAACATGAGTTAGTAGATGACCTGAAGAAATTAATTAACACAAGTGTGTGTCTAAGAAAGCGCAAAACGATTTTATCAAAATCTATATGGCAATATGAAAATAAGGAATATGAGATTTTTAATAACCTAATTTCGATTTTGATTGAAGGGCTGTTTGCGGACTATTTAAAAGACACGACAACCTTTGCTCGTTTTACGAGAATGACAATATATGAAGATGCGGTTTTAAAGGATAAAATTAGATACTTGGCAGAATCTCAAAGTGATGTGTATCCTGAGTCAACAGAATATTTTATGTTCTATTTCAACAATCTCATAAGGAATCGGGTTGCACATGGAAGATATTACAGTAATCCATCAACATTAAATGATGAGATATTTGCAAAAGAGTTAATACTTGACCTGTGTCTATTGGTGCATATGTTTGTTAGGACGAGTGAAACAGAGCGAATGTATCGGTTTGTACATGGCTATCAAGCATATTATCGGAAGTTGATAAAAAATTCAGAACATCCATCATACGGAGCGTTGTTTAATGATATGATTGGTCAAAAAATTGTGTCAGAGTATGATGGGATAAGAAGTTATCGTCCTATGCAAGTAGCATACTGGCTAGTAAATCCTTATTATGAAAAAATATATGAACAAGTTGAAGATAAATCAGATTTATTATCTTTACGGGACGAATTCTTGAGTAAGGAATTTTGGGAATATGTTTATGAAAGACTTTCAGCAGTTAAACGACAGGGATATGATTATCTGAATATCAATAGAGAATTCTCCTCTGTGATTAAGGCCTTATTTAGATGTAATATTTCTAATGAAACTAAACAAATATTGGGGAAAGTAAACGCGTTAACAAACACAATTTTCGCATTATAAAAATAACCCTCCCGGCCATCATGGTCAGGAGGGTTTCGCTCGTCTATAGAGTTATGCGTTCACATCAATGCTGACGCCAGATTTCAATTCAACTGTTATGTGGTCATCCCAGATGGTAATCTGTTTGCTCCAGCGTCGTACCAGCGATTCTTCAAATTCGGTGAGGTGGGTAGTCTGCTGTGCGATATAATCCTGTAGGTCATTGATCCGCTTTATCTGTTCATCCCTTGCGGCAGTGTCGACGGTGGTCTTCTGGCGGAGTTCTCGAAGCCTGAATATTTCATCAGCAATTTCGTCATAGGCTTCTTTGCTCTGGGCTTTCTGGATAAGCTCTTGCTGTAAGGCCATCAGCTTCTCGTCGATGTTTTCAACGGAGGTTGCCTGCGAGGCTCGAATGACCGAGGCAATGTTGAGCTGTAGCTGTACCTGATAGCTACTTTTGTCTCCAAGCATCTGGTTGATTGCTTTGATGACAGCATCCTGAAGGACCGGTTCGTTAATGGTTCTGGCGTGGCATTCTAGTCCTGTGGATTCAAGCCTACTGATGCAACGCCAGACGATAGATTTAACTCCACGATTGTTCCAGTGGAGCCTTCGGAACATTTCACCACATTCTCCGCAGATAACGATTTGGGAGAAGCAGTGATTGCATCTATAGCTTCGTTTTTTGCCATTGGCACTGGTTTTAACTACTCGCCTGCGGACCAACTCTTCTTAAACCTGTAAGTAGATTTCCTTCGGAATGATGTTGTGTCATAATGTTTCTGATTTCGTGCCATAAAAGCACCTCCTTTATCTCGTATTATATATAATCATATGCGAGAATAAAGTGTCAACTATTATGATACAACATCAGATCCGTTACACCCTGCTATACCGGAATCTCCATGGGAGAAGGAGCGGAAGGATGCAGAATACAAGAAAAGGATAGATGAATTACTTGCTAAGCTCTATGCCGATGAGAAAGCTCGCAGAGAAAAAGAACGGAAAGAGATGGAAGCAGAACAGGAGCGAAAACGTAGGCTTGAGGCAGAAAAAAGACACATAGAGCAGGAAAAAGAAAAGAAAGCAAGGAAGCTGCTTGCATACAGCAGGTGGCATCTGGATGCAAATGATAAGTTCTATGAAGCTGTAGTGCTGCCATCATCGAAAGAATATGCAGGTGAGTATCTTACCTGGATGAGTGAACAGATGAAGATAAAGCAGGAAAAAAAAACGCTGGAATACTTTGAGAGAATGCTTCCGTCATATGATGAGTATGAGATAAAAGTATTCGAAGAATTATGAGTCAGAGAGTGAATTATTAGTGCAGGAATTTAAGTCTGTAACATTACAACAGGATGATATAGATGTTGATATTATTGGACAAGGAAAGCGAATTCTTATTGACAATATATGGGCACTCTACTATAATATTTAGTAGAGTGATTAAGATAGGAGTTATAGCTATGAGATTACAGATATATATGTCTCCGATGTTAAGTGAAAGATTATGCAAAGAAGCTTTGGATAAACAGATGAAACCATGCGAGCTTGCTGATCAAATATTAAAAGATCATTTTGGAATAAGAGAAGATAAGGAAGATTATCAGAAAGCATTGCACAATTTAATTGAAGAGATAGATCAATTCCTTAAAGATGACGAAAAAGTAAAAAAAGTGGGCGGTACATTTACCTTACTTGATTTTGAAAGTTTTCGAAGTATTGGAACACCAGCTGTTCGGAGTGCAGTAGGAAGAGGGATTGCTAAATATTTTAAAGAACGTAAAGATGTGGAGTATTGCAGAGATGCAAATGGGGAAATATGTAGAACAAGATCAAGGCATGCAGCAATATATAAAGTTAGGCAAGATTAAGATATATAACCTTATAGCACAAAAAAATAGAAAGGAACGGTTTTATGCCACGACCAGAAAAAGAATTTGGAGAACGTAGTAATGATGATATTATACGTGAGATTTTGCGAGAATATGCAAGTAGAGAAAATCCAATAGGAAAAGCAGAGATTATCAAACATGTAAAAGCGATGGGATATGTAAAGGAAAAAGATAAATCTAAATCTAAAATAGAGCGCAAGGCAATTGAGGGGTTTTTGGATAGAATGGGTGCAAGAGTCTATGAAACGGAAGAAGAATGCGACGAAATTATAAGAGAATGTCGAGTGACTGAG
>OLVP01001360.1_pt1 | contig 14947 bp, 19 predicted proteins | sample 1673281 | NCBI WGS metagenome assembly OLVP01 (sample SAMEA3178940, study PRJEB25190) | human gut metagenome | biome: human gut; feature: human-associated habitat; material: faeces | place: Austria | collected 2013
ACCGAATCTGCCCGCGAACTTTTCCGCGACTTCGAGATTGCTCGTCCAGCTTAACCCCATATGCACGCTCTTGTCGATTTCACCCCTGTACACTGTTATAGGCTTGTCGAACGTCTTCTCCAAAGCACCCTCTCCCCCAATGCAGGGCTTGGTCTGCTGGAGTAGCTTGACGAGGTGCCTGTCGAATTGGCGTGATGGGTATTCCTCGTTCTTTCTGACGTTCAATGCCGTCATGCGCTGGTATTGCCTGTCGTTCAGTTCTTTCCATGGGACGAGCTGGTAGATGAGTTCCATTAGGGCTGTTGGCGCCAGTGCGGTGGCGTGGTCTATCTGCTGTTTGGCTTCGTCTGTTCTGCCTTGTTGTATGAGGGTTTTTGTGGGTGTGGTTTCGTTCCATCTGCGAATGTATTGTTCGACCATTTGGAACATGGTGTTGTTCTTGTTTGAGAGGGTGTCGAATATGAGGGGTTGCGCGTTTGCTGTTTCTCCTGTCTCAACGTCCAATAGGACAAGTCCATCTAATCCGGTGGAGAGGTAGAGGTATGGGCGAAGGGTTGGGTGGTCGGTGAGGATTTGTTGGATTTGCTTCCATTCGAGTGGGAAGCTGAATCGTTTGTCTCGATGACTGTCGATGGTTTGCCAGTCTGTCCAAGTGGCTGTGTCGGCTTTTATTAGGCCGTGTTGGGCGAGGATTGTTGTTTGGTTTGGCATTTCCAACCTCCTTTGTGTGAACAATCCCAGTATATCATCGAAAGTGAGAAGACACGCTGAACACAACAAAAACAAAAAAGGCGCGAGAAGAAAACAACCCGCGCCCAAAAACAGCTCAGTGCTTGACATGCCGTTTCAAAGTATCCAACCAGTCCAACGGAAGATTCTGCGTCGAATCCAAGTCAACCGCATTCACGCGTCGCACCAGCTCCTCCGGCGTCACGCAAGGAATATCACCCGGCCACATGACCCCAGTCACATCCGGCGCACCCTTATCGGAAGTCGGCACCATGCAGACAAGCCACTCCACTTCAACCGGCTTGCCGTTGAACATGAAAGCCCACATGTCCCTCTGCCAGTTCATGTTCGCGGAAAGTTTCAAATCCGGACGACCATCCACACCGGTTTCGAACGCACGCTGACTGACGCTAATTCTCAACAGTTGGTCTGGGGTGAGGTTACGGTAGGCAGTGTCCGCATTGCCTTTATAGTTCTTCGCATCCACGAACCACAAATGCGTTTTGCCCTGTTTGTCCTGTCCGGCAATCACGCAGTCGATATCCGCGTCAGTGAACTGGTGTTGCTCGTTCAGACCGTGCAACGACCAGAAGGACACCACGTTGGGACAGTTGCCGGTAATCATGTTGGCGAGGATTTGTTCACCTTTCTGGCCGGATTGAATCTCATTGGTGGTGAAGTTCGACTGTGATAGACCGCCGCCCGGATTGCCATAGAGGCGGTATTGGCTTCTCGCCTGTTGGATGTTGGCTGGGTTCATGGTGTTCCACAATGGGTCTGGTTGACCACCACAATCCTCATTCACTAGCCTGTAACCGTGATAATTCGGACGTCCGGGTTCGGCCTTGAGCAGATTGAAGACTACGCCTATCTGGTCGATGGTCTGATTGAGAGCCTGTTCAACTTCCTTTGCCTCATTCTGCTGACTCTGCCTCCTGTACTCCTCGCCTTCTTTTTCAGATACCGGCTGATAAAGACCATATGCGACACACATGCAAAAAACACCAATGAGGATACGAGGAATGGCGATAAACGCGTTGATTAGGGGAACTTGCGAATGCGGATACCCGTACACGTATTTTCCGGAGAGTGACATGAACATGTCACTCAAACCACCGAGACCATTCTTCAATCCGTAAAAGAATGCGATACCACACACAGCACCTAATACGTTGACCATGGCGATGGACTTTTTTGAGGTTTTAAACTGAGTGGAGAACAGGAACCATCCTCCCACGCCGCATACGAGTAGTAGTAACCATTGCAGGATGGAGGATGGGACGAGTATTAATAGTAGGTATTTCACGGTTAGGTTTCCTTTCGGAGTGTGTTTCTTTTTAGCTAAAACATACTCCGAAAGGGTGTAAAAACCTATTTTTGGATTCGGTGGATGTTTAATATCCAATACCGTTTATGTGGTTCGGCTCCCCATTCGGTACGTCCCTCTCCTTTAGAGAGCGTGCAGATGGCGGTGAAGCTCGGACTTGTATGGGAGTATCCGTTGCGGAATAGTATTGGCTGCTCGTCCAATCCTGTTGGATTATTCGACTCGTCCATGTCGAACAGTCGGCGGAAGCGAGAATCGTAGTAGGGTTTGACTTCTCGGTATTCTTCCGTCTTCTCGCCGGAAAGAATCATGTCAAACCATTTTCGAGTTATTGGTAGGGTTAACACCTTAGCTCCGATTCTGAAACATACATGTCTATAAGTTCTCTTCCTCGTAATTTTTCAATCCACTCTGTAGGAATGCTGTCGAATCCGTAGACGGCTCCGGCTAACGCTCCCGCGACACTGGCTGTGGTGTCCGTGTCTTCTCCAAGGTTTACTGCGGTAATTACGCAATCCCGATAATTGTCGGTATTGGTTAAGCACCAGAGTGCCGCGTTCAATGTGTGGAGTACGAATCCGTCCGATTCTACTTCCGTTCTGGGAATGGTCGGGTCGAACGGGAATCCTGAATCCGTTATCGCCTTATGTGAAGGAACGCAGTTTAACAGTCCTTCGAGGATTCGCACGTATTGTACGCACGCCGTCATACTGATTTCATGAGCGTGGGTGATGGCGCTGACCTGTTTGATTTCCACGTCTGGCAAATTGTAGAAGGCGCATGGTGCGACCCGCATTAGCGAACCATTGCCGTTATCGTTCAAACCATCGCAACCATGCCTTGACCTGATGGCTGTGGCTACTGTGATACCGGAATCATACGTGTTCCCGTCCGGCGTGTACATTCCGTGTTCCAACCACATTCGGTAACGCATGAGCATGTCGGCGGTGTTGACTTCACCATGGCATTCGGTGAGCGAGTCCAAGGTTGCTAGACTCAACGCGGTGTCATCGCTCCATGTTCCTGCTGGCTGGTTATGCTCGCCATGACCAATCATTCCAGTGCAGTTGAATGTGTCTCTCTGTTGAAACTCGTATGGGACTCCCAACGCGTCACCGATGGCGAGACCGTACATGACGGATTTCAGTTTTTCGGCTTCTAACGATGGCGTACTGGTATGAATTGACTCCAACCGGTTTTTAGGTCTTGCATGCAGATGGAACAACTTCGTTTAATCCTTTCCACTTCCGGACTTATCGATTTTCAGCCCCCTTAACAAGTCCCCCTCCTCGAAAGCGGACTGCGCCTGTTCACGGGTAGGAAACGAGTTGACGGTTCTGGCTCCACATCTTGGACAGCCGACCCTCCACCAGCAACACCATGATTCCTTGCTATGATTCGTCGGATTGACAGCCTTACGGAACTCTCCCCGACTACCGCACTTGGACACATGAGCGTCAAATCGAAAGCATCTGGATTGAATTTAGCAATCCGTAACGCCCTACGGTTCGCCAACTCGTCCACGGCAATCGGATTGAAACCTAATTGTTTTATCTGCTCCGGCGAATAATCATTCATCAATGATGAAACCGCTGACGCCAATCCCTGTTTGGTGTACGTCCATTCAGAACCGTCGCTCACACTGACGAACGGGTGTGGTCTAATCCACTCTCCCAACAGGAAAGCCCTCAACGCTTCCTCCCGCGTGTCACGGGGAAAAATCAGTCGGGCTGGACAACGCCTATACGAACAGTGGGCATAATAAGGACGAAAAAATGGGCTTCCCTTGCCAACGGTCTCATCTTCCGCGCCGATACGGCAGACGGAACCGTTCAAAAACGCGGTGAGCGCTCCACCGTCAACAATCCCATAACCTTTATGGCAGAGCGGGCATGGATATTTTTCCTTGAGGATTTTTTCATGCTCCCGCTTCAAAGCTCGCTCGGCTTCCTGAATGGCTTCACGGTCTGCGTTCTCTTGCAGTATAGGTGGGGCTATCTTGTCGATGGTGCTCTTGGGGAGTCGGGTCCGCTCCTGCACTTTCTGTGGTGGCATTCCCAATCGGAGAAGTTCTTTAGCGTTTTCAACAGCCTCACGCCACGGGTCATAATAAGCCATGCCTACTCCAGTCTTCTAATGTTTTTTTCTTGCAAAGAATGTAGACGGTCGATGGTGGAAACATCATATTCGACTGTCTGTCCACTGTGCCCCGGAACTGCGTCGGTTCTTACCACCTCGTATCCCGTTCTTCCGAAGTTGGTCTACCGTTCAACGCTTTCAGATTCCTTCTTCGACTCAACCGATTGCAGTTTGACCGGTTTGCCGTCCTCATCGAACAATGCGATACTAACCAAAGGCCAAGTACGCTCTTCCTTCAAATCGTATGATTCTTCCCAAACAAACAATGTAGCCTGAGCGTAGTGAGTGCCGTCAACACGAAGAAGAAGTTTCTTATATCCAGTCTTGTCGAAAAGCGACGTGTCACTGTCTCCAGCCACATGAACGTCGAAAGTAGACTCCAATACTTGGACTGGATTATCCGGCTTCGGTCGAAAAACCCTTTTCCGCCTATCGGACGTGCCTAACAGTTGCACCCAACCAAAAGCGAAACCCAGTAGAAAAACGGCTACGGGAGTATATTTCGGAAGTTTGATTGGAATATTTCGGGTAGACCACATTTCCAAACAGGCGACCATGAGGCCAATGAAAGCACATGCCATGATATTGAACGCCCAACGGTCGGTATTGCCTTTGTAGTCTTGCCGGGCTTTGCTCCACTTGGATAATGGAACCAGATAGCCGGATTCGCGAAGTATGCCAGCCGTAGTGTCCGTGTCCAATGGTTGCAACATTCTCAGGTTAAGCTCTTCGCCATGCTCTAACACTTTTTTTTAAAATCCTTCCTATTTGATTGGGAAACGTTTTCCATCCTGTGTGTACAGGCCGAGTTTGTTTTCGCTTGCGTGCAGTGTGACTTTGGTCTTCTTGTCGCCACGGTAGACGACGCATTTCAAATCTTCGGCAGGAAGTTTGTCTTTGCTAGAAAAATCGCAGTCGATGTCGTCCAAGTTCCAAACTTTGGAAATCTGCTCGCGAATAGTGGGAGGTGCCGTCGAACGCTGTTCGTAATAGTTGTCGAGAACCACCACGGACGTGATTTTCCCTTGGAGAGCATCGGACGCGTCCAATGGAATCGTTTTGGTGGGTGGATTATTATAGGCGTTCCACGCTTTTACCCACCAGTCGTAGTCTTTCAAAAGTTTTACCTCTTCACCGATTTTGTGAACACTGCCAGTATAACATAGGTAAAAAAATCCCGCCATCAAAAAGACGGCGGGATTGGAGTCACATTATCTCCCTATCGAATAGAGAGGTAATGTCAGCGGTTGCCCTCATGTCGTTTTGCGACGGAGAGGATTACACCGGCGGCGGCAAGCACAATGACCGCGACCGCGATGACGCCGACTGCCACACCCGTGGTAGCCAAGCCCTGACCGTCCTGTTGAGCGGTCTGAGTATTGTTCTTGGTATCCACTGTCTTCTTGCCGGTGTTGGTCTTACCGGTGTCGGTGGTCTTATCGCTGGTCGGAGTGTTCACATCGTTTTTATCGTTGGATGGAGCCTTCGTATCATTGTCGGACTTGTCGGAGTCATCCTTTGACGGAGTATCGTTCTTGTCCGTATCGTCCTTCGGGGTTTCCGGCTTGGAATCATCACCCTTGGAAGGAGTATCAGTATTGATATCGTCCTTCGGAGTGTTCGGCTTGAAATCGTCGGTCTTGTTGTCATCCTTGGATGAAGTATCCGTCTTATCATCCTTCGGAATCTCAGAACCGTTGCCACCGTTGTCGGTCTTGTTGTCGTCCTTCGGGGTTTCCGGCTTAGTCGGGGTCACATCCTGCTTGACCGGCGTCCACTGCGCGACCACGGTCACGTCGGAGCCGTTGTCCTCGACGCTATCGCCGGAATCGACCTTGACTCCATCAATCATCCAACCGTCAAACTCGTAGCCATCACGGGATGGAACAGTGTCGGACACGTCGGATGGCAGGTCTGAATCCTCATATTTGCCGTTGCCACCGTTCGTATCGTAGCGAAGCACATGCTTCGCCTCCCACTGCGGATACAGGGTGGTGTTCTTCGGAATGATGGTCACGGTATCTCCCGGCTTGTAAGAGTCGCCGGTACCGTCCGGATTGGTTGTCCAGACGATGAACCGGTAATGGTCTTTGGCGGGTTGTGGCACGACGAACGGCGTGGTTTCAGTCTTGTTCTGACCGTCCAGTTTCACTTCCACGTGACGGGTCACTGGAACGTTGACGCTGTTGCGGTGGAATTCACCGCCGATGGTCACGTTCTTGGCGATAATCTGTCCTTCAACGTTCTGAGACGCGTCCACGTTGGCTTCCGGCGCGAGAATCACGGAAGAGGATGCGCCAGCGGTGCCGACGTTGCCGTGATACTGCCCGTCCTTGGATTTGGAGTCGGTCAGATTGTAGACGACCCCCTTATCCGTCCAGTGGGCGTATTCGGCGTGATTGATACCGTCCACGTCCAATTGGGGCAGAGTGATATTGTCCACACCTTTGGTGTCAACGTTCACGATGAGACGGGTATTGTCTCCCAACGTGGCGGTCACACGATTACCTTGCAGTTCAGCCGCGTCAATATTGAGGTGGGCCACGTCACCTTTTGCGTCGATATGACGCTTGTTCATGTCGGAGAAATCATGGGTAGCGTTGGCTTCCGGAGCTTTCGCCCACTTGGCCGACAGGCTGGTCATGCTCTTTTCCATGGATTTCAAATCAAGATATTTGACGGTCTTGGAATCCTTGAGCACTCGTTCGGACTTCGGGAGGCTTCCACTGGTCTGCATTTCCAGCTTGTTGCCGTTCACCGTCCAACTGTTGCCATTGTCGGTCTGTCCGATGATGTTTGACTGTCCGAAGACAATCTTGGAGTCGGCGGGCAGATTGACGTTGATATTGCCGTCAACCTCGTCCATGTAGCTGACTTCCGGCTCGTCCACACCGTTGGCATGATTGCCGAAGGCCGCGCCAATATAGGCGTGCTCGGTGGCGATATTACTGTTCGTATGCGCGTTCAAGTGGACGGAGTCGAAGCCGACGAGACCGAAGTTCGCCGCCTCGCCCAAGTCGCCGCCCAACAGGTCAACGGTTTCATCAGCCGTGAACATGTTGGTCTTGCCCACGATGATTGGGTTGCCGACCTCTGCGGCCAATGCCACGTTTGCGGATGCGAGCATGGACAGTGCGGCCACTGCCGCGATGAAGGGGATTTTCCCTCGGAGTTTGTTTTCCAAATCTTTCCTTCTGGTTTCTTACTGTGTTTGACGTCCTCCCCACGGTTTGAAGCCGGGGGATTTCTCCTATCGTTTTTTGCGGTAGGAGAGGTTTTGGTTTCTAAGAGACTGCTTCGGATTCGCATGTAGCGTTTCCGATAGTCTTACGTCCCTGTTCGACCGGGGTGCCGTCCGCGCCCCACAGGTTTTCCGACGTGACGGCGAGCGTGTCCAATCCTCGTTTGAGGATGTTTTTCGCCGCGTTCACGTCAGCGTTCGTCTTATACGAGCATTTTTTGCAGAAGAAGACCGCTTGGCTCTCGCGGTTTTCCTTCGCCACATACCCGCAGTAGATTGTTTTGTGTTCTTGCGCTACTTCAATCTTCCTCCCTTTCTTCCAAAGGCTTGTAATCGTACTTGTCGAGCAACCTGTGCAGATGCTCGGCGGCACAGTCGAAGTCGTTCAACGCGCACGCAAGCGCTTCCTGAGTGCTTTCAGGAAGAGAATCCATCACGTCGGAAATCATTGCGGCGGAATTGGTGGCATTGTCGGATGCGAGGGCGATGGCGTCCAAATCGTCGGAGGATGGTGTGAAATCCTCCTTGGTTTTGACGGTCTCATACTCGAATCCGGCTGGTGCGATGGGCTGTTCCTCCGGCTGGAATCCGTGGAATTCAAGCCAACGGTTGAACAGTTCTTCCGCTTCCTGTTCGCCTACCTTATCGGGACGGTTCTGGATGAAAGTGTCGTGAATAAGCTTGGTGGTGACGTCGGTCATTGTTTGTTTTCTTCTTTCTTATCGGTTTTCTGGATTGGATTGTTTTCGGCTGGGATTGGATTGGCCTGTGTGGAGGTTCGTTCTAATCCTGACCGGAAGTCTTTCAGCAGTGCTGAGAATGATGTGACACCATCTTCCTTCCCCACGTTGTCACCGGCTGTGAGCTGTGGATACTGGTCTGGAGTGTTGGAGATGGTCTTCACGTCATCACAGTGTCTTTTCGCATACTCGATAGCGCGTTCCGGCGAAGCGCCTTTGGAGATGGCGTAGGTCAGTCCTCGTCGGAATCCCCATGCGGTGTTCGCGTCGGTGATGCCATATCCGTCAAGCATGCGGCTGATTTCAGCATTGGATGGCACTCTGCTCAAACGCTTCCTCCTGACCATCTGATTGATGTCGTAGGGAGCAATCCAAGCTTCCCGTGACGAATGTGTCTGGAAGAATTCGATGATGGCTTGACGGGCTTCGTCGGCTTTAATCGTATGGTCGATTTCGTTGACGAAGTTATCCACCTGCGCGTCATCCAACGGCTTGTTGCCGTAATGACTGTTGATTTGAGTCAACAGCGCGATGGCGCACGGGCGTTCGAAGGCGCGGGGATAATGCTGTTTGCCATTACCGGCCTGTGCCGTGGTCAACGTTCCTTGCGTTGGAGCCTGTGCTGTCATCATTCATCCCATCCGGCTTGGGCAAGGGATTCTTTCAACATGTTCATGTTGTGCTCGTATCCTTCCTCACTACGGGTCTTACGTCTGCTCTGACCGTTCCTGTTAAACTTGTCGGCGTTGAGGAGCCAATTGTCGAAGGCGCGGTCGAAGTCCAAGTATTTCTTGCCATTGGAATGGCTGTAGTTGTAGAACTTTTCAGCTTCCGTATTCACGTCGATGTTCAGTTCATTGGCCCGGTCGATGTGCTTCTGGTTCGGTTTCCAATCCTTCGGCACCATCCGCTTATAGTGGTGGACTTTCGGTACTTCCTCGTCTGGAATCAGTGGGGTCACTTCCTCCTGTTGGGGATTTTCCTGTTCCACTTTGGCGGAAACCAAGTCTTCGGGGTTTCCCCAGATGGGGTCTACGTCGATTGTCGGTTCTTCATCGAGAAACGCTTCCCGCTCGGCTTTTTCCTTGGCTTTGCGTTCGTTTTCCTCGTCCTTTTCCCTACGCCAGTGAAGCAACTGTTGGATGAAAAGTCGGTCAGGCGAAAGCGGAGCGGCCTTGAAACCGTTGTCACGTTCCACATACAGGCGTGAATCGTACACCTTGCGGAACAGGTCAGCCGCTTGCATGATGGTCATTTTGCTTCCGCCACCCAACTCCTTGTACAAGTCGGCGGCTCCCTGAGTCGGAGACCAGTCTTCGGGCAGTGGATGCCAGAACCAAAGCTGTTGCGGGATTTCATCCCACTGCAAATACTTGGGTTCCCCGTCATCATCCACGTCGATTGGGGTGTCGGAATCGTATTGGGGCAGAACCTTGACCTGTTCCATGGTCATCGGCTCCTCGAACGGAGGCTCCATGGTTCCGTCCATCAGTTCGACCGGTTCGGGTTTGTACTTGCGTGGGCGACCGCGCCGACGCTTCGGTTTGTCTTCTCCTTCCGGAGGGAGTGGATTCTTACGTGGCCGTCCACGACGCTTCCCGACAGGCTTGTCTTCCGCTTCTACGGGTTTCACGCTTGAGGTTTCGGTATCGTCCTGCTTGGCGGGTTCTTTTTCCTTTTTGGAGGTGGAATTATCTGTCTGGGAGGTGTTTAGGGAATCATCCTCGACGGGTTCCACGCTTGGATGCGGCTCCTCATATTCGTCGGAGTCGGCATTCGATTCACTGAGGATGTCATGAATCTCCTCCCACTCGAACGAGAAGTGCTTTCCCTGTCGGAGGGTTCGGTTCAGTTCACTGACTAGGATTCTGCGCAGTCTTGGGCTGGCGGTTCCAAGGTATGCGGATTCGATGGTTCCGGAGTCCGCCGTGAGGTCGATGTGGTCGAGGAGGAGTGCTTCTTCGGTGTCCTCGTCTATGACCAGTAGTCCTTCGTTTACGAGTTCCCGGCCCGCCTGTTGGAATAGGGTGGGAGTGTTTCCGTGAGTGTAAGCGTTGATTTTTCCAAACGTCCAATCACATACGCCGAGAGCATTGGTCTTCGGATGCAGTTGGAGCATCATCCATAGGTGCTGGCCTAGGATGTCCAATTTTGTGAAGTGTTTATCCAAGAGGATTTTCTGGTCTATTGTCTTTCTCAAAACATTCCTTTTGGTCTGGCCTGTGTGGAGTCTGGCTTATATTGTGTGGACGTTTTTTATTCTAGTCATACTGGGCGTATTCACAAAATTGGGGGTGTGTTCCTCCAATTTTGAGGCGGGGTGTGTGGGACGGGTTTCTTGGAGGTGTCTACCCGACTGTCCACAAGGGCGTCCGTGCCTTGTCGTAACTCATGTTATGCATTGACTTCCTGTTTCTTCGAGTGAACAAGTGTTCGTAATTACAGACAATAGCATATAAAAGTATGCTGTCAAATCTAAAACCACGCGTTTCATGTTAAAAATCAGTTATCATGGAAAACATGGGAAAAAGAAAAAACCAAACCAGCGAATTCAACAGAAGAATCAACCAACGCATCCTAGCGGAAGCCGGAATCCGACGGCTCTCCGCACGGGACATCGCACGTCAACTAGGCAAAAGCCCCAGCTATGTCACCACACGATACAACGAAACGGTCGAATGGCTCCCCGCCGACGTGGAAAAACTCGCCCACGCATGGAACATGACCCCAGAAGAACTCATCGCCGGACACAACGGATACCATTCCACGCAATCCGTTGTGGAACAGCAGCTTCAAGCCGTCCTGCGCAAAATCAATTCCGTCGACCTCACATTAGCCGCAAACCACGACCCCAACAAGCAAGCGGAATCGGAAAGCGAGGACGCTTGCTGAAACATCCCCCAGTAGACAACAGAAGCGTCGCCATCGACCGGCGAATGTGCTATGAAGAGATAAAACGGATGGTAGGACTCGCACGTCAAGCGCCATACGTTTTCGAGGAGGAACTTCCGGAAAACATCAACGGCGTATATGACGAGGAAACCCGAATAATCGTCATAGACCCACGGTTGAACGAGCGGCAGAAACGATGCACGTTAACGCATGAACTATTCCATTGGACTCACGGTGATACTTGTTGCTGGAAACAATACGACAGCAAGGCTGAATCATACGTTCGTAAGGAGACGGCGATACTGCTTATCAATCCGTTCGACTATATCCAATCCGAACGAATCTATGAGGGTGAGCTTTTCCCAATGGCCGTGGACTTAAACGTGACAGTAGGTGTCCTTGAGGATTATAGGCAGATATTGGAGAACGCAACAAAAATGGTTGGAGCAGTTTCCTGCCCCAACCATCAGGATTAGTTTTCAGCCAGCTTCTCCCCCAGACCAACGCTTTCCGCCGTTTTCCGTCTGCATTCCAAATAGAGTGGGACGATTTCCACGACGGTTTCCTTGAACTTCTCCCAGTCGGGGGCGTCTTCGGTTTTGCGGCTCGCATCCCCGTCCAGCCATACGGTCATCGACTTTTCGTAACCGTATTGACGTTCTCTCAGTTCAATGAGACCATTCTGTTCCGCAGTGGCGAGATACGTGTTCACGAACGTTTCCACAGTGCTGTTGTCTTCGTCGCCGTGGATTTTCAGACCGAGCTTGTTGGCAAGTCCATCGACTTCCATGCGCAATGGTTTGGGAATGCGACGGCAGATTTGCTGATTGCGATGGCTTTTCTCCAGTCGAACGGCACGATAGGCTTCTTCCGCCTTGCTATCCGAGCCGAAGCCCATAATCCAACGGACTGCCTTGATTTGAGCGTTTTCAAGAATGTTATAGGCACGGGTTCGGCCTACCTGTTTCCCATCCTCATAGTAGGAGGCGTAGGCGCTTTGGCGGGTATGCCAGTTGGCGGGCTGCTGGCTTCCCATCACTTGGATGACGACCTTCCTGTTCTTGTAGTTGTACGTGTATGAGTGGTGGAACAGCCCCGTGTCATCGAACCCGTATTCGGTGACGCAGGATAGTCCGAATCCGGTAGCGTCGATGGTCTTCTTGTACTTAGGGGGTTTCGGTGTGGTGTTTTTGTCGCTCATTTTTTCTCCTTAACCAGTTTTTGTGAACAATTCCACTATAACATCTGGAGGGGAAAAAGAAAAGCCGCTCCCCAAAAAGGAGCGGCCAAAACTCAAGCAAGTAGAAGGAAGTATAAATACGGCAGTCTTCCAATCATCATAAGCGTGGTTACTGCAAGCCGGTTGGCCGCAGACCGCGCATGTCGGGTCGTCGGCCTCCACTGGTTCGTTGCAGATGACGCAACGGCGGAGCGGATGGTAATTCACGTTTTCGTTCACTCTCTCTCCCAATTGGCGTGTTTCTCACGCCAGCTTTGCCTCATGAATTCCGGAAGATTCTCGTCCGACGTATCCCCTTGATACCAAAACTCCGTCAGACATTGACCGAGTCGTTGGTTCTGATTGTCGCAAACATATTGACCGACTTTCTTGTTCCAATTCCTCATGGCAGAGAGAACGAAAGCCTCATCCGTTCTCAAATGTCCTTTTTCGCAAAGGATAATCCAACGGTCGAGGTTCTTGGAATAACGACAAACCGGAGAGCGTCCACATTCAGGACAAACCGGCATATTGGAAACGGTTTCCACAATCTCATGCCAATCCTTTTTAAGAACGGCACACACTTCCCCCGCTGGCCCCATTCGCAAGCCCCGCTCGAACATTGCGGACAACGGGCAACCACTATCGTCGAAAATACGGACTTTCCAGTATTTTTTGTCCACAATAAGAATCTCGCTGATTCGAATAGCAACCGTTTTTCCGCAGAATGGGCAAGGTTCTTTTGGATAAGTTTCCGTCCAAACTCCTGTTTCTTCGACGCTCAATCGTCTTCCCCTTCCGTAAGGAACAGTCCCAGCTTGTAGGCAATGTCCACGAATTCCTCAGAATCGGTGGTTTCAATCGCCTTGTTCAAGCGGAGGCGAATATTGTCGTTCATGTCTGAATGCGAGTAGCGAGGGTACCAGTTTTGTGAGTCCCCGGTCTCTGCCATGAGATTGACTTCGGGGATGGTGAACCATTTGATTTCCGCAGTCATGCGTTGAATAACCCGACAGTCCCCCCGACTGTGCAGTTCGCTCAAATGTTTTCTAAACTTCTCCGCAAGCATCCTATCCGCAGCAGAAGCCAATGGTACCCACCAGTACCAGACTTCATGCTCCCACGTGTTGCTCTCCCGCCATTGCAGGTAGGGACGGTAGAAGCCGTTGACTGTGGACAGTGGCGTCATGATGACAAAACGGGTTACGTCGCAGATAGTATTCGTCTTTCATGTCCGATAACGGCTCGTATTCCGGAGCTTGCAGAAGATACCGGTCGAGCCGGTGAACCAGTCTACGGGTCAACGAATCAGCCTGTCTAGCCGTGACCGGTCGTACCTCAATATCAGAACCGGCCAGTCGGGAATGCTGAACCCACTGGTCTCTCCGCAGTCGATTATCGAACTGTTGGACTAACGGTACTACGTCGGCATTAGTGTTGCCCAATGTCGCATAATAATGGTTTCCCACGGTTACTCCTTTGTCTTGTTCATTTCGATTTGTCTGACGAAGCTGTGCGAGTGTAACTATCATGGGTTTTCTCCTGCAATCTCGTCTCTATTTCAAGAACGTATTTCTTGTTAAACGAGCGGCAAAGACGTTTCCAGTATTCCTCGGCCATGTTTGTCTTCCCCCCTGTCGGCGTCATGACACGCATGGCCTCCGGGTTAAGGATGTCACCACAATAAGTGCTGGAATCCCGGTGTTTTAACACCGGGAGGACGTCAAGCGGATTCTCCCCGCTTAACGCCTCATATTGGCTAACATACTTGTCTAGTTGCTTCTTGGTTTCTTCGATTTGCCACAGTAGTTCCTTCTTGCTCAAGTCGAGAATGTGTTCTGCGGCACCTTCGACGGTCTTATGAGTTTTGCGCCATTCGAGATAGTCGGGATACTCGTCACAGTTGAATAGTTCGACGGTGAATGGCCCAGACCACATTTTCAGCAGTCCAATTTTTTGAGCGTCCTCCGCGATGAAGTCCGCGCCCCAATCCTCCCATTCGGGAAGATTGTCGAAATCGGTTGCGTCTAGGATTGGCCGGGCATCAATGATAATGGTTTCGACTTCCATGTAGTTGTCATGTATCCACTGTTCAAGACGGATGGGAATGTTAATGGGAGTGTTCACGTCCATTTGTACGACCCCTATCTCAATTGAAGAATGCCAATGCCCGATGTTCGACATGCATTGACATGTCGTATCTGTTTTCCAGTTCTTCGATGTTTTCCTCGTCGGAAAGTACCGGGTCGTACATGTTACAAGCGCCATCGCCGGATACAACGACCTTGGCGACTGAAATCGCGCGGAGGTCGGCCAACCAGTATTCATCGTTCGGATTGCCGTCCATGATGGGGCGTTCGCGTACTTCCTCGGGTAGGTTTTTTAATTGTTTGATGAGTTCGTTGACGGTCATTTGGTTTTCTCCTTTGGGTCTATATGTGTGAACAGTTCCACTGTAACTCAGTTTGTCGAAGGCGTCAAGAATCTCTGTTCCGCCGCGTGAGAACCACCAGCCAGACAATGACGGCGAACCCCGCTGCCACCATGGGAGCCAACGCGTCGGTTTCCCGATAGCAGACAAGCCGCACCGTCTGACAGGCCAGCAGTAGCCGAAGACCCCGGCGGCGGCTCCGAAGACCCCGGCGGCGATGGTCCGTCCG
>OLVP01001361.1_pt1 | contig 14945 bp, 17 predicted proteins | sample 1673281 | NCBI WGS metagenome assembly OLVP01 (sample SAMEA3178940, study PRJEB25190) | human gut metagenome | biome: human gut; feature: human-associated habitat; material: faeces | place: Austria | collected 2013
GGCTCCTGATAATGGTTAATGACAATCCTCAGACAGTAATTAATCAGCTCCACCTCATAACGCTTCAGGTACAATTTCAAAAACTTTCTCTGTTCCAGTGTGGCAAACAGATAGGCTGCGTTTGCCAGCATCAGAATCGGCTGTTTCCATCCCACATAGCGCGGTTTTGGTTTCTGGTCCGGCTTTGCAGCAAACCGGCAGAAACTGACGACTGTCGTCAGTATGATACACGCCAGCAGGCACGGGAACAGAAAGTGAATACTCCACTCCCGGTCTGCCGCCGTCGTATCCAGCAGCGGGCGCGCCAGAAACAGCAGCACCGCCAGCACGCCGAAATACAAAACAAGAAACGCGCACCGGGCGCGCTCCTTTTGATTCTCTTTTAATCTCTGATAAAACTTCTGCATCGAAACTTTATGCTCCTTTTATAAACAAGAATTATAATCCTTCCGTAAACGGCTCGTCCGCCGGATAGCCGCCGCCTAATTTTTGCATACAGCGCTGGATGGAATCTTTTGAATTTCCCCAGTCCTTATCCTTGTTGCGGTAATCGAATTTGTCAGTAAACCATGTTACCTCTTCCTGCAGCCGCTGGTAATTTTCTTTCATGATTTTGAACAGAACCGGGTAAAATTCCGCTTTCTGTTTATCATTCAGCTTTTTCTCCGCCGTTTCTACCAGATCCGCAAAATGCGGCAGACAGAAGCCTTTTCCCTCGCGGAACAGTCTTGCAAACTCCTCGTCTTTTTTGTAGAGATCAAAGAACGTATCAAGATAGCGGTTATAGTTTGCCTTGAAGTGATCGCAGACGTAGCACGAATGCGTCTTCTCATCAATCCACTGGCCGATCGCAGTCTCACGGCCCTGTTTGTCGAGGGATGTCTTCTGCATCCGCTTGAACACCGAGGATTTTCCCGGTGCAAACAGATTCATCTGTGCGGCAAGCTCCTGGTTCAGTTTTTTCAGATGGGTGGATAAAATCAGACCGCTTCCGAGACGGTTTCCGTAATCGTACATCATTTTATAGTGGTGGCGGCAGAATCCCATCGCGTCTGTTTCCGCACGCACATCATCCTCCATATAGGATGCGCCGGAACCGAGCGCAAACGAAATCGCATGCTGCTCTGCTTCCCGCTCCAGATAGCAGAACGGGCACTCATCTTCCGCCTTGAATGCATCCATCAGCGGAATGGTATGGATCGACTCTTTCATATGCAAAAACCTCCGATTTTATTTGTTGGTGCTTTCTACAGCATACACAAAAACCTCTCATTTGTCAAAAGAACTCTTTTTCCTGTTTTCCTATTATTCTGATGGATAATTTCTATATTTTGCACAATTTACATGTGCATTATAAAAATTTAAAGTTGTTTCTTTTTGGTATTTAATCGTTTAAGATAAATATTATATAAGTCTTTGTATCACTCTGTTCAGAAAGGAGCCATAGCAATGGGAGAACGTCATACGGAGGAGATGCGCCTCCTCGGTCTTACCATCGCTTTTTATCGCAGAGCACGCGGATTAACGCAAAGTGAGCTTGCCGAAGCTGTCCAGATCAGCCGTACACATATGAGCAACATCGAAGCGCCAAACAGTCATACCTCTCTGTCTCTAAACAAGCTGATGGATATTGCGGAAGCACTCGAAATTCCGCTGAAAACATTATTTGATTTCAAACGGTAAGCCCGGAAAGCTTTCCGTTTTTTATAGCAGATTTTTACAGCAACCCCCCGCAGCCGGTGTGCGCCCGGTGCGGGGGGTCTTTTTCTCTCTTATTTTCCCGAAAAATCCGGAGTTCCGTCAAGATTATACGGGGTCACCTGGTATACATAGTAGTTCAGCCAGTTCGTATACAGATTGTTCGCATGTGACCGCCATAAAAGCACTGGTTTTGTATTTGGATCGTCGTTTTTATAATAGTTCTTCGGAATCTCAATCGGGAGTCCTTTGTCTTTATCGCGGTGGTACTCGCCGTCGAGCGTCATACGGTCGTACTCCGGATGACCCATCACAAAAATCTTTCTTCCCTCTTCCGCCATGCCAAGATAGAATCCGGCTTCGTCGGACTCTGCGAGAATCGTGACATCTTTGCAGGCACGGATATCGTCGATCGGTACTTCTGTGTGGCGGGAATGCGGTGCCAAAAACTCGTCATCGAAGCCTCGCACAAGCGGGATCTTGCGGTTGTTGACTTTGTGCCAGAACAGCCCGAATTTCTTCTCCGGAAGCATCCGTTTCTTCAGTCCGTAGAAATGATACAGACTCGCCTGGGCTCCCCAGCAGAGGAACATCGTGGAGGTAACGTGTGTGTTCGTCCAGTCCATGATCTTTGTCAGTTCATCCCAGTAGTCAACTTCTTCAAATTCCATCTGCTCGACCGGTGCACCGGTGATGATCATACCGTCGTAATAATTTTTCCGCACATTCTCAAATTTCACATAGAACGTGTTCAGATGGCTGGTCGATGTATTTTTCGCCTCGTGGCTTGCCACCATCAGAAAGGTGACATCAACCTGCAGGGAGGTGTTGGAAAGGGAGCGCAGAAGCTGCAGCTCGGTATCTTCTTTGAGCGGCATCAGATTCAGGATCATAATCTTCAGCGGACGGATGTCCTGATGAACCGCTCTTGTCTCGTCCATGACGAATATATTTTCGCTTTCGAGTATTTCTTTTACAGGTAAATCTGCCTGAACTTTAACCGGCATATTCTTTTTCCTCGTTTCTATTCTTCTTGATCTGCCGCGCTTTTTTCTGCGCAGACAGGCGGTTTGCTTTTTCCGGCAGGAATTTCTGCCGTCTGTTTCCGATTATAGCAGATTCCCGCGCGGGATGCAAACCGCCTTTGCAGATATTTCGTTATTCTTCTGTCATCTTCAGAAATTCCTCTTCTGAGATCACCGGCACGCCGAGTTCGCGTGCTTTCCGGTTTTTGGAGGAACTGGATGTCGTGTCATTGTTGATCAGATAGCTCGTCTTTCCCGTTACACTTCCGGTGGCTTTTCCGCCGAGCTCCTCGATTCTTGCCTTTAATGCATTCCGGTTCGGGAAATGTTCCACACTTCCGGTGATGACGAAGGTAAGACCGGCTAATTTCTGTTCTTCCTGGCTTGCCTGCGGCTTCTCAATCGTCAGATACGACAGAAGGCGCTCAAGGCGTTCTTTATTTTCCTCATCCGCAAAGTAATCCACGATGCTTTTTGCAATCACTTCTCCGACACCGTCGATCTGCGCGAAATCCTCCGCCGATGCATTCCGGATCCGGTCGAGATCGAAATCGAAGGCTTTGCAGATCATTCTCGCGTTTGCAAGACCGATATTTAAGATGCCAAGTCCGAAAATCAGACGGGGCAGCGTTGTGTTTTTCGCGCGCTCGATGCTGTCGATCAGATTCTGGTATGATTTTTCACCGAAACCGTCCATCTCCACAATCTCGTCGCGGTAGCGGTCGAGACGGAAAATATCGGCAAACTCACGGATGAAGCCGTGGCCCACGAATTTTTCGAGCGTTGCCTCCGACATGCCGTCGATGTTCATCGCGTCGCGGCTTACAAACAGGGTGAATGCCTTCATGAATTTTGCCGGGCACTCCGGATTCGTACAGTAGAGGGTCTCGACATTGTTCATCATCTGAATCCGGGTGGCACCGCCGCAGGCAGGACACGTTTCCGGAATATCGCGCACACCGCTTCTCGTCAGATTCTCTGAGATCTGTGGAATGATCATGTTTGCTTTGTAGACAAGGATTTTATCACCCACACCGAGATCCAGCGAACGCATGATACTGATGTTGTGGACGCTTGCGCGGGAAACCGAAGTTCCTTCCAGCTCGACCGGCTCAAAAACCGCAACCGGATTGATGAGACCGGTTCTCGACGGGCTCCACTCAATTTCAAGCAGAGTGGTCTCCTTCTGTTCATCCGCCCATTTGAAGGCGAAAGCGTTCCGCGGGAATTTCGCGGTTGTGCCAAGTGATTCTCCGTAGGCGATATCGTCATACAACGCGACAAGGCCATCGGACGGGAAATCGTTTGTCTCGATTTTCGTGGAGAAATATTGCATCGCCTCGTCGAGGTTATCTTTGGTGACAGCCTTGTATTCCACCACCTCGAAGCCCTGCTCTTTCAGCCACTCCATCTGACGGATTCTGGAATTTTCGAAATCCTGTTCCGGAGCGCTCACAAGCGCAAATGCCATAAAATGAACGTGGCGTTTTGCCGTAATCTCATTGTTCAGCTGGCGCACAGAACCGCTGCAGAGGTTCCTCGGATTCTTGTATTTCGCATCGACATCCTCGATCTCCTCGTTGATCTTCTCAAAATCGGAATAGCGGATGATCGCCTCGCCGCGCAGAACCAGCTCTCCCTGGTACGGGATTTTTAAGGGAATATTTTCAAACACTTTTGCATTGTTCGTGACAACCTCTCCGATCACGCCGTTTCCACGGGTGACGGCCTTTGCGAGGGTACCGCCGCGGTACGTCAGAACGACGGTCAGACCGTCCATCTTCCAGGATAGCAGCGTTTTGTGATCCCCGATGAAGCTGCGGAGCACTTCCACATCTTTCGTTTTATCAAGGGAAAGCATCGGCGACTCGTGCGCTTCTTTCGGCAGTTCGTCCATCGCCTCGTAGCCGACTTTTGTGGTCGGGCTTCCGGCGAGTGTTACGCCTGTTTTTTCCTCTAATACCTGCAGTTCGTCATACAGCGTGTCGTACTCCAGGTTGCTCATGATCTCCCGGTCTTCCTGGTAATAGGCTTTTGCCGCTTCGTTCAGCTTTTTGACCAGTTCCTTCATCCGTTCTGTCTCGTTCATCGCTTTTCCTCCCCGATCTGCTTTTTCAGTTCTGCTAATTCTTTTTCCGTTAAAGGGCGGTACTCCCCTGTTTTCAGGTCCTTCAAGTGAACATTCATGATCCGCACACGTTTCAGCTTTGTGACACGATATCCTAATGCTTCGCACATCCGCCGGATCTGACGGTTCAGCCCTTGCGTCAGAATAATCGTAAAGCTGCGCTCTCCCGTTTTCCGGATCCGGCACGGGCGCGTCACGGTATCGAGAATCGGCACGCCGGATGCCATTTTTTTCAGAAATTCCGGTGTAATCTCTTTGTTTACCTCGACCTGGTATTCTTTTTCATGGCGGTTTCTGGCACGCATGATACCATTTACGATCGCACCGTCGTTCGTCATCAGAAGGAGGCCTTCGGAATCTTTATCGAGTCTTCCCACCGGGTAAATCCGCACCGGGTAGGACAGATAATCGATGACGTTGTTTTTCTCCCGTTTTTCCGCAGTACAGACGATGCCGCGCGGTTTGTTGAAGGCGAGATAGACTTTTTTCTCCTCCGGGACAACGGTTTTGCCTTTCACGACAACAACGTCGCCAGACTCCACCTGCATGCCGGTTTCCGCGCGTTTTCCGTTTATAGTAATCTCGCCCGCTTCTGTCAGACGGTCCGCCTCCCGCCGCGAGCAGACGCCCGCATCACTTAAGTATTTGTTTAAGCGCATGGTTTTATCCTTCCAAAAAAGCAGTTTCATAAAAACCAGAAACTGCTTTTTTTGTTTTGTATTATTCTATTGTTCCTACTGAATGCTCTCTACATATGCTCTCAGGGAAGCATCTGCATCGAGTGCATTCTGATAATCGTTCTGAACCTGTTCGATCAGATTTTTGACTTCTTCGTTTTCGAGCGCCGCTTTCATAGCCTCGGTTACGGCCGCATCGCTGTCGGTATCATCCATGATTTTCAGGCTGCCGTCTTCTTTCGTGTAGAGATAATACTCCGAAAGCATCGGCAGGGTCTGGTTGATTCCCAGATATTTGCATCTGCTGCTGACAAACGTGATGTACGTTCCGTCGCTTGGACCGCTGATCGTGTAAGCCTTTACATCTCCGTATGACTCCACGTCGCTTTCTGCCTCAATCTGCGCCTGCTCCTCCGCGGTCAGATTATCTGTTACTGCAAAAAGACCGTTGATATCCCTTGCACCGAGCGCGGTGTAATACTGCTCCAGCACGGTGCTTACTTCCGGGACATTGTCCGCGGCAAAGGAGACAGCCGTATTATCGGTATTCTCTGTATTACCGGTATCGTCTGCCGCTTCCGGCTCACTTGTCGGCTCAGCCTCTGCATCCGGCGCGCTGGCGGTATCGGTACTGGAAGCATCTGCACTGGAATCATTCGCGGAATCCGAAACGTCCGATGAAATGCCTGTGCTGTCCTCAGAATCTGCTTTGCTGTCTGCTTTTACCTGTGTCTTTTTATCCGGCACATTGTTTCCGGTGCTGCTGCTTGTTACGGTTCCGCCGCTCGATTTTCCATCGTTTTTTGGTGATACCAGATGAACGATGAGAAGAACCGCTGCCACAATCAGGAGAATTGCTCCGATCAGAAGCATGTAGCGCAGATTATCGGAAATCCATTCCCGGATTTTATCTTTTGTTGTCATTGGTTTTGCCATATTTTTCCTCCTTCATCAAAACTGATCCGCCGGATCAGTTATTGATATGCTCAGTAAACAAAAAAACCTCTACTTCACACCGAAGCAGGGGCTTTCCTTGTCCTGCGCCGGTCCTGCCCGCCGCAGCATGCCATGTAGCAAAAACGCGTCTGGAGGGATTCGAACCCCCGACACACGGTACCGGAAACCGTTGCTCTATCCCCTGAGCTACAGACGCTGATGTGATCTGTTTTCTCAACCACACTATGATAGTTTACCACAGACTCCTGCAATTGTAAAGTATTTTTCCCACCCAGCCGCCCATTTTTTTCTTAAATTATTCGCAGACTATTCTGCCACACAGCTTACGTTTCTTCCTCACACAGCGTCAGTTCCCCGCTTTCCCGGTGGTAATAATAAACGTGATCCGACAGAATCTCCTGCGGCTTGACCGTCTTTTCATTCACGTCCCGTACCATGTCGGAAAGACACTCCTCCGGGAACACATCATAATCCGGAATCACCATGCACTCGTGGATACTGCTCGGAATCACATAAAGACTTGCCTCAAAGCGCTGCGAAAGACTCTCCAGCACGCCGGGATAGCACATGCAGATTGCACCCAGCTTTCCTCTGCGGTTGCTGACCAGGTAAAACTGTTCCGCCAGCGGACCAAGCTCGAACCGGGGAAACGTTACTCCGTACTCCTCTTTCAAATACACCATAAGGCTGTCTGTGCGCACCGGCAGATCCCGCAGGGTGTTCTCCCAGGCACGGGCATCCAGCTCCTCCGCCGAAATTCCCCACAGCTCCCGGTGCGTCTCGTGGATCAGAATTGTCGCATCCGGCACGCGGTTTCCCCGCATCTGGTAATAGTACACGACCGCGAGATCGAGAAATTTTCTGTGCGGAACTTCGGAGAGCAGCGTACGGTTTTTCTCCGCATGAATGAGCTCGCAGTAGATCTGCGGCGCAGCATTTTTCCAGTTGGTAAAAAAGGCAGCTTTCTCCGGTCTTCTCGCCTCCGCTTCCACTTTCCGGTACTGCTCCAGTACCTTTTCTGCAATCTGAGAAAGCGGCACGCCCTGCAGACAGCATTCATACAGAAGCTCCACGTAGATCGTCGGTGCAATCCAGTCCTTCTTTCTGCTGATGACAAACGCCTCTTTTTCGATACCGTTCAGCTTCTGCACCGATTCTACCTTCACCTCAAAATCATCGCCGGCTTTTCTTTTCAGCAGCGCGGCAAGCTGCTCTTTGAACATCTGATAGTCCATTTTTTCCCACCTTTCCTGTTTGATTGCTTTTTGTATTTTTGCTTTACGGAACAAAAAAGCTCCGGAAAACACAACTTAAAAACCTCTGTACAGATCTGTATATGCCAGAGATTCGTTGGTTCGCGGAACTTCGAACGATGAGAAAAACGGGCCCGGGCTGCTTCCGACAGCCTTTATCAGCCATTTTTCAGACGAATATTCTATTTATTTAGAAAACCGTGTCCGCCACAAAGAAAGTTGTGACGGACAACGGCGGGAACAGTCTTACTTATACACGGGACAGATATTCACCTGTTCTGGTATCAATTTTGATTTTGTCTCCCTGGTTTACGAACAGCGGAACGCTTACGGTAGCACCAGTCTCAACGGTAGCCGGTTTGGAAGCACCCTGTGCGGTATCTCCCTTGAAACCTGGCTCAGTCTCGGTGATCTCAAGTTCTACAAACAGAGGCGGTTCGATTGCGAATACATTTCCGTTGTAGGAACATACTTTAACCATTTCGTTTTCTTTTACAAATTTCAGAGCATCTCCGATGGTCTCTTCGTTCAGAGCGATCTGCTCATAGTTTTCTACGTTCATGAAGTAGAATAAATCACCATCGCTGTACAGATACTGCATGTCTACACGCTCGATACGAGCCTGCGGGAATTTCTCAGTCGGACGGAAGGTACGCTCTACCACACCACCGTTGATGACATTTTTTAATTTTGTTCTTACGAATGCAGCTCCTTTACCAGGTTTTACATGCTGAAATTCAAGAATCTGAACGACCTGACCATCGATCTCGAGGGTAACGCCGTTTCTAAAATCTCCTGCTGAAATCATTCTGATTTTTCCTCCTTAACATAGTACGATGCGCCAAATGCGCACCATAGGCTTATCTTATAATATAATATTTTTCCCGATTTTTCAACTGTTTTTTTTCGTAATCCTGCCGCGGGCCAGATCACGCTCATAAAAGAACAGTACAATGTGCTCCAGATACCGTTTCAGAACGATCTGAATTTCCTCTTTCGGATTGATCGGCTCGGTCAGAATATTGTAAAGTCCGGTCCGTTTTGCACCGTACACATCGGTGAAAAGCTGATCCCCGACAAAGACCGCCTGCTCCTCTTTGATCCCCATTCTCCGGCATGCCTCCTGGTAGTTTTTCACCGAAGGCTTGTGCGCATTTTCGATATAGATAGAACCGACCGCATCGGCAAACGGAGCCACACGCGGTTTCTGATTGTTGGAAAGCAGACAGGTGGAAAAACCAGTCTCCCGAAGAGACGCAAAGAACGCAGCCGCCTCCTTCGTTGCCGGCGCACCGTGCGGAACAAGCGTATTATCGATATCAAAAATCACGCCCCGGTATCCTTTCCGGTACAGATCCGCGTAATCGATCGTATAGGCACTTTTTTCTCTCCGGTCCGGGTAAAACATCCGCATCAGTATAGTTCCCCGGTTCTTCTGGTTTTTTCCACTCATCTTCTTTCTCCAATCCTCTTTTCGTTTATACAGTAACTTTATTCTTCTTTCAGAAACTCCTGCAGAGCCTCAAAATTTGCTTTCATCTGGTCATAGCCGTGCTGGTAAAATTCCCGCAGCTTCTCCTCGTCCTTTTCGAGACGCGATACCGCCGGTATCTCCGGGCGGATCACAAAGACGGAGCCTTCTTCTTCCCATTTTTCGATGCATTCGAGCACCTGGTTATAATGTTTCGCGCGGTTTACAAGCGCACGCACGAGATTCGGGTATTTGCGGAATGCCGCCACATACAGCTCCCAGCCTCTCGTTCCCTCTTTTTTTCGGTAACCGAAATTCCGTGTCAGAATAATGACATTTTTTCGGTGTCCCGTCTTTAAGGAACGGATAATCGGGATCGAATCGGCAACACCGCCGTCGACGTACTCGTTTCCGTCGATCTCCACCATCGGGCAGGCGATCGGCATGCTCGATGATGCACGGCCAATTGCAAGCAGACGTTCTTTATTTTCGCGGTCATCCAGATATTCCGCGCGTCCCGTCTCACAGTTTGTCACAACCAGCTCACACGTCTGCGGCGATGCAAAATACGTATCAAAATCAAATGGAAAAATCTCATACGGATACCGTTCGAACACCATATCCATGTCGAGCAGTGCTTTTTTCTCAACGATTGTCTTGATATTCTTATTGACGTAGCGGTTTTTCTCATCCGTGACAATCATACAGTCCCTCGTTCTGCCAATCTGGCGCGATACATAGTCCAGCGCATTGCAGGCTCCGGCGGAAACGCCAATCACATGAGGGATATAATACTCCTGCTCCATCAGAAAGTCCAGCGCTCCTGCTGTAAAGACGCCGCGATTGGCCCCTCCTTCCAGTATGACTGCTCCGGATTTTGTTATGCTGTAATTTTTTGTCTCATTCATTCTCCTGCACTCTCCTATTTTTCACAATGACACATTACTTCCTGCACAGAGCAATGCCGGAGCAGATCGGAAAATCCCGACACGCTCCGGCCCTTCTGCCTGTTTTATCTGTTTTCCAGCGGAACATAGTCCACTTCATCTTTGACACTCTTGTACGCCGGGCGGATGATCTTGTCGGTGTTGATCAGTTCCTCCATCCGGTGTGCACTCCAGCCGACGATACGCGCGCAGGCGAACATCGGGGTGTAGAGCTCCAGCGGAAGATCCAGCATGCTGTAAACGAAGCCGCTGTAGAAGTCGACGTTTGCGGATACACCTTTGTAAATATGGCGCTCCTCGCCGATGATCTTCGGAGCCAGTTCCTCGACCATAGCGTACAGCCGGTAATCTTTCTCTCTGTGTTTTTCTTTTGCCAGCTGCTCAACGAAGCTCTTAAAGATGCGCGCACGCGGGTCGGAAATGGAGTAAACCGCATGGCCCATACCGTAAATCAGACCTTTCTGGTCGAACGCCTCTTTGTGCAGCAGCTTTCTTAAGTAATTCGATACTTCTTCCTCATCCGTCCAGTCTTTGACGTGTGACTTCATATCGTCGAACATCCGCACAACCTTGATGTTTGCACCGCCGTGCTTCGGTCCCTTTAAGGAGCCGAGCGCCGCTGCAATTGCGGAGTACGTATCGGTTCCGGAAGAAGAAACAACATGTGTTGTAAAGGTCGAGTTGTTACCGCCGCCGTGCTCCATGTGGAGAACGAGGGCAAGATCGAGGATCTTCGCCTCCAGCGGAGTGTACTTCTGATCCGGTCGGAGCATCAGAAGAATATTTTCTGCAGTCGAAAGCTTCTTCGACGGGTTGTGGATATATAAACTTTTTCCCTTGATATAATGGTTGTACGCCTGATAGCCATAGACGGACAGCATCGGGAAAACAGAAATCAGGTTAATGCACTGGCGAAGCACATTCGGAAGGGAGGTATCATCTGCGTGGTTGTCGTACGCGTACAGGGTCAGAACGCTTCGGGACAGAGTGTTCATCATGTCCTTGGTCGGCGCTTTCATAACAACGTCACGCACAAAGTTCTTCGGCAGGGACTGCTGCTGTTTTAAGATTGTCTTAAAATGATTGAGCTGCTCTTCATTCGGCAGATTTCCAAATAAGAGCAGATACGCAACTTCTTCGAATCCCATACGGTTTTCACTTAAAAAGCCCTGGGTCAGTTTTTCCACGTTGATGCCGCGGTAGTACAGACGTCCGTCACACGGCGTTTTGACGCCGTCAATGATATCCGAAGACACAACGTTTGAAATCTGTGTCAGTCCCGCAAGGACGCCAACGCCGTTGATATCGCGCAGTCCGCGTTTTACATCGTATTGCCCATACAGCGAAACATCCATTTTGGAGTTATCCAGACAGATGTTTGTCAGTTCCTCTATTTCCGGTGTTACTTTCATGCTAAAAGCCATATGCATTCCCCTTTCTCTTCTCTCTTTTTACTTACTTTCACTCATTATAGCATTAAACCAGGGGATTCGTATACTGAAATTTTTATAAACATTCGGAAAATTTTCGTAAGATTTTGTCTCACAAAAGGTATCAGGCTTCTGTTTTACATGCATCGAAGGCTTGATCCAGTGCGTCCAGGAAGTCTCCCATCACGTAATACAGCGTCTCAAACCGCAGATAATCGAGGACGTTTTCATCCCACATAAACTTCAGCACCGGCGGGAATTCCTCATCGGACTCCCAGAACTGGAAGACGAGCGGCAGAAACGGAAAGACATGAAAAACAAAAGCAGCGTCTCCCGGGGAATATGGTTTTCCGCTAAGGGAAACGCATGCTTTTTTCAGCTGTTCCACATGCCCGTCATACCGTGCGGCGCGGCTGTCGTGAACGCCGGACGCAATCGTGCGGCCTTTGATCGTTCCCTTTAAGGAATTGGTGCGCGCATACGTGCCGGCGAGCACAATCTCCTTCTTTCCGCAGCAGAGCAGGTCGAAAATCGTCAGTGTCTCATTGAAACTGCCCTGGTGCACATGAAGAAAATGGTCTTTTGAGCCCTCTACAACGCCGGTATGGCGGTTCACTCTCCACTCCTCAAAAAGGTACGGCACATAGAAATAATCGTCATCAAAGGCAAAGCCATACTTCCCTTCGATCTCCTTCTGATCGTACGTCAGAAAGCGCTCCTGCATCTGATCGCGCATTTTAATATAGTTCGACACTTCCATTTTTTTGCCTCCCGCTATTTGTCGAGCATCTTTTTCAGCTCGTCCATGAACGTGTTGACATCCTTGAACTCGCGGTAAATCGACGCAAAACGGACGTACGCCACCTGATCCAGGTCTTTTAAGTAATGCATGACCTTCTCTCCGATCACAGAGCTTGGAATCTCGCGTTCCTCGCCGTTGAAAAGCTCCGTCTCCACCTTGTTGACCATCTCGTTGATCTTCTCGGCGGACACCGGCCGTTTGTGGCAGGCGCGCAGGATGCCGGTCTCGATTTTCGAGCGGTCATACTGCTCGCGGTTCATATCTTTTTTGATGACGATCAAAGGGATCGTCTCCACTTTTTCGTATGTCGTAAAGCGTCTGCCGCAGACATCGCACATCCGGCGGCGGCGGATCGCATTGCTGTCTTCAATCGGGCGTGAATCCACAACCCGGGTATTATCCTGATTACAAAATGGACATCTCATATCTTTCGTCCTCGTTTCTAAATAAGTATTTCGGAAAGTTTTCTACTTTTACAGTATACGCATTTTTCCGTGAAATTCAAGTCAACTGCAGCAACATTTTCGCATATGTTTTTCCATAGGAATCTGTAAAAAGGAGCACCGCATGCGCGTTGTAGATCTCCGCCAGAAAGAAGTTATCAATATCTGTACCTGCAAAACGCTCGGCTGTCCGATTGATGTGGAATTCAATCCAAAAACGGGACATCTTACCGGACTCGTTCTTCCGGGTCCTGTGAAATTCTGCGGCTTTTTCTGCCACGGCGAGGATTTTGTGATCCCATGGGACCGCATCTGCCAGATCGGCAACGATATCATTCTTGTCGAAATTCCGGAAAAAGAGAAAAAGCAGCCCTGATCAACGGATATGAAAACCGAATTCCGATTCCAGCGGAATCTTCGTCCATTTTGCATCCGTGATTTCGATGTAGCTGGAGGTGCGGATCCTTTTGATCATCTCCGTGATCGTCTCCTCATCACCCTGCACCTCCATCTCCACCGTCTCATCCCAGCAGTTTCTCACCCAGCCGGTCAGTCCGAGCTGATTTGCTTTCTGCACTGCATAATAACGGAACCCCACTCCCTGAACTCTGCCATAAAAAATAATATGTTTTCTTATTTTTGTTTTCTTTTCCCAAAACATACTGATCCGCTCCTGCTGTCTTTCCTGATATCTACATGAATTCATCCTGAACTTTAAAACTTCAGTCTCATCTGATTCCACACGACATTTCCGTGCACGGATTCTGAAACGCCCTCATTTTCAAAACCAAATTTTGCATAGTAATGCACCAGCCGGTCTTTACATGTAAGGACAAGACCTTTTCTTCCCTGGTCTTTTGCATCTGCGATCGCTCTTTTTAAAAGTTCTCCTGCATAGCCGTGGTTCCGGTATGCCGGGAGCGTATTTACACCAAATATCATCTGCCATGCTCCATCCTCCTGATGCATGGACGCATTTTCATACATTTCATCTGTCAGATTTTTTTCATCCGTTACCATTCCATCTACAAACGCAATTACTTTCTCTTCCTCACACATCAGCCAGAAATGGGTTCCATATTCCTTAATTCTCTCTGCAAATTTTTCTTTTGTCGCCGCCTCCTCAAAAGGAAAACATTCTGACTCCACAAAAGCAATCTCATCTAAATCTTCCATCGTTGCCATTCTAATCTGCATGTGTTCCATAACAATAAGCTCCTCATTCATCATAATCTTGTAATCTTCTTTTTACTTTCTTTCGAAAATATCACAATATCTAATATTTGTAATACACATTTGGTACTCATTTTACCTTTTATAGCATATTATAAATTACTTTTACAAAATTTCAATGTTCATTTTTAACAAAAAAGGGGATTTCGTTGCTGTGGTATTTGAGGAAGGGGGGGATGGAGACTTCTACTTATTCTGAATTTTATCTGCCATTCCATGTTTTCAGCTAATTTCTATCTTCCACCCAACAGGCAATTACCACAACAAAGCGGCGGAAATAATTCTGCTGGGCTCATAGACAGAAAGCGAAGAACACCATATTCTCCTATCTGTGGCCTCGGAACAAGCGTTGGATGCGAGCCTTAAAGCGAGCATTCAACGTGCCGCGACTAAAGTCACAGATAGGAGAATATGGTGTTCTTCGTTTTCATCTATCTTACTATAAAATTATTTCCCCGCCACATCCAATCTGGTAATTGCTCTCTTAAGGGCGAGTTCTGCGCGACCGATATCAACTCCTCCCTGTTCGGAAGAAAGTCTCCTCTCCGCGCGGGTCTTAGCTTCTTTGGCTCTATTGACATCAATATTCTGTGGCCATTCTACTGCTTCTGCGAGAATAGTCATCTTTTCAGGAGTGATCTCCACAAAGCCGGAAAGAAGTGCAGCCTGTTTCTCCTCATTCCTTTCGGTAATGATGAGCCTGCCAGGTGCAATGATCTGCGTCATTGGGATATGGTCAGCATAGATACCCACCTCTCCCTCTACGGTATTATATTCCACCATGTAGATGTCATTGGAATAAAAAATCCTGTCCGGCGCGATGATTTCGAGTCGGAATGTTTTGTCTGCCATAGAATCACCTACTTATTATATCTGGCTAA
>OLVP01001369.1_pt1 | contig 14872 bp, 10 predicted proteins | sample 1673281 | NCBI WGS metagenome assembly OLVP01 (sample SAMEA3178940, study PRJEB25190) | human gut metagenome | biome: human gut; feature: human-associated habitat; material: faeces | place: Austria | collected 2013
ATAGCTGCTATATAATTTTTTTCCAATATATGTGTTAATACAGGAGTTATAGATACTATCAATACAATAAAATATATTAGCCTCCTCATAAAAAATCCCCTTTCATCTATATGTTTATTTACTATATAAAATAGTTTTTCAACTTAAACAGTATTGCATCAAATATCTCTTTTACTTCTTTTACTTTTAATGCAAATACTACAATTAAATATGTACTCATTCCTAATATTACAGATATAAAACAATTAAATGCTATAAATTTTCTAGATTCTAAAGCAAATCTACTTCCATAAATAAATATATAATTATAAGCAATTCTCATAATTATATACATTACAATAGATGCTATAGCTCCTTTAATAAATGTTTTTAATATATAACTAAACCCTATCTTACCTATTTTTTTCCTTAGAGATATTAATAAAAGCATCGTAGTTACAGTAGCTGATATAGAACTTGCCAATGCTAGTCCCCCTATCCCCATTATATTTACTAAAATTATAGAAAAAACAATATTTATAACTACTGATATAGTTGCATTTCTAACAGGCGTTTTAGTATCTTGTAACGAATAAAATGACTTCGCTAATAACTCTTTTAGTCCATAGGCTAGTATTCCTATAGAATAGAAAAATAATGCTGTTGATGTCAAATATGTATCATGTGAGTTAAAAGAGCCCTCTTCAAAAAGAACTTTTACTATTTCAGTAGAAAAAGTTGTCATTACAACCATTATAGGTAACATTATTATTACTATCATATTTATAGACTTTGAAATATTTATTTTAAATAATTTTTTATTTCCTTCACTAGCTAGTTTTGAAAGTATCGGGTACATTATTGTAGATATAGCTACGGCTATTACCCCTACTGCAAACATATTTAGCTTATTAGCATAATTTAATGCTGTTATGCTACCGCTATCTAGCGTTGATGCTAAGGTTCTATTTACTACGGCATTTATTTGATTAATATATGAACCTATAAATACTGGTATAACTAAAAATAGTATTTGCCTTATATTTTCGTCTCTTAAATTTACAGTTAACCTATGTTTATATCCTTTTTTTATTAATAAAGGCAACTGAAATAATAATTGAGCTATATATGCAATTAAAGTTCCATAAACCATAACATAAGATTCTGTTACTGATGCAAAAATAATAGCTATTATAACAAATATATTAAATGGTATAGTTATTGCACCTGAAATATATACATTACCTGATGCTACTAAATATGATGATACCAATCCATTTATAGCTATAAATACCATTGAAAATATTAATATTTTAGAGTAATTTACTGTTAAATCAAAAACATCTCCCTTAAACCCTACTGCAAATATTTTTACTATATATGGTGCAAATATCACGCCTAGTAATACGAATACGAGACTTATGAGTATAACTATATTAAGAATATTACTTGTAAACTTATTTACTTCCTCTTGTCCTTTACTTGATTTAATTTTGAAATATATTGGTATAAATGTTGTCCCTAAAGCTGCACTTATACCGTCAAATAAAACCACCGGTATATTAAGAGCAGTCAGATATGCATCAGTTATTTCACCTGCACCAAATGTTTGTGCTAATACTATATCTCTAAAAAATCCTGTTATCTTGGAAGTTAATATTATCAACATTAACACTAGAGCAGTTGTTTTAGTTTTTTTTGACATAACTATTCCTCTTTTCTGATTTTAAATAATATTTTTTAATATTATCTCTTAATATATATATCAATAAATTGATTTAAACAATTATAACATAAATTCAAATAATATGTAAAAATATCCCACAATATTATAAAAGCGTATATCTAAATAGATATACGCTTAATAATTTAACCTTGATTTGCTAATCTCTTGTAATTTTCATATCTTTCTTTAGAATATTCCTCAGCTAAATTAAATAATTCTTCTGCAACATCTGGGAATTGCTTAGATATAGCAGAATATCTTACTTGTCCCATTAAGAAATCTCTAAAACTTTCAGTTGGTTCCTTAGAATCTAAAGTAAATGGATTCTTTCCTTGTTCTTTTAATACTGGGTTGTATCTATATAAGTGCCAATATCCACAAGCAACTGCTTGAGCTTGATTAGCAGTACTTCTTCCCATACCTTCTTTTAATCCATGAGATATACATGGTGCATAAGCTATGATTAATGATGGACCATCATATTCTTCAGCTTCTCTTATGGCTTTTAATACTTGGTTCTTATCTGCTCCCATACCAACTTGAGCAACATATACATTTCCATAGCTCATAGCCATCATACCTAGATCTTTCTTCTTAGATCTCTTACCTGCTGCTGCGAATTTTGCCATTGCTGCTACTGGAGTAGATTTTGATGCTTGTCCTCCTGTATTAGAGTATATTTCTGTATCAAATACTAATACATTTATGTCCTCACCTGATGCAAGAACATGGTCAAGTCCTCCATATCCTATATCGTATGCCCAACCATCTCCACCTACTATCCATTGAGATTTTTTAACTAAATAATCTTTCTTCTCTCTTAAACATTCTATTAGCTCTTTAGCTCTTCCATCACAATTGCAATTTTCTATTGCTTCTATTACCTTTTTACTAGCTTCTTTAGATGGTTCTCCATTATTCATATTAGCTATCCAGTTTTCAAATACATCTTTAAAAGACGAAGCCTCTGGCATAGATATTAATTCTTGCATATCTTCTTTTATTTTATTTCTTATTTGTTTAACACCTAGATACATACCATATCCAAACTCTGCATTATCCTCAAACAGTGAGTTAGACCATGCCGGACCTCTTCCCTGTGGGTTTACTGTATAAGGTGTAGACGGTGAAGAGTTACCCCAGATAGAAGAACATCCTGTTGCATTTGCAATATACATTCTGTCACCGAATAACTGTGTGATCAGTTTTGCATAAGGTGTCTCACCACAACCTGCACAAGCTCCTGAGAACTCAAGCAATGGCTGTTTGAACTGGCTTCCTTTTACGGTTGTCTCTTTGAATTTTGCAACAACTTCCGGTTTGATCGGAAGCTCTGTTCCATAATCAAAGAATGTCTGTCTTCCGGCATTTGCTTCCATGTTGCCCATAACAAGCGCTTTTTCACCCTTCTTACCAGGACATACATTTGCACAAGATCCACATCCTGTACAGTCATAAGCAGATACTGCGATCGAGAACTTCATGTTCGGCATACCGATCATGTCGATCATATCCATACCTTCCGGTGCGTTTGCTGCTTCTTCTTCTGTCAAAGCGATCGGACGGATAACTGCATGCGGACATACATATGCACAGCGGTTACACTGGATACAGTTGTCCGGCTGCCAGATCGGGATATCTACTGCGATTCCACGTTTCTCATATGCTGAAGAACCGGATGGTGTAGAACCATCTACATATTCATTAAATGCAGATACCGGAAGTGTATTTCCTTCCTGTGCATTTACTTTTGCCTGGATATTTTTTACAAAATCTACAACGTCTGCTCTTCCGCCTTCTCCAACGTGAGGAGTTGTAAGACCTTCATCTGCTGCATCTTTCCAGCTTTCCGGAACTGCGATTTCTACAACCTGTTTTGCACCTGCATCGATTGCATCGTAGTTCATCTGTACGATCTTGTCACCTTTTCTTCCGTAAGTAGCTTTTGCAGCTGCTTTCATCAGATCGATCGCTTCCTCTTCCGGAATGATCGCTGCAAGTTTGAAGAATGCTGACTGAAGAACTGTATTGATACGTCCGCCAAGTCCGATTTCTTTACCAATCTTGATACCGTCGATCGTGTAGAACTTGATATTGTGATTTGCAATGTAGCTCTTAACCTGTCCCGGAAGGTGCTCTTCCAGTCCTTCCATATCCCATGAACAGTTCAGAAGGAATGTACCTCCATCAACCAGTTCCTGAACCATGTTGTACTTGTCAACATAAGAAGGATTGTGACATGCTACAAAGTTTGCCTGACGGATTAAATATGTTGATTTGATCGGTGACTTACCGAAACGCAGGTGAGACATTGTAACACCACCGGATTTTTTGGAGTCATAGTCAAAATATGCCTGTGCATACATGTCTGTGTTATCTCCGATGATCTTGATGGAGTTTTTGTTCGCACCAACAGTACCGTCAGCTCCAAGTCCCCAGAATTTACAGTTGATCGTTCCTTCCGGTGTTGTTACCAGAGGTTCGTCAGCTTTCAGTGACAGGTGTGTCACATCATCTTCAATACCGATTGTAAATTTCTGTTTTTCATCGTTGTGATATACTGCAACGATCTGTGCAGGTGTTGTATCTTTAGAACCTAATCCATAGCGTCCTGTATAAATCGGAACTGCATCAAATTTTGTTCCCTTTAATGCTGCAACAACATCCAGATACAGTGGCTCGCCAAGTGCTCCCGGCTCTTTTGTTCTGTCAAGAACAGAAATCTTCTTCACAGAATCCGGAATTGCATTGATCAGTGCTTCCGCTGAGAATGGTCTGTAAAGGCGAACTTTTACAACACCGACTTTTTCTCCGGCTGCCATCAGATAATCGATTGTCTCTTCGATCGTATCACAGACAGAACCCATTGCAACGATCACGTGCTCTGCATCTTCTGCTCCATAGTAGTTGAACAGTTTATAGTCTGTTCCAATCTTCTCATTTACTTTATCCATATAATTCTGAACGATTGCAGGAAGTGCATCGTAATATGGATTACATGCTTCTCTTGCCTGGAAGAAAATATCAGGGTTCTGAGCAGAACCTCTCTGACATGGATGGTTTGGATTCAGTGCGTGTGCACGGAATTCGTCAATTGCATCTTTATTTACTAAATCTTCCAGATCTTCGTAATCCCATGTCTCAATCTTCTGAATCTCATGAGATGTTCTGAATCCGTCAAAGAAATTGATAAACGGAATCTTTCCTTCCAATGCTGCACAGTGTGCAACTGGTGTCAGGTCCATAACTTCCTGCACACTGGATTCACACAGCATCGCTGCACCTGTCTGACGACATGCATAAACGTCAGAGTGATCTCCAAAGATAGAAAGCGCATGGCTTGCAAGTGCACGTGCGGATACGTTGAATACACCCGGGAGCTGCTCTCCTGCCACTTTATATAAGTTAGGAATCATCAGCAGTAATCCCTGAGATGCTGTAAATGTTGTTGTCAACGCTCCTGCTGCAAGAGAACCGTGTACTGCTCCTGCAGCACCTGCCTCAGACTGCATCTCTGTTACATGAACAGTTGTTCCGAAAATATTCTTTCTTCCTTCTGTTGCCCACTCGTCAATATGCTCCGGCATAACGGATGACGGTGTGATCGGGTAGATAGCTGCAACTTCTGTGTATGCATAAGAGACATGAGCTGCTGCCTGGTTACCGTCCATGGTTTTCATTTTTCTTGCCATTTCTTGTTCCTCCTTCGAAATTACATTGTAAAACGAGTTTTTACATGTAAATTTATTATATCTCGATTATTTGTAAAAGTCCATACAAGCGGTCTCATTTCTTGTTTCTTTTTTGGTACAGTTGTTCATAAAATAAGAGGTATCTTCACATAATGTCGATTTTCCAACACATAAAAAGAAGAAGGTTTAAAACCCTTCTTCTCTCCGTTTCATTCGCATTTCTCTTCTCTTTTTGGCTGCATCCCATTCCCATTTTTCTTCTTCCGTTTCGATCAGAAGTCCTGGGATTTCTGTCGGCTTATCCTTTTCATCCAGCGCCACCATCGTAAAATATGCCCGGTTGATCGGTCTTCTCATCCCGTCTTTACTTTCCACATATGTGTCAACCCGCACTTCCATAGACGTCTTTCCTACATAAGTCGCCTTCCCGATTACTACCACGACCTCATCTAAATAAACTCCGTGGATAAATCTTAAATTATCTACAGAAGCCGTTGTAATATTGTGTTCTGCATGACGCCGTCCCACCAGACCGGCCACTTCATCCAGCCATTCCATCAACTGTCCCCCAAACAGTCTGCCGGCTCCGTTTAAGTGAACAGGACGTACTGCATGCATTGTTTCCACACTGGAATCGCTGACTCTTTTTTCTCTTCTCATGTCCTCTTCCCCTTTTTTGCTTCTCATTACCATGCATGCAGCCAGAATTTTCCTAAAAACCAGATAAGAAATGCAAAAATTGCCATCACTCCGATTGCAAGCGGAAGCAGAAGTTCACAGAATGCCAGAATAACTGCCAGTTTGTCTTTTCGGCTCATCTCGATCGGTTCCTGCTTTTTCTTTTCTTCACGCGCTTTCTTTTTGGCTTCTTTTCTGACTGTGCGAAGACCTTTTTCAAATTCGATTTTCTTCTTTTGTCCATCCGGCTGTGTGTCTGACTTTTTCGCTTTTTCTTCCTCTTCAAACAGCAGATCCGGCCTTGGTCCCTGTCCCAGTTTCAATAGATTTTTCATAATGCCCTCTTTGAAAAATGCCCCCGATGCGATTACCGGGGGCGAAATTTAAGTTTTCCTTACATTTTTTGTATTGTCAAAAGATTTTATACATAGTGACAAGCTACAAAGTGTTCATTTCCTACATCTCTGTACTCCGGTGCTTCCTGTGCACATTTCTCTGTCGCATATGGACAGCGTGTACGGAATTTACATCCGGACGGCGGATTCGACGGAGAAGGAAGATCTCCGCTCAAAATGATACGATCTCTCTTTCTTGTCGGATCCGGCACCGGAATCGCTGACATCAGCGCTTTTGTATATGGATGCAGCGGATTGTCGAAAATTTCATTTTTATCTGCCATCTCCACAATATTTCCAAGATACATAACTGCCACACGATTACTGATGTACTCTACAACTGACAAGTCATGCGAAATGAAAATGTAGGAGAAGTTGTTTCTCTCCTGAAGATCTCCGAGCAGGTTGATGATCTGTGACTGAATAGACACGTCCAGCGCCGATACCGGCTCATCACAGACGATCAGTTCCGGATTCAGAATCAGGCTTCGTGCAATTCCGATACGCTGTCTTTGTCCACCGGAAAACTCATGCGGGTAACGGTTGATATAATACGTAGGAAGTCCGCAGATTTCCATTGTCTCCAATACCTTTTCACGTGCTTCTGCCTTACTCATCAATTTGTGATCAAGCAGAGCCTCCCCGATGATGTTTCCGACCGTCATACGGGGATTCAAAGAAGCGTAAGGATCCTGAAATACCATCTGCATCTGCAGACGTTTTGCACGCATTTCCTTTTTGGAACATTTTGCAAGGTCCTCTCCTTTGAAAATGACCTTTCCGTCTGTGATATCATGCAGTCTTAAGATCGTTCTTCCGGCTGTTGATTTTCCACATCCGGACTCACCTACGATTCCCAGTGTCTCACCACGTCTCAGTTTGAAAGAAATTCCATCTACAGCTTTGACATGTCCGACTGTTCTTGTGATCAGACCGCCACGGATCGGGAAATATTTTTTCAGATTCTGGACATCCAAAATGATTTCATTTTCTCTGTTCATTTATACTTCCTCCTTTTCCGGTGCGTTGACAAAGCATGCAACATAATGACCGTTTCCAACGTGTACCAGTTTTGGTTCTTTTTCTTTACAGCCTTCCTGACAGAACTCACATCTCTCATTGAAATGGCAGTTCTCCGGCATATTGATCGGGTTCGGAACCTGTCCCGGGATCGAATACAGACGCTCATTGTGATTGGTCTTACCGATGATCGGTTTTGATTTTAACAGCCCGATTGTATATGGATGCATCGGATTCTGGAAAATATCCAGTACTTTTCCTTTTTCCACAACATTTCCGGCATACATAACAACCACGTAATCTGCCATCTCTGCAACGACGCCCAGGTCATGCGTGATCAGCATGATGGACATATCCATTTCCTCTTTCAGCTTGCGCATCAGATCCAGAATCTGTGCCTGAATCGTTACATCCAGCGCAGTCGTCGGCTCATCTGCGATCAACAGCTTCGGATTACATACCAGAGCCATTGCAATCATGATACGCTGACGCATACCACCGGAAAGCTCGTGAGGATAGCATTCCATGATTTCTTCCGCTCTCGGAATACCAACCAGTTTTATCATTTCCAGAGCTTTTGCTCTTGCTTCTTCTTTTGTTGCATCTGTATGGAAAAGAATACTTTCCATGATCTGATGTCCGACTTTGAGTACCGGATTCAGAGAAGTCATCGGCTCCTGGAAGATCATTGCAACATCTTTTCCGTTGACATGCTCCATTTCGCTCTTGCTCAGCTTCAGTAAATCTCTTCCATCCATCAGGATCTCACCATCCACGATTTTTCCCGGAGGTGACTGAACCAGATGCATCAGAGAGAGTGAAGTAACACTCTTTCCACATCCGGATTCTCCTACTACACAGACTGTCTCTCCTTTGCGGATCTCAAAATCAACGCCGTTGACTGCCTTGACAATTCCAGCGTCTGTATAGAACCATGTATGAAGATTTTTAAATTCTATAAATGCCATAACTTTTCTCCTTGTCAAAACTTACTTAGCGTTTCATTTTCGGGTCAAATGCATCTCTGAGGCCATCACCTACAAGGTTCACCGCAAGTACTGTCAATAAGATACAGAATCCTGCCGGCATCCACAGCCATGGACGCAGTTTGAATGTCATCAGGTTTGTTCCTGCAGATACCATCTGTCCCCAGCTGGACATCGGAGGAAGTACACCGACTCCCAGATAAGACATGGTGGATTCCATGATGATCGTATCACCGATTGCCAGTGTTGCTGTAACAATGATGATCGGGATAACATTCGGCATAATATGTTTGAAAATCTTATGCAGATCGCGGATACCAAGTGATTCCGCTGCTGACATATAATCCATCTCACGGATCGAAAGTACCTGACCTCGGATATACCGGCACGTACCGGCCCATCCGATCGCCGCAAGGATTACCATCAGATAATATACACGAACTCCGGTGTCCACTTTCCAGTCTGACATCATGGCACTGAGCATGATCAGAATCGGCATCGTCGGCAGAGACAGAATAACGTCTACTACACGCATGATGACAAAATCCACAACTCCGCCATAGTATGCTGCGGTACAACCTAATAATGCACCGATAAAGATCTGAAGTGCTGTCGCCGCCAGACCAACTGTCATGGAAATACGTCCTCCATAAAGAAGACGGGTAAAGACATCTCGTCCATTTTCGTCTGTTCCAAACCAGTGCTGTGCACTCGGCGGCTGTTTTGCATTCGCAATATCAGTTGCTGTAATATCTGAATACGGAGATACGATTGGTCCCACAATACAAAGAACGATCATGACTCCTAAAAAGATCAGTCCGGCGATCGCCAGCTTGTTTCTGGACAGGCGCTTCATCGCAAGTCTCCAGGGGGATTCCATGCTTTTATTCTCTGCTGCCTGTTTTGCAATTTTCTTATTTGCATCTTGTGTTTTTTTCACGTGTCCTCCTCCTTTCTACTTCAAACGAATACGTGGGTCAACCGCACCATATAACAGGTCGGAAAGTAAGTTTCCGAGCATTGTAAGTACTGCAAGGAACATTGTGAATCCCATCATAAAGAGATAATCTCTCTTTCCGATAGAATCCAGGAATACTTTACCGATTCCAGGCCATGCAAATACAGTCTCTGTGATCATCGCACCTGCGAAAAGTCCAGGGATCGCACCACCAACATAAGTTACAATCGGAATCATCGCATTCTTTAACGCATGTTTGTAAATTACCACTTTTTCCGGAAGTCCCTTTGCACGGGCAGTTCTGATGTAATCCTGATTGATTACCTCAAGCATGGATGTACGCACATAACGCATGGTACCACCCAACTGGATCACTGTCAGTGTCACAACCGGAAGGATCATATGAAGCACTACGTCTAAAACATAAGCCCCGCCTGTATTGTTTGCTCCGGCAGTTATCATACCGTCAAGAGGAAGAACCCCCAACTTGACAGAGAACACATGCCGCAGAATCATTGCCAGGAAGAATGATGGCAGTGAAATACCGGCAAATGCTACTACCGAGAATGTATTGTCAAAAATTGAATATTGCTTGGTCGCCGAAATAACGCCGATTGGAATCGCGATCAATAGTTGCAGTATGAACGCTACAGCAGCTACTAAAAACGAGTTCCATACAAATTTACCGATGACTTCTGTTACCGGAATCTTGTAACTGATCGAGATACCAAAATCTCCTCTGATCGCATGACTTGCCCAGTTTACGTATCTTTCCGGTATCGGTTTGTCTAATCCTAAAAGTGCTTTGTTCTGCGCTATCTTCTCCGCTGTGATGTTTCCGCCTGCATGAGCATCAACGGCATCTCCCGGCAGACTTGCTACCAAAAGAAATACAACCATAGATACACCAATCAGAATAGGAATCATCGTGAGAACACGGCGAGTTGCATATTTCCACATTTGTTAAAAACCTCCAATCTTTATTTGACTCTGTTTTGCTCATGATCAAATAACTTAATTTTGCCCGCAGGAAATAGAACGAATCGAGTTCGTATCCACCCCCTGCGGGCCGTTTGTTCGAAGGGAAACCTCGCTGGATCCCTATTTGAGCTTCAAGTCTTACGGCTTTGTTATTTTTTTAGAGTACTTCGATTACTCAACTTCAATGTTGACAATCTTATCCTGCTGATACCATTTTACATATGAGCTCTGCTCGATGTTCTGTACACGAGTGTTGTAGCAGATCAGGTCACATCTCTCGTAAATCGGGTATGTCGGAAGATCTTCATTGATCAGTTTGTAAATTTCTTTGTATTTTTCTTTCTGCTCTTCTTTCGAAGTAGAAGCCAGTGCCTCTGCGAGCATCTTGTCCAGTTCTGGATTTGCATATCCTGTGTGGTTCTGAGATCCGCCTGCTTCCGGACTTGCAAATGTTCCTGTCAGATCTGGATCTGCTGTCAGTCCCCATGCCATGAACAGCATATCAAATGTACCGTTCTGAGATTTAGACTGCAGTGTCGGCCAGTCAACATACTCTGCCTGGAAGTCGATACCAAGCTGTCCGTATGCGTCGATCATCAGTGGGATCATAGTATCTGTTACGATGTTTCCAGACATTGCACTGAAGACGATCTTCATCTGTTTTCCGTCTTTCATCAGCTTGTCGCCGTCTTTTTCCCATCCGGCTTCTTTCAGAAGCTCTGCTGCTTTGTCAAGATCATAATCGTATGTTTCCAGACCTTCGTCATCATACAGCCATGAAATCGGCGCCTGAGGAATATTCAGTGTGATTGCATACTGTCCGTAAACAGCCTGGTTCAGAGACTTACGGTCGATTGCATGAAGCAGCGCCTGACGCACTTTTGCATCCTGGAAAATCTCATTTTTATGGTTTACTGCCACATATCCATATCCAAGAGTCGGCTGGATCTTCATGTTGATGAATCCTGCTGCCTGTGCTTCTTCGATGTGGTCATCATCGCAGACAACCTGATCGTGGATATCTACATCACCTGTCTCTACTGCCTGAAGCTCTGCATTTGTAGCAACAACTTTGAAGATCAGGTTCTTTGTCTTAGGCTCTCCCAGGTAGAAGTTCGGGTTTGCTTCCAGAGTCGCAGATGTTTTTTCTTTGTACTCTTTCAATACATATGCACCATTCGATACATAGTCAACCATATTCAATGATTTGAATTTAGAAAGGTCACCTTTCTTGATCAGATCTCCATATTTTGCTGTAGAGATCGGCACTGCAGAACCTAATACATAAGGTGCACTTGTGTTTGCTGCTTCCAGAGTAATCTGGATTGTGCTTTCATCTACTACCTTGATACCGGAAATCTCAGTTGCACTTCCGTTTTTGTAATCTTCATATCCTACAACGTTTACTTTAGAAATATCCTGATATCCATCATAACTTGGATCAGCTACTACTTTGTACCAATTTACATAGTCTTCTGCTTTTACATCAGATCCATCGTTGTATTTTTCTTTTGTCAGCTTGTATGTGTAAACTTTACCGTCATCAGAAACTGACATGCTGGCTGTACCGTCAACGATCTCTCCTTTGTCATCATTGACACTCAGAGATGCCGTTGTAGCTGTCACAACCTGGAAATCCTCATTTGCTTCCCAGTATACCGGGTTGAATACACCTGCAAAGTCTGCAACACCTGCGATCAGTGTGTCTTTTCTCTTTGCTGCTGTCTCAGGAAGTGCAGAAGGATCCTCTGCTTCGATCAGCTGGTTTGTTGCTTCTAATGAAGTATTTGTGTCCTGTGATTCTGTTTTTTCACTTGTTTTCTTATTGTCTGACCCACTGCCGCAAGCCGCAAGTGAAAGTGCCATTACCGCCGCTAACAGGCAGGCTAATGCTTTCTTTTTCATATTTTTTCCTCCTTGAAAAATATTTATGTTGATTCCTGCATTCCCCTATTTATTTACTCTATTTTTTCTTATAGCCGTATTGCTCATGTATGCTGAAAATGCGGAAACGAACATTCGTCATTGCCGGAGCTTATTCCATCATTGCTCCCAGTTTTTCTGTCACTGTGCGCACACAGCCGTCTTCAAACGGAATCTGAAGACCTACTTCTTTTAACATCTCTGTATAGAAATCACTTGCAGACAGTCTGCACAGCTTCAGATAGCTCTGCCATGCTGCTTTGTAATCTTCATCCATCCAGATCTTGTACTGCATTGCACAAGTCTGTGCCAGTACATAATCTATATAATAAAACGGATAGTCATAAATGTGAAGCTGTTTCTGCCAGAAACCACCTTTTTCCATAAATGGATCTCCCTCGTAATCAAGGTGTGGTTTGTATTCTTCTTCCAGTTTTTTCCATGCCGCATGTCTCTCATCCGGCGTCAGATCCGGGTTACTGTAGACAATGTGTTGGAATTCGTCCACCATGCATCCGTACGGAATAAATGCGATCGCATCTTCCAGATGCATCTGTCTGTATGTGTCAGCTTCTTCTTTAAAAAACAAATTCATCCATGGTTCTGTAAAGAATTCCATAGACATAGAATGAATCTCTGCTGTCTCCATCGTGATATCCCAGTGCTCTTCGATCGGATCACTTCCATAAACATATCCCTGGAACGCATGACCGCACTCATGTGTCACAACATCCACATCTCCGCTTGTTCCATTGAAATTGGCAAAAATAAACGGTGCGCGATATTTCGGAAGATATGTCATATAACCGCCGGCCTTTTTTGTCTTTCTGCCGAGCACATCAAAGAGTTCATTCTCCATCATAAATTCAAAGAACTCTTTTGTCTCCGGTGAAAGCTCCTCATACATCTTCTGTCCATTCGCCATGATCTCTTCCGGAGTTCCCTGTGGTTTTGGATTTCCGTCCACGAAATACATGTTCTCATCAATATAAGAAAGCTTCTGAAGACCAAGTCGTTCCCGTCTTCTCTCATGCATCTTTTCTGCAAGCGGTACGAAATACTCTTTGATCTGTCTGCGGAAATTCTCCACCTCTTCTCTTCCGTAAGAATTGCGGTTCATCCGGTAATATCCGAGTTCTACATAATTCTCATATCCGAGGAGTCTTGCCTGTGCCGTACGATTTTTCACCAGTTTATCATAGATCTCATCCAGCTCTTCTGCTTTACTCTGGAAAAACGCGCTGTACTTTTCATGCGCTCTGCGTCTGATCTCTCTGTCCTCATGTGTCATATACGGACGCAACAGGGACAGATTCAATGTCTCACCATCCCAGTCAATCTTCGCACTCGCAATCAAATTGTCATACCGGGTTGTCAGCGCATTTTCTTCCTGCATCAACGGAATGAGCTTCTCGTCCATGGCCTTGAATTCAAGCTCCATACTCTTAAATGCCACTTTTCCGATCTTCTCTTCCAGTTCTGCTTTGTATGGAGAATAATAAAGTACTTTTCTGTATTCAGTCTCCTGATTGCTGATCGTAGGCAGTACTTCATTATAATAGTCCTTCTCTTCACTGTAGAATGCATCAGCAGTATCTACATCACTGCGAATCATCGCAATCTGAATCATCGTGCTGTACTCGTCACGCAGCTCATAAAACTTTTGATGAATCGCAAACTGCTCTTCTCCGCTCTTTGCAGCCTTCAGTTCCTGTGTCAGCTCTTTGAGCCCTGCCACAACGGCATCTGTATCAACCCTCTGATAAGGCATCTCTGCAAACTTCATAGCCTTTCCTCCTTATTCTATCTATCTGCTTTTGCCCTTTTATATTTTTTCTCGTTCCTAGTGATAATAAATCACCGCGCTAAAGTGTTATTATTATAAATTGGTTTTCAGATTTTTTTATTATATACCACTTCCAACACGATTTCAAGTTATTTTTAATTTTATTTTTGCAATTTCAATCTTGTTTTCTTGCATTTTAGCACTTTTTTAACTTCTATTGAGAGATAAAAGAACAAAAAACTGCAGCGAAAGCACTGCAGTTTTTCGTTTTTGTCCTTTATTTAACAAATTTTATTTTCCTGTACTTTTTTTTGCAAGCATCGAATATCTGGAATGATTTTTTCTCAGATACACAAGCAAAACACCTGTTGTCACTACCAGCACACCTGCCAGAAGCTGGGAAACAGGAAGTCCGATTCCCGGCAGGAGAAGCTGATCTGTCCGGAGTCCTTCGATCCAAGCGCGTCCAAGTCCATACCCGAACATATAAAGAAGGAACAACTCTCCCTCGTATTTTTTATGCTTTCGATATGCAAACAGCAAGATCAAAAGAGCACAGCACCACAAAGATTCATATAAAAAAGTAGGATGCACCTGAATGTATTCTACGCCATCGATCATCTGGATATGTGCTCTCATCTGCTCTGTCACATCAGAGCTTCTCACTGCATCGATCGGAAGCCGCATCGCAAACAAACTGTCCGTATATCCGCCAAACGCCTCTCTGTTAAAGAAATTCCCCCAGCGT
>OLVP01001378.1_pt1 | contig 14758 bp, 10 predicted proteins | sample 1673281 | NCBI WGS metagenome assembly OLVP01 (sample SAMEA3178940, study PRJEB25190) | human gut metagenome | biome: human gut; feature: human-associated habitat; material: faeces | place: Austria | collected 2013
TAAGGAGGACAACTTCTGGGAGCACGGTTCGGGTCCGTGCGGTCCTTGTTCGGAGATTTACTATGACCGAGGTCCAGAGTACGGCTGCGGCAAGCCGGGCTGCACAGTTGGCTGCGACTGCGACCGCTATATGGAGGTCTGGAACAACGTATTTTCCCAGTTTGACAACGACGGCAACGGCAATTACACCGAACTCAAGCAGAAGAATATTGATACTGGTATGGGCCTTGAGCGCTTGGCCTGCGTGGTGCAGGGCGTCGGCTCGCTGTTCGATGTTGACACCGTGCGCAACATCACCAACAAGGTATCTGAAATCGCGGGCAAGCACTATGGCGACAGCGAAAAGACCGATATTTCGCTCCGCGTTATCACCGACCATATCCGTTCGACCGTTATGATGATCTGCGATGGCGTTATCCCGTCCAATGAGGGCCGTGGTTACGTCCTGCGCCGTCTGCTGCGCCGTGCGGCACGCCATGGCAAGCTGCTCGGCATCGACCACCCGTTCCTGTCCGAGGTTGCGACCACGGTTATTCAGGAGTCCGGCGGCGCATACCCCGAGCTGGTCGAGAAACAGAAGTATATTCACAAGGTCATTGAAAACGAGGAGGCCAGCTTCAATAAGACGATCGACAGCGGCCTGTCTATCCTGAATGAGCGTATTGCAGCGGCAGATGGCAAGGAACTGCCTGCAGCGGACGCGTTCCAGCTGTATGACACCTATGGCTTCCCGATCGACCTGACGCTCGAAATCCTCGAGGAGCAGGGCATGACCACCAATCGCGATGAGTTTGACCGCCTGATGAACGAGCAGCGCGAGCGTGCCCGTGAGGACCGCAAGAAGATGGGCGACCTCGGCTGGCAGAGCGAGGATCTGGGTCTGGACAAGTCCATCAAGACCGCATTCGACGGCTACACCACCCTTGAGGAGTCCGCAAAGATCCTTGCCATCGTAAACGAGGGCGAGGTTTCCGGCGCGGCTGCCAAGGGCGAGAAGATCACTGTTGTGCTCGACCGCACCCCGTTCTACGCGGAGATGGGCGGTCAGATCGGTGACCACGGCGTTATCACCGGCAAGAACGGCGCAATGACCGTTTCCGATGTTCAGAAGACCAAGGACGGCAAGTATATGCACATCGGCGTTGTCACCGAGGGCGAGCTGTCGGTTGAAGATGAGGTCACCGCTTCTGTTGATGCGGCTTACCGCCAGGCCATCTGCCGTGCACACACCTCCACCCACCTGCTCCAGAAGGCGCTCCGCACCGTGCTGGGCGACCACGTTGAGCAGGCAGGCTCCTACACTGCAAACGATCATATCCGCTTCGACTTCACCCACTTTGCAGCGCTGACCGCTGAGGAGCTGGCTAAGGTCGAGGATATGGTAAACGATGCGATTCTGGCGGGCAGCCCGGTTATCACCGAGGAAATGAGCATCGACGATGCCAAGAAGAAGGGCGCTATGGCGCTGTTCGGCGAGAAGTACGGCCAGACCGTCCGCGTGGTACAGGCCGGCGACTCCATCGAGCTTTGCGGCGGTACGCATCTGGACAACACCGCGAAGGCCGGTTCGCTCAAGATCATCGGTGAGGCTTCTGTTGCCGCAGGCGTGCGTCGTATCGAGGCCGTTACCGGCAAGGCTGTCCTCGAGCTGATGAACGACCGCCAGGCCGTTCTGAACGAGGCTGCCGCAGCCCTCAAGACCAACCCGAACGAGCTGTCTGCCAAGATTGAGCAGCAGGTAAACGATATGCGTGCTCTCAACAAGAAGCTCGAGAAGATGGGCGCAAAGGTCGCTGCGATGCAGATGGTTGACCTGTTCAACGTATCCCGCAACATCAAGGGTGTAGAAGTGGTTGCCACCAAGCTGGATGACGCATCTGCCGACATGCTGCGCACCATGGGTGACGACATCAAGGGCAAAAAGGACAACATGGTTGCCGTTCTCTCCGCAGTCAACGGCGACAAGGTAAGCCTGCTTTGTGTCTGCGGCGCTGAGGCCGTCAAGAAGGGCGCACACGCCGGCAAGATCATCAAGGAAGTTGCCAAGATCGTTGGTGGCGGCGGCGGCGGTCGTCCGGACAGCGCAACCGCAGGCGGCAAGAATCCGGCAAAGCTGGAGGAAGCACTCGAGGCTGTCAATAACATCGTTGATGCAATGCTGTAAACCGTAAATCAGGGCAAAACCGCGGGAAATCCTCCCGTGGCACACCCATTCAGAAAGGAGCGATCATTCCATGGAAGATTGTCTGTTCTGTAAAATCATCGCGGGCGATATCCCGTCGAGCAAGGTGTACGAGGACGACCTCTGCTACGCCTTCAACGACATTGACCCGCAGGCTCCCACGCATTTTCTCGTGATCCCCAAGCAGCACATCCAGTCTGTGGCCGCCGTTGATGCGTCCAACAGCGCGGTTGTAGCGCACTGCTTTGAGGTCATTGCCAAGATTGCCAAGGAGCGCGGCATGGACAGCTTCCGCGTGGTCTCCAACATCGGAGAACAGGCGGGTCAGAGCGTGTTCCATCTGCATTTCCACGTTCTTTCCGGACGGGATATGACCTGGCCGCCGGGCTGATGCCCTTGCGAACTCTAAGGGGGACTCCGTCCCCCTTAGATACCCCGGAAGTTCCGGAGAAACTTCCGGGGATATCCCCCTCTCGTCTGCACGGCAGACGAGACCGCGCAACGGAGCACGGGCAGTAGAGAAAAAGTCCGACATAGCTGGACTTTTCAAGGAATTGAATCGGCGTACTGCGGTACGCCGCTGCCTGCGCTTGCGCGAACGGCAGAAAAAAGGCACACCGTTTGGTGTGCCTTTTTGTATGCGTTGGTTTACGTTTTGCTTTTTCCTTAAATAATGATGCCGTTGCAATGGTCGATCTCATGCTGGATAATCTGTGCGGTCCAGCCGGTGAAGGTTTTCAGTCTCGTCTGGAACTTTTCGTTCTGGTACTGCACCTTGATGGATTGCCAACGACGCGTTTTGCGCGTGCCGGTCAGCGACAGACAGCCCTCCTCGGCCTCATAGCCGCCGGACTGCTTGACGATTTGCGGGTTGAACATCACCATGTACGTTCCCTCGTTATCGAACGCGATGATGCGCTTGTTCACACCGATCATGTTCGCCGCCATGCCGACACAGCCGTCCTTATGCGCTTCGAGCGTTTCCAGCAGGTCGGTTGCGGTTTGGATATCGTCCGGCGTGGCCTGCTCGGCCTTCTGCGCTAAAAATTTCTCATCTTTGCAGATTTCCTGAATCATATTGTGCTCCTTATTTATGTTTGCGTTCCCAGTCGGCCATAACGGCCAGCTGCTCCGGTGTGTGGAACCAGTGCTCGCCTTGCGGCACGATGCTTAGCTCCGCACCGGATTTTGCCGTGTAAGTGCGGATAGTCGCCAAGTCAGTCATGCTGTCATTTTCGCCGTAGAGAATGTACTGCGGACAGTACCAGTCCTTTGCCGGATGCGCACGCACCCAGCAAAGGCAGTCCCACGAGAGCATATCCCCTTCCCTTGCGGGATACATGCCGCGCTCGCGCAGGATTTGCTCGGTAATGCCTGCCGCGCATATTCTGTCGCAGATCAAGCGCTCCATATCCACGATGGGCGACACGAACAGCGCTTTTTCCGGTGCGGCAAACGCCAGCCGCGCAAAATACGCCCCGATGCTGGTCGCGCGCACGTTTGTCGCGCGCCAGTGTGCTCTTGCGTAAGCCATCACGCGGGTGAGTTCAGGTGCGGCTGTCCATGGTGCAAATTCCTCATCCCGGTTTTGGCGTGTGCCGTGATTCGGCAGGTCGATGGACAAAACCTGTGCGTCCGGAGACACGATTTCGGCAAACGGCAGGGCTTCTTCCTTGCAGCCGAATTGTCCGTGAACGAACAGCCACAGCGTGTCCGACGGCTCGCCGTACAGCACCGCCGGTGTGTTTTCGATGAAGAGTTGTTCGGTTTTCATGCGTTACCCTCGTCTGCCAGCCAGTTCAGCGCGCACCATGTGTGCAGTGCTGCGCCGCGCGGCAGGATATCCTCGTTGAACACGACCCTTTCGTTGTGCATCGGCTCACCGAACGCAGGATTTTCCTGCTTGGTACCTGCACCGATGAGCAGGTATGCGCACGGTAAATCGTAGGTGTAGGACGCGAAATCCTCCGAGCCCATGCCGCCCTCGTCCAGCCGATAGACCAGCTTTTCACTGAACAGCGCCCCGGCAAGGTCTGCCATACGATTGGTCAGCGCAGCGTCATTCCTGAGCGGCGGCGCGGACGCGATCTCTTCCGTGACGGCTGTGCCGCGGAACGCCTGTGCGGTACACTGCGCGATTTCCCCGATGCGGGTGAAGATCTGTGCGGACAGGTCGCGGTCAAAGCTGCGGATGGTGCCCTCGAGCACCGCGGTCTGCGGGATGATATTGGGCGCCTCACCGCCGGTCATGCGGCCGATGGTCACGACAGCAGGCGTTTTTGCGCCGATCTCGCGGCTGATGATCTCCTGCAGCGACAGGTAAATGTGGCTTGCGATATTGAGCGGGTCCACGCCCTTTTCCGGCATTGCGCCGTGGCATCCAACGCCGTTTACCGTAATGCGGAACAGCGTGCAGCCCGCCATAAACGTGCCGCGTCCGCACAGAACCAGTCCGGACGGCGTACCCGAATTGACGTGCAGCGCAAAGCCTGCCTGCGGTGCCGGGTCTTTCAGCACGCCCGCCGAGAGCATGGCCTTCGCGCCGGTAAAGCCTTCCTCGTCCGGCTGAAACACCAGCTTGACCGTGCCGTTCAGCTCACCTTGGTACTCGCGCAGCAGCTTTGCCGCACCGAGCAGCATCGCCGCGTGCATGTCGTGGCCGCAGGCGTGCATGCAGCCGTTCGCGGATGCAAAATCCAGTCCGGTCTGCTCGGTCACACGCAGCGCGTCCATGTCGGCGCGCAGGAGCAGACAGCGGCCGGTCTCGGTGCCGGTTATCTCCGCGACGACGCCGCCTGCCAGCTCGCGCGGCTGATAGCCCATCTCAAGCAGGCGTTTTTTGACGCAGGCTACGGTGTTCGGCAGGTCGGTGCCGACCTCGGGTGCAGCGTGCAGCGTCCGCCGGTCGCGGACAATATCCTCTCGGATGCGCTCTGCCGACGCAAGCACCTGCTCCGCCGTTATGGTTAAAGTTTGTGACATGGTTTTGCCTCCCTTATCGATGTTTCTGTATTGCCTTAAGTATACCATAAATTGCAGAAAAAAACCGCTCTGTTTTTATTTGGCGCAGCCATTTCCCGTATTTGCCTTGACGAAACGCGCTGTAAATTGTATCATATAGGTATATCATTGTGTCCACATGGCAACTTGGCGGCAGCGTGACAGGCTGAGGGGAAATCCGCCGATGTCATCCAGATGCAACGCAAACAAAGGGAGTATGTAGGTATGAAAAAAATTCTAAACAGCCTGCCGTTCAAGCTGCTGCTTGGCGTTGCGGTGGGCATCGTGCTCGGTCTGGTGGCGAACGAGGCCGTGATGAACGTGGTCGTGACGATCAAGCAGGTGCTCGGTCAGATCATCACGTTCTGTGTGCCGCTGATCGTTATCGGCTTTATTGCGCCGTCCATCACCAAGCTGGGCCACAACGCATCCAGAATGCTGGGCATTGCGCTCATTATCGCATATGTGTCGTCGGTCGGCGCAGCGTTGATGAGCACGGCAGCCGGTTACACACTCATTCCGCACCTGTCGATCGTATCGCAGGTTGACGGCCTGCGTGAGCTGCCCGAGGTACTGTTCCAGCTGGAGATCCCGGCGATCATGAACGTGATGAGCGCACTGGCGCTGTCGCTGATGGTCGGTCTGGCCATCACCTGGACCAAATCCAAAATGATGGAGTCCCTGCTTGACGAGGTGCAGAACATTGTCCTCGCCATCGTCACAAAGATCATCATCCCAATTCTGCCGTTCTTTATCGCGTCCACCTTCTGCGGTCTGGCGTATGAGGGCACGATCACCAAGCAGTTTCCGGTGTTCATCAAGGTCATCATCATCGTTATGATCGGTCATTATATCTGGATGGCGCTGCTCTATGGAGTTGCGGGCGCGTACTCGGGCAAGAACCCGATCGAAGTAGTGAAGCACTACGGTCCGGCGTATATCACTGCGGTCGGCACGATGTCCTCCGCTGCGACATTGGCAGTTGCTCTGCGCTGCGCAAAGAAATCATCGGTACTGCGTAAGGACATGGTCGATTTCGGTATCCCGCTGTTCGCCAACATCCATCTGTGCGGCTCGGTGCTGACCGAGGTTTTCTTCGTCATGACAGTCTCGCAGATTCTGTACGGCAAGATTCCGTCTGTCGGAACCATGATCCTGTTCTGCGTGCTGCTCGGCATTTTTGCCATCGGCGCACCCGGCGTGCCGGGCGGTACGGTTATGGCTTCGCTCGGTCTGATCACCGGCATCCTGCTGTTTGACGGCACCGGCACCGCGCTTATGCTGACCATCTTTGCCCTGCAGGACAGCTTCGGCACCGCCTGCAACGTCACCGGTGACGGCGCGCTGACGCTTATTCTGACCGGCTACGCGAATAAGCATCATATCGCGGAGGAAAAGCGTGAGGTTGAAGCAGCGGAAGTTCAGTAATCAAATGAGAAAAGGAGTCCGCTTCTGCGGGCTTCTTTTTTTACCGAGAGAAATCAGGTGTTCGGATGAGGAAAGCGTATTATGTCGCGTGCGGCTTAGTGTATGAGCTGATGTTTCTGCACGGAGAGCGTATTTGCAGCGATTGTGATCGCTGTGCTGACCGGTTTTCTGCTCTCGCGTTGCATGACACACACGCCTGCGTTTCGTCCGGTCAAAGATTCGCTGCTGCGGCTGGGTACGGTTCTGGCAACGCATTTGCTCGCGGATTGGCTGAGTCTGCCGCTGTACATCGCGCGCCTGTGCGATGTGGAGATTCAGGAATCCGGGGCGCTCGCTCTCTGCTGCTGACGGATTGCTCGTCTTGATGGTAATGGCCGTGTTTGCGATGGGTTCTCTCAGCGTGTATGCGGTTTCGCTGGGGTTGACGGTGCGGCGGCGCTCAAAACAAGCGACATGACGCAAATTTCCTGCAGGAATTTTCACAAAACACTTGACTTTTCCCTCCGGATTTGGTATTCTATTTAGGCAAGGTTTGATAGACCATTGCAAATCCGGGTGTAGCGCAGCTGGTAGCGTGCTTGACTGGGGGTCAAGAGGCCGCAGGTTCAAGTCCTGTCACTCGGACCAGATAAAGCCGTTCTTTCGTTGGAAAGAGCGGCTTTTTTGCAATTTATTTGGCGTTTTCAAAATCCTGAAAACTGCATTAAATCCAAGCTGAAATAAAACGGATGCCTCTCCAGGTACAGAGAAGCATCCGTTTTTGCAATTTCAATTATTTAACAGAAAACTATAACCGCAGCACACAGCAAATCACGAAGCGACGATCACACGGATTTTTCCGCCGTTTTCCGCTGTTTTATTGGCGTATACGCGGAAGCTCGTGTAGTTGGATTTCGCCGTCTGCAGCGAAACAAACCGGTTCTGCTCCGAGACGTAAACGCCGATGTTCTCTGCCAGCTCGTAATAGCCGTCCTTGGTGCGGACACCGGAGGAACCGTCAAATGCCGACGGCTTTACCGTGTCGATCAATGGCAGCTTGAGCGTATCCAGCGAGGTATTGACGATGCTTTCATCGGTTGAGTACCCTCTGGGGACTGCAATCGGTACACCGCCCAGGCCGCGCGGCAGCGTGAGTACACGGAATGTGCTTTCCTCCTGTTTGGCTCCGTCCCAATGGCGGAGCACAACATATTCCGGAGGATTGCCATCTTCCTCATCCGTCTTATCCCGCTTGCCATATCCAATACCATAAATCCAGCTTTCCCCGGTCACATCGCCCAGAACAATATTCGTAACCGTACCTGCATTATCCTGCACGGTATACTTAATCTGCGAAGCCGGAACCGAGGTCAGGTCAATATCACTGACGTTGATCGCGTTCAGCGGTGCGCCGGAGAGCACCTCCTCATACACGCGCACCTTGGAGGAAACAGCGTTACTGCCCAGTTTGCCCTCCGCAACAGACCAGTTTCCGGCGGTCTTTCCGGAGAGCGTGCGGCGAATCAGGTCTGCCCCATCACCGGACTGGCTGACCGTAACCAGACGACCCATCACATCGGTTTTTACGTCCTTGGCGATTGGAATATCCCGCAGTGTCAGACCGTTTGTCAGCGTGACCGTGGCCTTTTCCGCGTCAATCTTGGTTACAATGCCCTGCATCTCCGCGCTGACGTCCTTTTTCGGGTACGCAGCCGCAACATTGCCGTCCGCGTCAAACAGCAGCGTGATGTAATCGTTCAGCTTCATATCCTTAAACGTTGCCGCCGCCTCGGAGGAAACCGAGAATTTCTGTCCCAGAATCTCCACCTGAGAGGGATGGCTGTACGTTGTCGAGTCGGTCTGATATTTGCCGCTCAGCCTGGTATCCGAAACGATCGCCTGACGGTTTACGGCATCGAGCGTCACAACATCGTATTTTTTCAGCTTGCTCGCGTCGATCTTCGCACCGTTTTTGATGATCGTATATTCCGCCGGAATCCGGCGCGAGGTCGCCAGACCGTAAACAAACGAGTGCGCGGCGCCTGCTGTCGTTTTCGGCAGGACTGCCATCAGCTGCAGCACGCCGTACTCGTTGTAGTACAGGGTCAGCGTGTCGCCGGACTGCAGGTTCGCCCATACATTTTCATACTCGTCCATGGCATAGTCGCGGCTGATATACAGCTTGGTCTTGCGGTCCGGACGCAGTGTTCCGTTCGTGGTAACGATACGATCTGCTGCCGCATTGACAACCTCATAAGTTTCAGTCTTGTTGCCGTTCGGAATCACACCGACGGCAACCTTGCTGCTGCCCTTGCCGATAACGATCGTGCCGTACACGCCGATCATGCTGCTGTCCAGCGTACCGGCGGTCTTACGGGGAGATTCCGCATCCACAACACCGTCCTCATAGAACAATGCCGCATCTGCAGCAAGGCCGCTGTGTGTTTTTCCGGTCTCAAGCAGAATGCAGTCCTTGACCGTCGAGGACGCGACCTTGTCAAGCAGTGTGCTGCCCTCTTCTCCCTTTTTATCCGTATTCAGAGCGTTCAGCAGAAGCACCGCCGCATCTCCGCGCTTGACAGCGGCACGCGCATCCGTAATCGTGACACCGTCCGTCAGACCGATGGCCTGTGCCTGCGCAATATAGTCTGCAGGCCAGAACGGACCGACATCCTCCTCTTTATACCCCAGCATACGCAGCAGCATGGTGCAGACCTCGCCGTAGCTGACAATCTTATTCGGGCCGAAGCTGCCGTCCGCATAGCCGCGGATGATGGACTTTTCCTTCAGCTCCGGATGGCGTACTGCCGCGTTGATATACGGCGCTGCCCAGTGCGAATGCTTAACATCCGGAAAAATCGTGTAGCTGGCATACGGACTCACATCCGTCACACCCATGGCGGTAACCGCCAGCTTGCAGAACTGCGCCCGCGTCAGCGCCTTACCCGGCGCGAAGCTGCCGCCGCCTACGCCCTGCATGATACCCAGTGCATCCAGAACGGCGGCCGTCTGCGATACCCTGCTGTCTGAAATATCGGTAAACGCCGCCGAAGCCGGTGCAACCATGATCAAGCCTGCCAGACACAGGCTGACAAATCTTTTTTTCATTTTCCTACCTGTCCTTTCCTTTTACTGCGTCCGCAGCGCATCTACCGGCTGCAGGTTCGAGGCTTTATTGGCGGGATACAGTCCGAAGATGATACCCAGCAGCGCAGAAAACAGAAATGCGCCGATGACCAGTCCCGCAGAGGGCAGTACGGTGAACTGCTCCACGGTCGGCATGTAGCTGTTCTGTGTTTTCGCGAGCAGCAGATTGCCCAGCACCGCCGAAAGAAAGCAGCCGAGCACAATGCCGATCACACCGCCGCAGCACGAGACCACCGAGGCTTCTACCAGAAACTGCCCGATAATATCCCGCTTGCGGGCGCCGATTGCCATACGGATACCGATCTCGCGGGTGCGCTCGGTAACAGACACCAGCATGATATTCATAATGCCGATACCGCCGACGAGCAGCGAGATTCCGGCGACACCGCCGCCGAGCAGCGCAAGCATGTTGTTGGAGGACTCGCTCTGCTCCTGCCACTGGCTGTCCGACGAAGCAGAAAAGTATCCGTTCCCCGCCTCGCAGCGGCCCTGCATAAAGCCCGGCAGAAGCTCGTCTGTCAGCTCGGCAATCACGTCCTTGTCCGCCGCCTTCACGATATACTGGCGGTCTGCCATGCCGTATACACTCATCATCGTGCTCTGCAGCGTGTACGGCATCACAATCATCTGATCGTCTGTATTCAGCTTGCCGTCATACTTGCCGGCATACACGCCGATAACCTCAAAGCCCTTGCCGCCGATCTGCAGCTTCTGCCCGATCGGGCTCATCGCCCCGAAGAAATACTTGCGCAATGTTTCTCCGATCACACAGACGCGGGCGCGCGTGCGGCAGTCCGCAGCGGAAATATCCCGTCCGGCGGAAATCGCATGACTTGTTACCTCGCCGTAATGCTCGTTGCCGAAGTACATATAGGTGTAGCCGCTGTTGCTGTCGTTGTTATTCAGCCTTTTGGCCCGGTACTGGATGCCGCTGTTCTGCCAGTCGTAATACTGGCTCTGCGGCGACCACGCGGCGATTTTGTCGGACAGATCATTCGTCATATAGTCCTCAAACTCCTGCCAGTCGCGGTTTTTCGCACCGTATCCGTAAATGTCGATGCGGTTGACGCCCATCGCCTCATACTGCAGGCGCTGCAGCTTGCTCGTGCCCTGAATCGACGCCACGATAGCGATAACCGATGCCACACCGATGATGATGCCGAGCATGGTCAGAATCGAGCGAACCTTGTTGTTCAGGATGGACTTGAACGCCATACGAACCGTCTGCATCCAATTCATACGGCCCCTCCTTTCGTGTCCGAAATGATCCTGCCGTCCTGTATCGTCACGATGCGTTTTGCCATCTGTGCAAGATGGTTGTCATGCGTGATGAGGATGATGGAGGTTCCCTGCTCATTGAGTGCAGTCAGCTTGCGCATAATATCCAGACCGGAGGCAGAATCCAGGTTGCCGGTCGGCTCGTCCGCCATGATGATCGGCGGCTTTGCCGCCACTGCCCGCGCGATTGCAACACGCTGCTGCTGTCCGCCGGACATCTCACCCGGACGGTGATCCATGCGCTTTTCCAGTCCGACCGAGACTAACGCCTCCTGTGCCAGACGGCGTCGTTCCTCCCGCGGCATACCGCGGTAGATGAGCGGCAGCTCGACGTTTTCGAGCGCCGTCAGCGCCGGAATCAGATTAAAGCCCTGAAAGATAAACCCGATCTCCCGGTTGCGGATACCGGACAGCACAGACGGCTTCATATCGCTGACCGGCTGCCCGTTCAGATGATAGGAGCCGTAGGTCGGAATATCCAGACAGCCGAGAATGTTCATCAGCGTGGACTTGCCCGAGCCGGACTGTCCGAGAATGCACAGGAACTCTCCCCAGGATACCTGCAGCGAGATATCATCCAGTGCACGCACTTCGTTTTCTCTTCCTTCGTTGTAAATCTTGCTCATACGCTGAACGTCAATCAACAATTCAGCACGACGCTCCGTGTCAGGAGTCTGCGCCTTTCTTTCCCACATAAGCGCGCCCTCCTCAACCGACTGACATGCCGTCATCCGACATATCGGCATACAGATCGCTCGGTCCGGCGAGGAATACCTCGGTGCCCTCCTCCAGACCGCCGAGGATTTCCGTGTTGGTCGAATCGGCAATGCCGGTCTCGACCGGTACAAGCTGATAATCCTCTGGAATACCTTCGGTACCCTCGGGAATCGGCAGGGTCTCTTCAAACGGAATCTCGTTTCCGTTCTCGTCCGTCAGCGGCTTGGCGAATACAGCCGTGCCGCTGTCCGTGTTGACGATAGCCGACGACGGTACCATCAGGCAGCCGTAGGACGAGGCCGTCGTGATTTTATATTCGATAGACATGCCGCTATAAATTTTCTGTCCCTCCAACGGATCCACCGAAATGACCGCCTTGAAGGTCGGCATGCTGCCCTGCCCGTCACCGGAGCTCTGTGTCGGCTCCAGCGCTACCGACTGCACCTCGCCGGTCAGCGAAATCTCGGAGCCGTCCGACGCGTACATCGTCATAGTCGCCTGCTGTCCTTGCTGCACCGAGCCGATATCCATCGAGGAGACCTCGGCGTTGACGACAATATCATTCAAATCGGCAACCACAACGAGCGTCTCCGAGCCGGTCGCCTCCTGTCCTTCAACCGCGTTCAGGCTGACAACAATGCCGTCCATCGGAGAGGTAACGGTCGAGTTCTGAATCTGCTGCTGCAGTTCGGAAATGTGTGCCCGCTTTTCGTTTGCAGCCGTCTTTGCACTGTCAACCGTGCGGTTTGCCGCCGCAATACCATTCTGCGCGGCTGCAATCTCATCCTGAGAAGCGTCACTCGACAGGGACATGATAAGCGCACCGCCGTTGTAGGTGCTGTAGCTTGTGCCGTTCAGCTTGATGATCTCGCCGCTCATCTGTGCGGTGACGGCTTCCTCGCGGCTGTATTCCAGTGTGCCTGCGTTCGCCGGATAGATCGCACCGAGGTGTCCGGCATTGATCGTCGCGGTGGCTGTCATGCCCTTTGTCAGCGAACCGGGGTTATTCACCGTAATGCCAACGCGGATAACGCGCACACCCTCACTCGAAATCTGCTGTGCTGTCTCGACCGACGATACCGTACCGCTCACCTCGCTCATCGCAGAAGCGATGGATACCGTGGCCGCCTGTCCGGTGCGAATGCTGCGGGCATATTCGGCGCTGAACGCCAGCGTCAGCTTCATCTGGCGGTCATTTACCATGTAGCCGATGACCTGACCCTCGCTCACCTGCTCACCGACACGGAAGGACACATCCTTGTCGTCCGAATCCTTGGCCGGAATCAGTTTGCCGGTAAACGGCGCCGTGATATGCAGACGGCTCAGTTTTCTCTGCGCCGCGCTCAAGTCGGACTGTGCCTTGGAGACCTCCAGCTGCGCGTCCGAGACACCGCGTTCCGCCTCGGTCAGTTCCTTTTGTGCATCCGCAAGTTCCTTGCGGGTTTCGGTCGGGTCGATCACCAGCAGCGGATCGCCGGCGTGTACCTCGTCGCCCTCGGCGACCAACACCTGTGTTACCTTGCCCTTAACCTCCCGGCCAAGTTCCTCGCGTTTTTTTGCAGCAGTAACGCCACTTCCCTCTATGTAGGTCTCCAGATCACCGCAGCTGACCATAGCCGTGGTCTGCGTCACGTCCTCCGTGCCCGCATCGCGGGATTTCACCACAGCCCAGATGCCGCCGCCAAGCAGCAGCGCAACTGCCGCCGCCGTAATGCCGATACGCGCACCCTTGCTTAGTCTGCGCTTTTTGCGATTCATTTTGTCTGCGTATTTGTTGCGCTTGGGCAACACCTCGGCTGCAGGCTCTGCCGTGATTTCATCCTGTACCGCAGGCACTGCCTGCGTCTGCTCTAAAGGCGGTTCTTCCTGTTTCTTGTGTCTGTCGAATAACCTCTTCTCGTTTTGACTCATACTATGATGTCCTTTCTGTTCTCTATCCATTATTGATAAAGCGGCATAGCCGCCTTATTCCCACGTAAATCTTTGCTTGCAAAAGGTTAAGCATCCTAATTTGAGTGAATATGACTTTTTCAGCGGCACCTCCACTGCCGCTTCCGATCGCTGTCAGACTTTCTCAGAATTCGTTCCCGTGTCCGCATATTGTACATTTGTGCATCGGACATATATCACCATCATATTAGCATATTGCACAAATCCTTGCAAGACGTGTTTGCTTACAATTTAGTGAAAAACACATCCGGACGGTTGGGTGACGGGCGGAAACGACAAGTTAGTATAAGCTAACCCATCTGCAGTATATACCGTATCTAATAAGGCTGTATATGTCTGTGCTTTCCTTTATTATATGAGCAGAGCAGGTTTTATGCGCTGTCCAAAAGCAAATTTTCAACGCTTGTTTCCCTGCGCTGGCAAAACGCGTTTGCTTATCATATTTTCTGGCTTCCGTCACAGCATTTGCATCTCATATTTCGACCTTTGGTGCGCAACCTACTATCAGCAAAACCCAACACACCAAACCGAATCGAAAAGGAGCGAACAAACATGACTAACACGAAAAATGGTTCTAATCAGGGCATGGTACCGGAAGCACGCGCGGCAATGGATCGCTTCAAAATGGAGGCAGCTGCCGAGGTCGGCGTAAACCTCAAGCAGGGCTATAACGGCGATCTGACCAGCCGTCAGGCCGGCTCCGTAGGCGGTCAGATGGTGAAGAAGATGTGTCCCGTACATACTTCGAGCTTCGCGCGGGAATGCCGCACGGCGGTCGGGCATTGTGTGAGCGTTCAGTATATTGCCGAGTGGATATAGAGCAGTATCTATGCCTGTCATACAGCATTTCCCTATCCGTGAAATGGCAAAGGTAAGCCGTCAAATCTTCCTCATCTTTCCCCGCATGAGATAAGAAAAACAGCGCACAGCTTGCTTTCGCTTCGCTGTGCGCTGTCGTTTCCCGTGGACTATTATGCTCTTTTGTTTTTAACTAAGCAGCATTGCCTTAAAGCCGGGAGATTTTTACTTTTCCAGTTCGGTCCAGTCACGAGTTTCGCGCAGCTTGCTCCACTTCTC
>OLVP01001389.1_pt1 | contig 14674 bp, 13 predicted proteins | sample 1673281 | NCBI WGS metagenome assembly OLVP01 (sample SAMEA3178940, study PRJEB25190) | human gut metagenome | biome: human gut; feature: human-associated habitat; material: faeces | place: Austria | collected 2013
ATCCTCACATCGCAGTATCTTTATTACATCTTACATTTATTATATTACATATATTCTGTTGTGTTGTCAAGTTGTTTTTGTTGTTTTACATATTTTTTGTGTTTTATCGTGTAACCAGCATAAAACATAAATTGCATATTCATTGTCAAGTATCCCACAAAAAATGGAGACATCCTGCGACATCTCCACTTTCACTTAATCTCTATTATTTATCCACATTAATCTCTTTCAAAGATATCTCTTGTGTATACCTTGTCTCTTACATCATCTAAGCATGAATCATATCTGTTGGCAATAATTGCCTGGCTTAATTCTTTAAACTTAGCCAAATCATTTACAACCCTGCTTCCAAAGAATGTTGAACCATCCTCTAATGTTGGCTCGTAAATAATAACTGTGGCACCTTTAGCCTTGATACGCTTCATAACACCCTGGATTGATGACTGACGGAAATTATCTGAATTAGACTTCATTGTAAGTCTGAATACACCAACAACAACTTCCTTTTCCTTTGATGCATCATAAGCATCACTACCGGTGTATGCGCCTGTCAGTTCAAGAACTCTATCTGCTATATAATCCTTACGTGTTCTGTTAGACTCAACTATGGCAGTCATCATGTTCTGTGGAATGTCAGCATAGTTGGCAAGCAACTGCTTTGTATCCTTTGGAAGGCAATATCCACCGTAACCAAATGAAGGATTATTATAATGAGTTCCAATACGAGGATCTAAGCAGACGCCGTTAATAATCTGCTGGGTATTAAGTCCCTTAGACTCTGCATAAGTATCAAGTTCGTTAAAGTATGATACACGAAGTGCAAGATATGTGTTAGCGAAAAGCTTTACAGCCTCTGCCTCTGTAAATCCAATAATTAATGTATCAATATTTTCCTTAATGGCACCTTCCTGTAAAAGACCTGCAAATGTATGTGCAGCCTCTACTAAACGAGGATCGTCTAAATCAGTTCCCACAATAATTCTTGAAGGATAAAGATTGTCGTAAAGAGCCTTAGACTCACGAAGAAATTCAGGGCTGAATATAATATTCTTTGTGTTGTATTTTTCACGTACTGACTCAGTGTATCCTACCGGAATAGTTGACTTAATAACAATAATTGCCTCCGGATTATACTTAAGAACCAATTCAATAACAGCTTCAACTGCTGATGTATCAAAGAAGTTCTTCTTGCTGTCATAATTAGTAGGTGCAGCTACAACTACAAAATCTGCATCCTTATAAGCTGCTTCAGCATCAAGAGTTGCTGTAAGATTCAAATCCTTCTCTGCCAAATATTTTTCAATGTAATCATCCTGTATTGGTGATTTCTTATTATTAATTAACTCTACCTTCTCCGGGATAATGTCAACAGCCATAACCTCATGATGCTGTGACAAAAGTGTTGCTATAGACAAGCCAACATAACCTGTTCCTGCTACTGCAATTTTCATAAAGTAACCTCACTTTCATTTATGTTTATAAAATAGTATTTTCTGTTTAATCAAAATGCTTCCTATATTATAAAGCATTTTGTTAAAGTGTGCAAATTATTTAGGAAGTTAATTATAATATACTTGTAATGTTCTTACATATTATTTTCATCAAACCTATTGTTTAAGATATATTACAAATAAACTTTCAATAGATATAAACATATTATTTCCATTGATGTAAATTTTTGCCACTTTCCGATATGACAAAAATAAGTATTATTTTTTTCTGAATATTTTTATAACTTTAGTCTTTACCGTCAAAAGCTGTCTATAATAAAAAATTATGTCAATAATCAACATCGGTATTAATACCACAACCAACGCAATAACAGCCAATACTCCCCATTCAAAATAATTATTGACAGTTATATGTATTAAACAATTAAACACCGCTACCGAAAAAACCGTAACAACTAGGCTAAGAATAATATTTTTTATAAATATCATCTTGCTCCTCACTATTAAATGTTCAGATAAATATAGGGCATACTGACATGTTCTAAATACTGCTGCTATTAAAGTACCAATAACAACACCGTTTAATCCTATAACATTTACAAGAATAACAGAAATAATGATATTTAAAATTGCCTCAACTATTGAACCATTTCTTGTTTCTTTAAACTTACCTGCTGCATAAACGATGGTCTGATATGGTATTCTGTAACAATTAAACATAGCCGCAAAAGTGATAATATAACTGAAACAAACTCTAGTATATTGCACATCCGTGACTCCCCTAACATATATTTTTACAAATGGAACTATAACCATAGCAGTAATCGAAAATAAAACTGTAGTTACATTAATTACAACAAATTCAAAAACTTTTAACGAATCGTCTAGATACCTGTTTTCTTTGCCTTGAGCTATCATATTTCCAAATGCAGCTCCAATTCCAGTAGTAAAAGTTTGTAACAATTGCTTAACACCATTAATTATCATATTGTAAACAGTATAAACAGATACAATTTTCACATCACAAAATACTGTCAGTATAATGATATCTGTATTGCTATTTACCATTATAGCAAATTCTTGTGCAAATGCATCCCATCTCTGTTTTACAGTAGAATTATCAGCCTTAACTTCTAAATTTAAATGATAGTATCTTTTAACATATAAATTTAAAAATATTGGATTACAAGCATATATTACTGAGCTAACCAAATATACAATTCTAATTTCAAACCCCAATATTATTAGAGTAGCCGCTGCTATTGTTCCAACTAAAGTAGTGATAATTCTGACTAATGTATACACATACTGCCTCTGATCTGCCTCAAGTAATGTCTGATATGTAATTCCAAAATAATATTGTGAAAATGTATTAATCCCAAGCACCAATATAAGGGAAAATACAAATAAATACTTAAAATCCTTATGTACTAACAACGGATATGTTGCTGCAAAAATAAATAGTATGACAACAAAAATTGTAGCTACTTTCTTCATAAATATATCAGTAGCTTTCATTATTGAACTAACTTTTGTTATATTTTTTTCAGCCAACGGTTTGTACAAAGCTGCTCGCGTCACACCACCTATTCCTGCACTGAGTAAGGATATCCAACTCAAAAATTGGTTTACAGATGAAACAACTCCGTTATAACTTGATCCAAAACTACTTAAAATTAATCTTGGTAGAATGAATGCACATACAATTGCGGTGATTTGATACCCCATACCTGTTATTGTATTAAAAAAAGCTTTCTTCGTCCTCATAATATCTACCGTTCTTTATAACCACATTGTTTCAAATCAATATAGTTACCATATTTAAAGTCAAATTCTTCCTTCATATATGGTGATCTTCCACTAGCCGGAGTTAGTGTTATCTCTCCAAATATTGGTTTACTATCTACAATATAAAAGTCTATTCTAGCATATGGTAATTCAGATGCCAATGATTCACATGCCTCTAACAACCGATCTAAACACTTAGGCTTTTCAATTAATGCTCCTTCTTTTGTTGAAATATCTAAATGATTCCAATTAATGTCATAAAATGTTCCATGTAATGACTTTCCCCTACCAGAATAATATGCAATCAACTTTGGTTTTCCTTTAAAACAGTGAATTTTTATATCATCAGGAACTAAATTTCCGTCTTTTCCCTCCAAATATTTTTCACAAATAATTTTGGGTTTTATTGCACTATAATGCGGTTCACATGAATACTCTCCCCAATCCATTTTCATCCATGTATTCAATTTACTATACACTTCATCCTTATTTATTTTTGACTTATCATCACAAATAATATTCATACCACAACCATGCCCACATTTTATGGCAAATTGATTTGGCAGGCTATCCCAAGGTATTTCATCTGTTGAATCCCATACACCTATTAATTCATTTAACAAATCACTACAATTACACTTATCCACATATTTTCTCACTGCGTATTTATCTGCAACCGTTGATGATAATTCTTTCTTAGGCCAATAATATAATTTCAGCCAATTTACCTTTTCATTAAGACTTTTAGGTTCCCTCAAATTAAGTTTCTTTCCCATATTTTTCTTATAATAATACTTTGTCATAAAAACTGGACAAAATATATTTAATTTTCTTTTTATATAAATTTTCAAATCCATATCGTACCTCTATTTTTTTCCTTAATTTCATCATAAGAGTATGTAACCTTCTTATTTCCCAATACCACACGTCTGATAACAAACTCTATTATTTCAATAATTCCAATTAATACATCCACTATGCTACAACCTCTTGAAAACAAATATTGAACTCCCTTAATTACTTTTTTTTGGAATATGTATCCTTGAAAAATCTGTCTATACCTATATCTTTTAATTATATTTATTTGCTTTTGTGAAAGTTGTTGTTTCCAAACATTAGTGATTTTTGAGTGAAAATAATCTAATTGTTCAATTCTAGTTTCAATATTACTTGGAACATTTCTATTTTCTGCAAACTTTATAAATAGTGGTTCATTAATATAACATATCTTAGTTATTGTCAACAATCTGGAACAAAATTCCCAATCTTGATGTCTGAAAAAACTTTCATCAAATCCACCTATTTTTTCAATTACTTCTCGCTTTATTACCAACGCACTCGTATTGAAATAATTTCTATCCAACATATAATTATATAAAAAATCATTTTCTTTATGAATTTTTTTCAGGTACCCTCTTCCATTTTTGTGTACATAATACCCAGCTGTAACCGAACCACCATACTCCTTTCCCTTATTCTCCAATTGCTCAATTTGTACCTTAAGTTTATCTGGAAATAAATAATCATCATCATCAAGAAAAGCTATGTACTGACCACTACTTGCTTTGAATCCTGTATTTCTTGCAGCAGAACCATTTTTGTTTTTTTCATGCACTAAATATATCAATTTGCCTTCCTTTATTAAATCCTCAAGTGCAGAAAAAGTTTTTAGTTGATTATCAGATCCTTTACCATTATCATCAACCACAATAATCTCTTTTTCTAGTTCCTTAATTGCTAATGCACTGCACACCGACGCTCGAATATTTTCACTTCCTTTATATGTCGGTATAATTATTGATACACTTCTCATTTTTTCCTCTCTTTCCTTTTGAGATTGTCGAAACTATCGCAACAATTATAATCATCGGAATAATTTGTGTCTCCCAAACAGAAATTACAAATTGGCTTCCACCTCGAAATTGTCTAAAAAAATCTAGCAAAAAATAAATCATAAGGTATTTCGTACATTCATGCTCTTTCAACACTTTTAAAAACCATGTTGATATAATTCCATAGATAAACCCATAGACAAACGCAAAATGTTTACCAAATAACATCAATGCTTCTCCTAGAACTGATGGTAATAATATGTAATAATTATTTGTTTGTCCATAACTCAATCCTATAATTGCTTTTGTAAATGAATATGCCAAATTAGGTGTTTGATACCCAAACAAACTATAAAATTGAGATGGTATGCACACAACTATTATATATATTAAAAAATTCAAAGCACTAACATCTTTACTTTGTGCTACACAATTATCGTAATATTGCGGGTACGAAATTTCTGAGACAACCATATGTTTTATAGATTCTAGCATTCCCTCACCAGAAACCGTTCCAGATCTAATGCTCTCAAGTGTTGCAAATATTAACAATAGTAATGGTACAGCACCTATCACTATCATCTTTGCTATTCCTTTAGATATTATTTTCTCATCCACTAAATAAATAAATATAAAAACTACATAAACTGCTATTTTATTTCTAGATAAGTAACCATCAGATAATAAAGCTAAAACTATAGGTAAACAATACAATGTCAAAAATTTTTTATGATTTTTCCTTACGTTATATAACATAATGTAAAAAAAAGGAGCACATATATTTGTCACTTGGTTAGTTATAATTGAATATATCGAATCACTATTTCTTGTAACACGCGTTGCAAAAGTTGTAGCAGAATAATTAACAAATAATTTTTGTATATTCAGTATATCTGATAAGACAACGCCACTATAAATGCATTTATAAATATATACTGCAATGTACATATAGCCCATTATTATAAATAATCGATTTGCAGAAATTCGGTCTAGTTCCTTCATGTAAGAATGAATTCTATATTTCATTACTATTTTATATCCTAGTAAAAACATACATATAAATAGCAAAAATTGTATTATATATGTCAAATCATTCTGTTGTATATTTTCATTCTCTGTAAATATCCCTAATCCTGAATATATTGTAAACCCTAATATCATCAAAAACAAAAATATCCTGTATACTCTATCTTTTACATTTCGATAAACAAGATAACATATGCTAAACAATGGGATTATAAATATAGTAAACAACATTCTGTTTTGGATTCTCCTCCTATTACTCTTTTGTTTCAAAACGTTTTTTTTGTATAATATACATAATGCGATTAGGTATCATTGCAACAATTACAGGTTTTAACGCAAATACATACTTATAAAACGGAATTCTAATCTTCTTGTATCCTTTAACAAATACCTTTGTGGTTCCTATTGCAGCTTTAATACTTCTTTTTTTATAGTCATCTTCAGACAAATGATACCTATAAAGTGGTATATCTAAATTTTTACCCACAAATCCATTTTCATAGAATCTAAACCATAAATCCAAATCTTCACATCGCATTGTATCCTTTTCTGTATTGTATCCCCCTAAATAATCATACGTTGTTTTTTTCATCATTATCGTTGGATGCGCAAATGGTGTATCAAACAACAATGTGTCTTTTGTTGGATTTTCGTTTGAATGTGCAATACCATAATCGCCTAGTTCATTAAATAATATTCTTGAACTACCCACCACGTCTATATTTTTATGTTTTTCCAAATATTCTACCTGAAGCTCTAATCTATTTTTTAAGCATTCATCATCTGCATCCAATCGTGCAACATATTTTCCTTTTGCTACTGAAAGACATCTGTTCAAACTAGCAGCCAATTTTAAATTTGATTCATTTTTAAGAATCAAAATTCGTTTATCCTTTTCTGCATATTCTTTTAATATACTATATGTATTATCGATTGAAGCATCATCGCATATGATTAGTTCCCAATTAGTGTATGTTTGATTTAGCACTGAATCAATGCTTCTACCTACAAATTTATCACAGTTATACGCCCCCATAATTATGCTTACTAAAGGATTATCTTTTTGACAACTCGCTTTTTCCATTCTACATCTAACTCCTATCTTCCTTGCATAAATCTAATTGTTTCACTCACAACTTTCTTTTTATCAAACTTTTCTTCCATCCTCGCTCTACCCTTTATTCCCATTTTTTCCTTATCTTCGTGTAAAAGTTCGCACATATTTTTCATCTTATCATATAAATCATCAGAATTTTTACTTATGCACAAATACCCTGTAATGCCATCTTCCACTGCTTCCATACAACCATGTATGTTACTTGTGATAACCGGTCTTCCCATTGCTGCACATTCGAGATTTGTATTAGCCATTCCTTCATGCCAGGAAGGTAATACAAAGCAATCACATTTTCCAGCAAATGGACGTATATCCTCTTGATAACCCTGATAATGCAACCAGCCTTCTTTTTCAAATTGTTCAATCTTGTCTGAATAATTTTCTTCAAAACCACCAAGCACATCTAATGTACAATTATATCCATTGAGATTTAGTTTTCTCATGGCAGTAAATAACTCATCAATACCTTTTTCTTTCATAACACGCCCAATAAACAAAAATCTTGTGGTTCCATTATTATCCGGATATTCAATATATTGAAAATGCTCCAAATCAACACCTGCTCCTGCAAGTACATGTGTTTTTTGTTCTTCAATGATTCCTTCATTGACTATTACATCACGATTTTCAATATTTTCAAAGAAAACAATTTTTGCCTTTTTTAAAGCTATCTTATACATTACTGTTACCAGATGACGTAACACTCCTTCCCCTTGGAAGGCCGTTCCCAGTCCTGTAATATTAACGGCATATGGTACATTTAATATTCTTGCAGCAAATCCACCGTAAATATTAGGTTTAATAGTGTATGTTATAATCAAATTTGGTTTAACTTCTTTTATTATTTTATAGTATCTATGTAACAAACCTAAATCCTTTATCGGATTCATTCCTCTACGTTCCATTGGAACTCTTATTAATTCGCAATTCATTTTCTCGATTCGACTCTCTGCGTCCAATTCTTTTTTTTCATCAGTTTTTGGCACAACAGCATAAATATCATTCTTATCTTTTACCAACTCCTGTATCAGCATTCCACGAAATACTTCTAATCCCGTAGCACAATTACATATTATTAAAATTTTCATATTAATTAAACCTTTTTATTTTCTAATCAATTTTCACCTTCGTCATACATTACTCTGATATGCCTTTTCGCACCATCAACTCGTTATATTTCATCATATATATACCTTCATCATACATACCAATCCTATTGTCATTTACGTTTCCCTCTATATTATTTAAAATCATCTTGATATGATTTATGCCACATTCATACGCATGTGGGTATCCACCACCAAAGCGCGGATTTACCTCTGATATATAATACTCTCCGTCGATTTCAAAAATATCTATATCAATCTGACCTCTATATCCGGCTTCCGAAACAAATTTCTTAATAAGATTAAATAACTTATCATCTTTAAAGGAAACTGCTTTATCAGTTTCCCCGGCTCTCATTTTTAATTTTTTCTTTGTAAAAATCGAAACAACTTCTCCGGAAATCATATCAATATATACATCCGCGCCTATTTCCTGTCCGTTAAGATATTCCTGAATCATAAGCCCCTCATCATGAGCAAACAACAATTCTATGGTCTCCTTATCATAGACTTTTGAAATAGCAATACTTGCACTACCTCTTGCTGGTTTTACAAATACCGGATATGTTACCGTTTTATTATCAATATCCTTATAAAACTCTTCTTTATCCATATAAGATTTAGCACAGTAATATCCCTTCTTCCTAAGCCATAAAAACATCTGATATTTATCCAATGACATTTCGCATAACTCATAAGACGACCCTATTACTTCCACCCCAATGGATTTGAACTTCTTTTGATTTTCAGCAAGTAGAGATAACTCAGGATCTATTAATGATAAAATGCCATTTATTTCTTCCTTTTTACAAATATCAAGTATCGTATCTATGTATCCTGGTTCAGTCATTCTTGGTACTATGTAATACCTATCAGCTTCGTAAATTGCAGGTGCTAAACTACTCATATCCGTAGCAACAACTTTTCCTTTCCCTGCAAATGTTTTTACAAAATATTCTACAACCTTATTTCGCGTACCAGCACTTAAAATCAAAATATTCATAATATGTCACTCCTTAATTTCATATCCATTTTATCTTACAGGAAATTATCCATTAATAATACAATCTGATTTATCATTTTCTCCCCACAGAAGTTCCATAGGATTTTCAATACATTCTTTTTTCATATCCATACATGCCTTTTCCCATGTCCATATTGGTTCCCAACCCAATATATTTTTACTTTTATCATGAGCCAGTAAAATTTGCGGAGTGTCCGGCATATCCGGTCTGTAATGTTTTTCCGTCCTTCCGTCTGCAAAAGCATTCATTATACCATCTACCATAGAATCTAATGAATAAGGCTCATATCCCGGAAGATTAAAAATTCCACAAACATCATTATTTGCTGCAATCACCACAGCCCTGGCAAAGTCCTTGATGTATAATAACTCTTTTTTCCTTGTAACGTCACCGTATACCTCAAGATTTTCACCTTGAATGCATTTTCTAACCATAGAACGCCATGGCAACATTCTTTCTTTTCCCTCAAGAAAATATGTTGCAACCGGATGCCAACCATAGACCATAAAATGTCTAAATACACAGGGTTTTACATCTCCACAAATTTGCAAATGTTCTAGTATATCCGTTGCAGCTCTTTTGCAAATAGCATATACTGCATGGTCATTTCCATTCTTAGGAAATGATCTAATGGCATCATCATCAATCGGAGTTGTCGTTCCCCAATATTCAGCTGTATCACTTGGTGTTGTATTAAATATTATACGCTTACAATCCACCTTTTTCATCCATTCAGCTATATTTACAGTTCCAACAACAATGCTTTGAACATAAGGCATCATATCTCTATTCGCATGTGCCGGCATAGTCCCAGCCATGTTTACGACGACATCTATTTTCTCAGTCGGCAATTTTTTGAAAGTAGATTTATCTGCTACATCCACTCCACCAATAAAGGCAATATCTTTTGTTTCAAAAAAGCCATTATCACTTTCTCTTCTACCAACAGCATACACATTAAATCCATCTTCTTTTAACGCAAGGGCACTATAACACCCCAACTGACCTGTTGCACCAAATACCACAGCATTTTTCATTTTTGCATCTTCCTTTCTACAAACAATTTTCATTCTAGCTCCGAACACTGAACAAATTCGTGAGGTGTCCATGCACTTCTTACTTTTTTCATTTTTCCACATGTCTCAACATACACATCAGGAAAATATTTAATAAACAATGGTGTTAAACACATAGTATACGCTCCTACTTTGTTATATTTTATATAGTCCCCTACTTCAAGTGTTGGTCCATTTTCTTCTACAAACAGCCTATCATGTTCCATGCACGTATAACCACAAATAATCTGTTTAGAATGTATTTTTCTATGACCTTCAATATCAAAGGAATGAAAATATGACTCCTTTGACATCAATGGATCAATACTGGTTCTAGTTCCATCTGTAACAACAAATCTATTAAACTCAGTATCTTTTACATCTATAACACTAGTCACATATGTTATCGGTGCACCTATAACCGCCATCCCAGGTTCAACAATGAGCTTTGTTTTTTCTTTATCAAAACAATTAGTTAAAATGCTTTCCATTAAAGCGATGTATTCATCAAATTTAGGTTTTGTCGGTAACCCTCCAAAAAAGCCTCCACCAACATCTATGTAATCTAAATTCAATCCATATTCCTTCTTAACACTGCAAGCGACCTCTGCTATAGCACGATAAATGTCAAGCCCCCTTGATTTAGAACTCGTATGTAAATGAATACCTGATATTTTTGTTTTCTTTTCAATAAGTTTCTTTATAACTTTTGACAATTCTCCGTTTTCATAACAAAATCCAAAACGTCCTCCATCTTCCGGGCATTGTGACTGTCCCGGACACATTTTTTCTACATCAAAATTTATCCTAACTCCTATTTTTCTTTTTTCTAATTCAATTTCATCAAGCCATTCTATTTCTCTTTGTGAATCGATATTGACAATGCATTCATTTTCAAGTGCTTCCAAAAAACTTTTCTTGGTTTTAATCGGTCCATTGTATATGATTTGATTTTTAGCCACTCCAATATATTTTGCAAGGTTGTATTCATCTTCTGATACCGTTTCTGCATAACACCCCAATGAATTAAAATGTTTAATAATCCACGGAAGTGCATTAGTCTTATATGAATAACCAATGATATAATTACCCCAATGCTTTTCCAATGCTTCTCTTAACTTTTTAAAATTATCATTCAATTCATCTTCATGTATCACATAGTATGGAGTCTTAAATTTCACCAGTTATTTCCTCCCTTTTTCCATTTCTTCCCACTGTTTTTTTCTGAAATCATCAAAATTAGTCATATCTTCTACGCCAATTCCTTCTCTTTTGAGTACAATTATAAATGTGTCTATTAGTATTTTTAAATCCATCTTTAGTGATATATGCTCAGCATAATGTACATCCATTTTCATTCTCTCATCCCAATTAACATTGTTTCGGCCATGTACTTGAGCATAACCCGAAAGTCCCGGTCTTACGTTATGTCTCTTCCTTTCATAGTCTGTATAATAATCAAGATATCTTGCCATTAATGGTCTCGGACCTATGATGCTCATATCACCTTTTAAAATATTAACTAATTCAGGCAGTTCATCCAAAGAAGAAGCCCTCAAAAAACGCCCATACCTATTTAGTCTAACATCATCAGGTAACAATTTACCTTCTTTGTCCCTTCGATTATCCATTGTCCGAAACTTTATTAGTTTAAAAATTCTTTCATTTTTTCCCGGACGTTCTTGCATAAAAAAAGGATTTCCTCTCATAAATATCATTCCTAATATTATCAAAACTATCAATAAGGGTGAAAGAATAATTAACGCTATTAAGCTTAGTAAAAAATCTATTAGTCTTTTAAAATATCTTGCATACATATTGCTTCTCCAAAATCTATTTCACTTTCTTATTCAAAACAAGCTCTTATAACTTCAATAATCCTATCCTGCTGCTCTACTGTCATTTTATTATCACTTGGCAGACACAATCCTCTGTTAAAGATGTCCATTCCCACATCTGCCACCTCACCGGCAATATAAGCATTAGTTCTCGCACGTCCATTTCCATCTCTCACAATAAATGGATTCAGGCGGTAAATCGGCTGCATATGCATTGGTTTCCAAATTGGACGTCCCTCTGCATTAATAGATGAAATTGCTTCCAAAATTTCAGTTGGGCAAGTTTTTCCCGCTTCTTTTACGTAGCAAACGTCCTGTTCACCACGAACCTGTTTGCACATTGCCTCTTTATCAATAATCAGACATGACAACCAGTAATTCGGCTCAGAATTTTCAAAGTCAATTGGATTCATAGAAACTGGAAGACCTTTTAATCCTTCTTTATATCTTTCATAAATTGCTTTCTTCTGAGCAATATGTTCATTCAGATATGGGAACTGTCCACGAACTACACCAGCTACTACATTGCTCATACGGTAGTTGTACCCCAGTTCTTCATGCTGATACCATGCTGCATTTTCTCTCGCCTGAGTAGACCATTTACGAACCTTGTTTGCAGCTTCTTCATCATTTGTCAGGAAACATCCACCTGAGCTACCTGTGATGATCTTGTTTCCATTGAAAGAAATTGTATTATATTTTCCAAATGTTCCTGTCTGGGTTCCTTTGTATGTAGCTCCCATAGATTCTGCTGCATCTTCTACCAGAATTGCACCATGCTTTTTAATAATTGCATTCAGTTCATCAATTTTTCCCGGTGTTCCATAAAGGTGTGCTGTGACTACTATCTTTGTATCCGGATAAATCTCAAAAGCCTTTTCCAATGCTACTGGGTCCATATTCCAAGTGTCATATTCTGTATCAATAAATACTGGTTCTCCACCCTCATATACAATCGGATTTACAGTAGCGTCGAATGTCATATCAGAACAAAATACTTTTTTTCCTTCTAATGCCCCATGACCTACCTTTGGCATTCCATATGCTTCAATTCCTGCCAACTTCATAGATAAGTGCAAAGAAGCTGTTCCGGCAGATAATGCAACTGCATGTTTGCATCCAATATATTCGCAGGCAAGTCTTTCCACTTCATTGATATTTTTTCCAACTGTTGACATCCAGTTAGTTTCATATGCTTCTTTTACATATTCGATTTCCGGGCCATGCATGGTCGGACTGCTTAACCATACTTTTGATTCAAATTTTTTGAAGTTGTTACTCTCTTTAAACATGATCTATTCCCTCTTGTTCTATATTGTTCTTTGTAATAGTTACATTTCTTTATGCGATTTCTTTATTTACTTCTTCCGGTGTCTTGAATGTTGGAACAACCGATCTTAACGCTTCTTTTGCAATCAGATCATCCCCTGTGTCACAGGCATTTCTAAGCACGTCAATTTTTCTATATATTTCTTCTTTGCTTAATGCTGTATCTCTTTCAATAAAGATCAGGCTGTTGTCTGTTTTATCCAATTCCTCTGTCTTAACTAACAACTCCTCATAGAGTTTTTCTCCCGGTCTTAATCCAGTTTCAATAATTTCAATTCCCTGTACACCAGACAGACGAATCATATTCTCTGCCAGATCCATAATCTTTACTGGCTGTCCCATGTCAAGAACAAACAGCTCTCCATTATTGGCAATCGCACCACTCTGGAGAACAAGCTGTGATGCTTCCGGAATTGTCATAAAGTATCTGATGATTCGCTTATCTGTAACTGTAACCGGTCCACCATTAGCAATCTGGCGTTTGAATAATGGAATAACTGATCCGGCACTGCCAAGTACATTTCCGAAACGTGTAGCACTGTATTTTACTTTTCCATGAGTACTTGCGCTCTGAACAATCATCTCGCACATTCTCTTAGTTGCACCCATGACATTTGTAGGATTAACTGCTTTATCCGTTGATACCATCATAAAGCGTTCTGCACCATACTCCTCACAAAGTTCCACCAGATTCTGTGTACCAAATACATTGTTGTAAATGGCTTCTACACAGTTATGCTCCATCAATGGGACATGCTTGTGAGCGGCTGCATTGATAATGATCTGTGGATGATATTTTTCAAATCCTCTTTCAAGAGCTTTTCTATGAGTGATGGAACAAATTTCAATCTGCAGATCCAGTTTATTTCCATATGCTATCTTCAATTCCTGCTGAACATCATATGCACCATTTTCATAAATATCTAAGATAATGATCTTCTTCGGATTCATCTTGGCTAACTGTCGGCACAGCTCTGACCCAATAGAACCGCCGCCACCTGTAAGCAGTACGACTTTATCTTTGTAATATGCATTGGTGCGCTCATCCGAAACAACCAGCGGTTTTCTAAACAAAAGTTCTTCTATATCAAACTCTCGCAGATGACG
>OLVP01001391.1_pt1 | contig 14652 bp, 13 predicted proteins | sample 1673281 | NCBI WGS metagenome assembly OLVP01 (sample SAMEA3178940, study PRJEB25190) | human gut metagenome | biome: human gut; feature: human-associated habitat; material: faeces | place: Austria | collected 2013
AAGACAGCGGCCTCTCACGCCGTTAACGTGGGTTCGATTCCCGCACGGGTCACCAGGAAGAGCACCTTAGCGTAAGCTAAGGTGCTTTTTTGTATGTCTAAAACCACTCGCTAGGCGAGTGGTTCGATAAAGATTATATCGATGAGTAATGAAACTCAAACGAAGAATTTTGGAATAGTACCAGTGGGGCAATTCCAGACTGGGTTATTGGCGTATCGCCGGTAGTCCTGTATTAAAAGGTTCCATTGCAAACGAAAGACTCTCAGAAGCAGGATATTTTAGTATCCTCAGGCGCTACTATGAGTCCTTGCACTTATGCGGTTGAACCGCCGTGTACCGGTCGGTACGCACGGTGGTGTGAGAGGTCGGCTCTTTAGTTAAGAGAGCCTCCTACGCGATTCTTTTAGGTAAAAAAGCAAACAAACAGAACACTTCATTCAAATGCATATAGCGGCTATTTATTTCATACAGAGACAAATAGCGGCACAGAACAGATATAATAAAAGAAGCTATAAAAAGCAGGTATTCACGTGGAGGACGATATCGTTTCTACATGAACACCTGCTTTTTTATTTATTATTTACTGGTGGAATAAATAGTGGTAGCCAAGTATTCATCACTGACCCAACCATAAATCCCATTGTAATATACAACAACCCAGTCAGGCACATTGCTGCTATAGCCGCATTCCCATACGATGATACCGTAGGGGATATTATCCATTTTTTCATAATTTGTACCGGGACCTTTACGCATAACCAGCCCATGATCAGCAGTGGTGTAGGTACAAAGGCTATCAATTCGGCTAAGCGTTACATCTGGTGCAACGCATCCATCCGGCAGAATAACGTTGGCATTGTTTTCGGTATAATCCTGTACTTGCAGCAAGCCCAAAGGCCATTCTGTTTTGCCCATACGCAGCCATCGCGCGCGGGGGCTAAATCTTCATATTGCCCAGCGGAAATTATCTCATTGCCGTAAACATCCAGAACCAGCTTTTGTCCGGATTGGGTTTTCACAACTACCATGCCGGATAAGTCTGCGTAAGGATATTCAACAGTTTCGTTCATGATGGACAAACTCATCTGCGGCTGATAAATGCAGGGGATTACTAAAGCACCGCTTTGGTCGCAATATCCCCAGTTACCGGCTGCATCCTTTACCGCGATTAAAGATTCACCGGCCATGCAGGCATCCTGGTAGTCGAAATCGGTTAAAATTGTACCGTTTTTATCCGCAACGGCAAAAGGTGCAGAATTGTCAACAAGATAACCGGCATATTCATCATCCCAAATGCCTTGCTGGATGCCAACCAAATCAGGAGCATACACCTGTTCGATGGGCGTGCCACTAAATGTATAGACACCAATAGCAGAACGGTAAATCTGGCTGTCACCTAAAATCCACTGGATGCCATACCCGCCGTGCCCGCCCAGCATGGTTGTAAAAGGCATTTGTTGGGCAACCAGCTCCTGGTTAATCTGTTCTTCCAGGGCATTCAGCTTCTGGTAATCGTATGTATCATCTACCCCAATGGAGAGCTCCTGCTCACCATACAGGTACGGGATGCTTTCTGACAAATCTTCCAGAAAAGCATTACAGTTGGCAGCATTAAACAGGCTCCAGCGTTCGCCCTTGCGCACAGCGTACAGATTTCGGGCAGCGGCGTAACCGGCAGTGTGGGTTTCGCGGGAGAAGAGAGGAATCATCTCGTCAAAATCATATTGCGGCGGTAACTTCCAGTTGGCATTGCTAGTGGATGGTATAGCTGTGGCAACAGCTTCACTGGTCGGGGAAAGAGCAGCGGAGGAAACAGGTTTGTTTTCTGGCGCTGCAGCACAAGCGGTAAGCATTATTGCGGTGATAACACTGGCGGAAAATGAGAATAACTTCCTTTTCATGGCTTTTCACTCCTTGCGTAAATGATTTTTCGGTAAGATGAAGAAGTAATATAAGAAAGTGAATTCATAAACCCTATAATATCTTATTTTATCAAAAATATCTGCTAATGGGAATAGCTAACAATTCTACATGGATAAATTTGGATAGTATGACAAAGATTGCAGAACTGGAGTGAAAGTCCGAATTATGGGATGAGTTATCTGCTATAATAAAAGAAACAAGGAGATGATTACCATGTTACTCGGTCATACCAAACAAATCAATGGCATCTGGAAAATACAATCCCTAAAGCAACACAGTGAAAACGTGGCCGAGTACTGCGCACGGGCGTGCCAGCCGCTGGGACTTGAAAATTTGGGCCGTCTTACAGGCTGGCTCCATGACGTTGGAAAATCTCATATCAACGTGCAAAAACATCTGAGAGGCCAGACAAACGAAAAAATCAATCATTCCAGCGCCGGAATGCGGTGGCTATGGGAAAATTATGGCGGAGAAACAGCTTCACCACCTTCTCGCTTGACTGCGCAAATGGCAGCATTGGCAATCGGATCCCATCACTCTGAACGTATGGATGTTTTCGACCTGAGTGGAGTAGAACCCTGGATAAAACATATGTATTCAGAGCAGGCTCAAGAGCTATATGAAGAAAGCTGCCGGGCCTTTTTTGCGGATTGCATAAGTGAAACAGAGATACGGCAAATGTTTGCCAAAGCTGCGCAGGAGGTAGAATGTCTTGTGCGGAAAATCCGAACGCAGGAAGGAAAGAAGCCGCGGCTTTGTATCTATCAGGTCATGTTGGGGTTGGCACACAGATTTTTGTTTGCAGCCCTGATCGATGCAGACTGGTTGGATTCAGGCAACTATTATAATCAAGAAGGATGCCTTCCCCCGGAGCAGCTTCCGCCATGGGATCTGATAGAAAGCAATGTTGAAAGATTCCTGAACAATTTGCAGCCCCGACATAAAATAGATACCTTGCGTGCAGAAATTTCGGAGCAATGCAAGACAGCAGGCGAATGTGCAAAGCTGGGCATTTACCGCTTGTATGTGCCAACAGGCGGAGGAAAAACATTTTCCGGGCTGCGATATTGTGTGCATGCGGCCAAAAAACTTTCGGCCCGGCATATTTTCTATGTTGCACCGTTCCGGTCAATTATCGGACAGAATGTACAGGAGTTCAAAAAGGCATTAGGCGGCAGTGAATATCTGTTGGAGCACCATACGGATGCGGTGCTGGATACAGAGAACCCCGAAATTCTCCGCCAGCTGGAACGCTGGCAGGAAGCGCCGGTGATATGTACAACTATGGTACAGATGCTGCAAACCCTGTTTTGCAGCAGGCGGCAGAATGTGCGCCGCATGGCAGCACTGGCAAATTCTATCTTGGTGTTTGACGAAATACAGTCCCTGCCCATTTGCCATACATACTTGTTCAACCAGGCGGCAAATTTCTTGGCGTACTATTTGGGGTGCGTTGTTGTTTTGTGTACGGCAACACAGCCAGCGCTAAGCGAAGTAGCAAACCCTTTGCGGTTTGCATCGCCGGTGGACCTGGTCCCGGATTACCAGCTGCGCTTTGCGCAGTTCCGAAGGACAAAGATTGAAGTGCCCGAAACAGGAAATGGATTTCAGGCAGGAGAACTCGCAGAATTTGTACGGAGCAAGCAAGACGAGAATGGCAGCATTTTGATCATCTTGAATACCCGTTCGGCGGTCGAAAAGGTGTTTGAGGCTTTGAAACAATGCCAGCCGGAACATACACAACTTTACTGCCTGACCACGCACCTGTGTGCAAAGCACCGTGCAGATGTTATCGCAGAAGTTAAGCAAAAATTAAACACCTTACACGGTCAGGAACGTTTGATCTGTGTAAGCAGCCAACTGATAGAAGCAGGCGTGGATGTAAGCTTTGATTGCGTCATTCGAAGTATGGCTGCGCTGCCCAGTGTGGCCCAGGCTTCCGGCCGATGCAACCGCAATGCGGAAAGGAAATGCCGCACGGTGTATCTTGTTAAAACCTACAATCTGGAAAATCTGGATCGACTTCCGGAACTGCGCAACGGCAGGGAAGCCACACGGCACCTGCTGCAGCAATTACAAAGGGATGCGGACCTGTTAGAGCCGGAAAGTATTTTGAGGTACTACCAGCTTTATTATGCAGAGTCCCAACAACAGGAACGGATGGGCGATCCGGTTGAATTAAAGGGGTACATTCCCCCAAAAACAGTGAATTTGTTTGACCTTTTGTCAGATAATCAGGAAAGTGTGCTAGCCTGGAAAGAGACAACAGGAAAACAAAAGTTCCCCAATTACTTGCTCCGGCAGGCGTTTGCCACGGCAGAAAGGAATTTCCATGCTTTGGAGGACATTACAACGCCGGTGGTGGTTCCCTATGGGGAAGATGGCGCGGATATGGCAACAAGACTTTCGTCCAGTAAACCGCTTACCCCCAAAATGCTGCGGGACGCACAACGCTTTACCGTTGGTATTACAACAAATGAAAAAATGCGCCTGGCAGATCAAGGCGCACTGTACACAGTAAAAGAAGGGGCAGTGACAATTCTTAACAAGGAATATTACGATGACGAAAAGGGAATTCAGACAAGCCCCGGATTTATGCCGATACAATTTGCTTAACAAGGAGGGTTAGACTTTGCAATACGAAAATTCAATATCCATGCAGGTATATGGGCGTTATGCACTGTTCAGCGACCCAATTACCCGCGTAGGCGGCGAAAAATTCAGCTACCCGGTGCCCACCTACCAGGCATTGAAGGGCATTTATGAAAGCTGCTATTGGAAACCAACGTTCACCTGGGTAATTGATGAACTGCGCGTGATGAACCCGATTGAAAGACAATCCAAAGGCATCCGTCCCATTATGTATAACAATGGAAAAAACGATCTTTCCATCTATACGTATCTTTCCGATGTTTGCTACCAGGTGCGGGCACATTTTGAATGGAACGAACATCGCCCAGACCTGGAAAAAGACCGCAATGAAAACAAACATTACGCTATTGCAAAGCGTATGTTGGAACGCGGCGGCAGAAGAGATATCTTTTTGGGAACACGCGAATGCCAGGGGTATATTGAACCCTGCATTTTTGGCCTGGGAAAAGGGCATTATGATGATGTTTCATCCCTGGACCTAGGCCTAATGGAGCACGGCATTACCTATGCGGACGAAAACGGGAAAGGCGTGATGCAGGAACGCTTTTGGCACCCGGTAATGCAGAACGGAAAAATCTGTTTTTGCCGCCCGGAAGAATGCGAAATTGTGCGCGATATCCACCCGCAAAAGATGAAGACCTTTACGCTGGGTGAAACAGTCAGCGACTGCGATGATTTGTACAGGGAGGTGATACAGAAATGAGCTGGCTTAGCTATTGCTATAAAACTTACCAGAATAGCGTGTCAGAAATTGGAAAGCAGCAGCCTGGGAAAGTTCCACTACTGCCGGTGGCTCACACGACGCAGCAGGTCAACATTGAAGTGGAACTGGACAAGGACGGAAACTTTCAGTATGCAGGCTTGCTGGCACAAGATCAAAGGACAACGATCATTCCTTGCACAGAGAAATCTTCGGCGCGGACATCCGACGTGGTGCCGCACCCGCTAGTGGATAAACTGCAATATATTGCGGCAGATTATCCCACTTTTGGTGGTAGTAAAAAATCCGGATGGCCGCTTTACCACAAGCAGTTACAAGCGTGGTGTACATCTCCTTATGCCCACCCGGCTGTGTGTACAGTCCTGCACTACCTGGAAAAAGAATGCCTGATCGCAGACCTGGTCAAGGCAAATATTTTGTTTATAGATGAAAATGGAACTCTGCCAACAAAATGGCAGGGAAACAAAGAAGACAAGCCCCCTATTTTGGATACGCTGACCGATAGTGACCAGACGGAATCTTTTGTCCGGTTCCGCGTTGACAATGTTGATTTGTCGCGTGATACAACAGTCCGAGAAAGCTTTATCCGCTTTTATGAAACACAGTTAAAAGATATTGACTATTGCACAGTTCAGGGAATCAAAATGCCGGTTTCTACGTTAAGCCCGTATAAGATCCGCAACCCAGGTGACCGTGCAAAGCTGATATCCAGCAATGACAATACGAATTATACTTACCGCGGGCGCTTTGCGGATGTAGCGCAGGCACTTTCGATTGGTTATGAAACAACCCAAAAGGCACACAGCGCCTTGCGATGGTTGGTCAGCAAGCAAGGGGTAAATACAGGGGACCAGACTGTACTTGTTTGGGGAACACAGAACGAAGCAGTACCCAATGTGCTGGGGGATACTCTCGATATTGCCCAGGGATATAATCCACTAGCAGGCGATGATTGGGACGATTTTGAGGAAGATACAGAAAGGTTGCCTGCGGATACCCAAGAAAAAATTGCACGGCAGTTTAACCGGGCCATTCTGGGGTATCAGCACCAGTTGAAGGACAATTCCCAAACGGCGGTCATGATTTTGGATTCTGCTACACATGGCCGGTTGTCCGTCCGGTACTATCAGGAACTGCAGGGCTCTAAGTTGCTTGCCAATATAAAGGATTGGCACGATACGTTCCAATGGCAACTGGAATACCGCAGTGTAGAGGAGCCGACGGAACTGGGCAAAAAGCCCAAGATCAAGAAAGTTGTCTTTGTTGGTGCGCCTGCCCCGGCGGACATTGCAAAAGCAGCCTATGGCGAAAAAGTGGATGCAAAGCTGAAACAAGCGACAATCGAACGACTGATTCCCTGTATTACCAATGGGGAGCGCTTCCCGCGGGATTTGATGATCAGCGCGGTAGATCGGGCAACAAACAGCATTGGCCTGGATTATTGGGAACAACAAAAAACACAAAACATTGCCTGCGCCCTTGTGCGTGGGTACTATCATAGAAATAAGAAGGTGGATTATCCGATGAATGTTGATGAAACCATTAAAGACCGAAACTATTTGTTTGGGAGAATTTTAGCCTGTGCAGAACAGATTGAAAGACGGGCATTGATTCAGCTAGGAAATGAGAGCGAAAAACGTTTGACAAATGCAGAGCGTTTAAGAACCGCGTTTGCTCTGCACCCGGCAGCAACAACACTTCTTTTGGATAAAAAATTAAATCCGTACCTGAACAGAATGAAAAACCGTAACGGAATGGATAGCCAAAGGTATGCGATGATGCAAGAATTATTACATAAGATTGGCACAGAAAACTTTACGAACAAAAGACTTGGTGAGCTGTATCTGGTTGGCTATGCCGACCAGATGATGGACTTTAAGGCCGAAAATGCAGAATATAAAGCGAAAGCAAAAAAGCAGGAGGAATAAAAGATGGCTGTGCTGCAGAATAAAATCGACTTTGCACTTGTGATTGCTGTAAACCATGCGAACCCGAACGGTGACCCGCTGAACGGAAACCGCCCGCGCGAAACGTATGAGGGACTGGGTGAAATTTCGGATGTGTGCCTGAAACGCAAGATCCGCAACCGCATGATGGACCTTGGCCAGAATGTGTTTGTCCAGTCGGACGATCGCTGCAATGATGGCTTCAAAAGCCTGAAAGACCGTGCAGACGGCTGCCCAGCAGTGAAAAAGGCTGAAAAAGATAAAGATGCTTATGCAAAGGCTGCCTGTGAAACCTGGCTGGATGTGCGCAGCTTTGGCCAGGTGTTTGCCTTTAAGGGAAAAGAATCCAAGGGCGATGGTGTTTCCGTTGGCGTGCGCGGCCCGGTATCTATTCATCCGGCTTTCAGCGTGGACCCGATTGATGTCGATGATATCCAGATCACAAAGAGCGTGAACGGTACGACTGGCGAAAAGAAATCAAGCGATACCATGGGTATGAAGCACCGTGTGGCTTTTGGCGTGTACACAACCTTTGGCAGCATTAACTGCCAGCTGGCAGAAAAGACCGGCTTTACAGATGAAGATGCAGAAATCATCAAAGAAACGCTGCGCACACTGTTTGAAAACGATATTTCCTCTGCCCGCCCGGATGGCAGTATGGAGGTGGTTCGCCTGTATTGGTGGCGTCATAACTGCAAAAACGGACAGTATTCTTCGGCAAAGGTCCATCGCTGTCTGCATGTGGAGCTAAAAGAAAGTGTGGCACAAGCACACCGGGTGGAAGATTATAATATTACTTGCGATACCCTGAACGGATTGACACCGGAAGTGTATGATGAATACTGATGACTATCTGCAAATGTCTGGCATCCAGCACTTTGCATTCTGCCGCCGCCAATGGGCACTTGCGTACTTGGAACAACAATGGTCCGAAAACCAACGCACCGCCGAAGGCCGCCTGCAGCATACCCGCTGCCATGATGTTACCCTGACGGAAAAACGCGGCGATTTGCTGATCGCCCGCGGTATGAGGGTCGTCAGCCACCGATTGAAGCTGACCGGCGACTGCGATGTGGTAGAGTTTCACAAGGATCCAAACGGCGTGTCATTGCAGGGCCGCCGCGGCCTGTGGCAGCCCATGCCCGTGGAATATAAGCATGGCCGCAGCAAGGTAAACGATGCCGACCGTTTGCAGCTCTGCGCACAGGCCATGGCGCTGGAAGAAATGCTGGTGTGCGAGGTGCCGGAAGGGGAAATCTTTTATGAAGAAACCCGGCAGCGGGAACATGTTTCCCTGACACCGGAACTGCGCAGCACCGCGCAGACCATGGCGGATGAGATGAACCGCCTGTTTGCGCGCGGCTATACCCCAAAAAGCAAACCCGGCAAGCATTGCAATGCCTGCTCACTGAAAGAGCTTTGCCTGCCGGCGCTGTATCAGCAGGCAGACCCGGCGGCGTATCTGCGGGAGCATATTGAGGAGGGCGCGCCATGAGAAAGCTGCTCAACACCCTGTTTGTCATCAATGAGGACGCTTACCTGACATTGGATGGCGAAAACCTTGTTGTTACCCGCAATAAGCAGGAAACCCACCGCTATGCCCTGCATACGCTGGAAGGCATCGTCTGCTTTACTTACGCAGGTGCCAGCCCCGCTTTGATGGGAGCTTGTGCCCGGCGGGGCATTGACCTTTGCTTTTTTGACCCGTATGGCAGATTTCAGGCCCGCACCGTGGGGGAAGAACGCGGCAATGTGCTGCTGCGTCAGACGCAGTACCGCGTGTCGGATGACCCGGCCCAGAGCTGTCGCTATGCCCGGAGCTTTATCCTTGGTAAAGTGTATAACGCACGCTGGGTGCTGGAACGCGCAACCCGCGATCATCCCCAGCGTGTCCCGGTCGAAAAACTGAAACGCACCTCCACCCAGCTGGCCGCCGCGCTGCCGCTGATACAGACCAGCGATGATCCGGAACAGCTGCGCGGCCTGGAAGGCGAGGCAGCCCAGCGCTACTTTGACTGCCTGAATGACCTAATTCTGCAGCAAAAGCAGGATTTTGTGTTTGAGGGCCGCAGCCGCCGTCCACCGCTGGACAATGTGAATGCGCTGCTTTCGTTTGCCTACAGCATGCTGGCGCGGGAGTGTGCATCCGCCTTGACCGCTGTGGGCCTGGACCCTTATGTTGGCTTTATGCATCGCCCGCGCCCCGGCCGCAAAAGTCTGGCACTTGACCTGATGGAAGAACTGCGGGCGGTTTATGCAGACCGGCTGGTCATCAGCTGCATCAATCAAAAGATCCTCACGGCAAAACACCTGCAAAAACAGGAAAATGGTGCCGTACTGCTGACGGATGATGGCCGCAAAGCTTTCCTGACCGCATGGCAGAACAAAAAGAAGGAAGAGATCACCCATCCGTTTTTGAAAGAAAAACTGCCCTGGGGGCTGGTGCCCTATGTTCAGGCGCTTTTGCTGGCACGTGCTCTGCGCGGCGACCTGGAAGTGTACCCACCGTTTTTCTGGAAGTGAGGTGCCGTTATGTTGGTGCTTGTAACCTATGATGTCAACACCGAAACAGCCGCCGGTCGTCGCAGGCTGCGCAAAGTAGCAAAAGTCTGTGTAGACTACGGCCAGCGGGTGCAAAACTCCGTATTTGAGTGCCTGCTGGATGCCGCGCAATACACGATGTTCAAAGCAAAATTGACCGAACTGATCGATTCGGAATCGGACAGCCTGCGCTTTTATCAACTGGGAAACCATTACAAAAGCAAAGTCGAGCATGTGGGTCTGCACCCGGATTTTGATCAGGATGGAATCTTGTTTGCTTAGTGCGAGGGGAAGGCAATCATAAAATTCCCGGTTCCTTCGCACCAGAAAATATGGAAAAAACAGGGGCAGAAAGGGTAAAATACAGCCTTGCCTGTCAGCATGAAGATGCAATCTCCATAAAATTTGTTTCATATGCGCAAAAGTGCCCCACTGTTTTGTGCACTTTTGCTGTCGCTCTCCGCAAGGAGAGCGTGGATAGAAATGCCATGCCCACGGCATTCGACATGCACAGCAGCGTCGCTCTCCGCAAGGAGAGCGTGGATAGAAATAAGGCGCTTGCGCGTGTGGGCCGTGGTCCAGACTCGTCGCTCTCCGCAAGGAGAGCGTGGATAGAAATTTTCTTGGCGACAGGGCTGTCCACCAAGTCAATCAGGTCGCTCTCCGCAAGGAGAGCGTGGATAGAAATGTGAGTGGTGGCTCCAGCGGCGTAAAATTGCAGAGGTCGCTCTCCGCAAGGAGAGCGTGGATAGAAATAATTCGGCCACATCCACGCCAAGCCCCTGCAGGTGTCGCTCTCCGCAAGGAGAGCGTGGATAGAAATCTTCTGCTATTGTGGCGGTTGGAAGCGGTTGTTCGTCGCTCTCCGCAAGGAGAGCGTGGATAGAAATCATGTTGTTCTTGTCGTTCCGGCTGGTTGCTGGCGTCGCTCTCCGCAAGGAGAGCGTGGATAGAAATGTTGTGTCTGCGTTTGATGTTTTGGCCGTTTCGGTCGCTCTCCGCAAGGAGAGCGTGGATAGAAATGGATTGGGCTTCTGTTATTACCGCGATGACGTCCGTCGCTCTCCGCAAGGAGAGCGTGGATAGAAATGATGTGATACGGCCTGCGATTGATGTATTTCTGGCGTCGCTCTCCGCAAGGAGAGCGTGGATAGAAATTCGGATGGCGTTGTTTCTGGCTCCGCCGACTATGTGGTCGCTCTCCGCAAGGAGAGCGTGGATAGAAATGCAGGTGTTCCAACGCATTGCAAAACCTTTTCGGTCGCTCTCCGCAAGGAGAGCGTGGATAGAAATTGTTGTATCATTAAATTATAAGGAGGTGCTCTATGTCGCTCTCCGCAAGGAGAGCGTGGATAGAAATGCGGATGGTGTTGTTTCCGGCTCCGCCGACTATGGTCGCTCTCCGCAAGGAGAGCGTGGATAGAAATTACTACGCGGACAAGAACGCCGATTGGGTACGTGGTCGCTCTCCGCAAGGAGAGCGTGGATAGAAATAATCTTACCGCCGGTTGATACGTCATCTGTTAGAGGTCGCTCTCCGCAAGGAGAGCGTGGATAGAAATAGCATTTCAGGCAGCACAAAACAGGCAGCATTATGTCGCTCTCCGCAAGGAGAGCGTGGATAGAAATAATTCCCAGTATAGGCACCTTCCGAAGCACCCACAGTCGCTCTCCGCAAGGAGAGCGTGGATAGAAATTTGTGTGTTGTATCATTAAATTATAAGGAGGTGCGTCGCTCTCCGCAAGGAGAGCGTGGATAGAAATAGTTTTGCACGGTTTGCAAGGTCTGTTTGCGTCAAGTCGCTCTCCGCAAGGAGAGCGTGGATAGAAATGTAATAAACAAATCAAACATCCGGCACCGCTCCGAGGTCGCTCTCCGCAAGGAGAGCGTGGATAGAAATCCCATTGTTCCGGCTGAATTAACTACGCTTGTAAAGTCGCTCTCCGCAAGGAGAGCGTGGATAGAAATACGCAAAAGAAACACCCCCTCACATAACCCAAAGAGTCGCTCTCCGCAAGGAGAGCGTGGATAGAAATCCTGGCTTCCTGGTCGGCTGTATTAACAGAGCTGGTCGCTCTCCGCAAGGAGAGCGTGGATAGAAATTCGACGTACGTCACACGACTTCCCCGCGCCCAAGTGTCGCTCTCCGCAAGGAGAGCGTGGATAGAAATATCCACTCAAAGCAATCATAATTCTGCCGAAACAGTCGCTCTCCGCAAGGAGAGCGTGGATAGAAATTAATAACCTCCCAATAAAGTATGTAAAGTATCTAGTCGCTCTCCGCAAGGAGAGCGTGGATAGAAATCCCACTATCAAAGCAATGCGCGGAGATCGCAAAGCGGTCGCTCTCCGCAAGGAGAGCGTGGATAGAAATAATGGCGCTGGTAATAGCGCCCGCGAGCAACTGATGTCGCTCTCCGCAAGGAGAGCGTGGATAGAAATATGCCCAGTATCGGCACCTTGCGCAACACCCACAGTCGCTCTCCGCAAGGAGAGCGTGGATAGAAATGATAAATTCCAGGTAGCTGTCCATTGTGACACGCGTCGCTCTCCGCAAGGAGAGCGTGGATAGAAATATCAAAATCTGCCATAGTGCCCTCCTCACTTTTGTCGCTCTCCGCAAGGAGAGCGTGGATAGAAATTCAATCGCTGACCTATAAAAGTCGGTACCGCTCGTCGCTCTCCGCAAGGAGAGCGTGGATAGAAATTTGCCTGCGGCCCATTGTGCGATCTTGAGGCGCTTGTCGCTCTCCGCAAGGAGAGCGTGGATAGAAATGGCTTTGACATAATACAAGTCTTGACCGGCCACACGTCGCTCTCCGCAAGGAGAGCGTGGATAGAAATATGTACCCCTCGCAGTGACGGACTTTGGCAAGGGGGTCGCTCTCCGCAAGGAGAGCGTGGATAGAAATATACATTGCCTGCCTCGCCATGCGTCGGACGTAACGTCGCTCTCCGCAAGGAGAGCGTGGATAGAAATACCACCACCGTGAACGAGCGCGGCCTGACCTGGTGTCGCTCTCCGCAAGGAGAGCGTGGATAGAAATATCAATCGGAACGTTGCGGACAGTCAAAGTCAGAAGTCGCTCTCCGCAAGGAGAGCGTGGATAGAAATATGTCTTAAACCGTTAATTGCACTCTTCGATTTCGTCGCTCTCCGCAAGGAGAGCGTGGATAGAAATGTTGACCTTGATGCCGATTCGCTGACTGATGATGTGGTCGCTCTCCGCAAGGAGAGCGTGGATAGAAATTTTGTGGCCCTCAAGGGTCAGGTAAAACCCTGTGTCGCTCTCCGCAAGGAGAGCGTGGATAGAAATGCGAACGCCCCACCAGAGGAACACCAGACCAATTCGTCGCTCTCCGCAAGGAGAGCGTGGATAGAAAACTATATTATCAAGATAACAGAAACACCCCTGCGGCGTCGCTCTCCGCAAGGAGAGCGTGGATAGAAAAGCAGTTGATCCCCCTGGAAGGGCCCACTACTACTGGTCGCTCTCCGCAAGGAGAGCGTGGATAGAAAAGACGCTAAGGCTGACACTGTATCTAAGTATAATGGTCGCTCTCCGCAAGGAGAGCGTGGATAGAAATCTTGTTATGTGGACCCGGTGCCCGTCAACTACAAGTCGCTCTCCGCAAGGAGAGCGTGGATAGAAATTTGCCATACCAATGGGGAGTGTGGACCACGGCCCGTCGCTCTCCGCAAGGAGAGCGTGGATAGAAATAGAATAGGAGGCGCCAGACAAATGGCAGTATATGTCGCTCTCCGCAAGGAGAGCGTGGATAGAAATAACGTTACGGCGGGCAACGTATTTGCAGATTTTGGTCGCTCTCCGCAAGGAGAGCGTGGATAGAAATGCAATCATGCCCTTACGTTCACGCTTAAAACGGGCGTCGCTCTCCGCAAGGAGAGCGTGGATAGAAATGTTGCGGCCCCCTGCGTGCTCTTTGCCGGCGGAATGTCGCTCTCCGCAAGGAGAGCATGGAATGTTTCTCTTTCTGACTGTTCAGGGTGGTTTTGTTCATGCGGATATCCGCTTTAATTTTAAAAATTGCTATAGTAAAAAACTCTCGCATAAAATAATATAAAAATATTATATTATCTACTTGACTATATACCCCGGTGGGGTATATAGTGAATATACCCCGCCGGGGTACCTTGTATGTGATGGGAGGGTAACATAATGCAGGAAAACGAAAAGAAGGAACCGTGTTGCTGCTGTACACACAAAACAAAGCATCGCAGTGAAGAAGAGTATAAAAGCCTGGTCCACAGACTGAACCGGATCGAAGGGCAGATTCGGGGCATCCGTGGGATGGTGGAAAACGAAGTGTATTGTCCGGATATTCTGGTGCAGTCGGCGGCGGTAACGGCGGCGATGAACGCGTTCAACCGTGAGCTGCTGGCAAACCATATCCGCACCTGTGTGGCGGATGATATCCGTGCCGGGAATGACGAAGTTGTGGATGAGCTGCTGAAAACGCTGCAGAAACTGATGAAATAAGCATTGCCTGCACAAAATAGCAGAAGCAGAACATGAAATAAATGCACGAGTGTTTGAGCCAGCAAAAATGCCATGCCAGTGCCCAGTACGATTGGTTTTCTGTTCACAAACATCGGTAAAAGTTTGTGTAACATTACCAGAGCCATGAATAAATGCCAGTTATTCCCTGTGAGAGGGTGTGGATAGAAATGCCGCATCGGCCTTGGTTGCCCCCAACGTATCGCTCTCCGCAAGGAGAGTGTGGATAGAAATGGTAACCTCAATAATACGTCGAATTGCAGGCTAGCCGCTCACCAAAAGGGGGGCGAGGATAGGGCAACACCGCACAATTCCCGCCTTGCGGCTTAAGCACCGCTCCGGCAGCTG
>OLVP01001395.1_pt1 | contig 14612 bp, 12 predicted proteins | sample 1673281 | NCBI WGS metagenome assembly OLVP01 (sample SAMEA3178940, study PRJEB25190) | human gut metagenome | biome: human gut; feature: human-associated habitat; material: faeces | place: Austria | collected 2013
GAACGGCCCACGGTCCGTTCCTGCTTGTCGGCGAAACTGTAGTTTCGCGACAGCCTCAAAGGACGCGTAAAGCGTCCTTTTTTCATTCTACGGATAACGCATCCTCGCTGATTACCGCCCGAATCCCCCATGACGGCACCTTATCCGGATAGGCTTCGCCTTCGAGCATGACAAACGCCGCATCGTACTTCGGACGTTTTTTCGGGTAGATGCCGAGTCCGTCCGTGAAGTACAGCAGGCCGCGCAGATGGCGGAACGCGCCTTCGGCATTTAAGCGGTCAACGTGCTCGAAAACCGGACGAAAATCGGTCGCAGACTGACCGATCAGTTCAAAATGCTCCATATATTCCGCGAGTTCCCGCGCATTTGTCACCTTTTTGTCCGAGCGCAGCTGATCGTCGCACTGCAGAATACGCAGGTTGAAATGCCGGAAAAAGCTGGTGTTCTCCTGCAAAAGCTCATAGGTGCGGCTGAGGAACGCGCGCACGAGTTCACCGGAGGTGGACATCGAAGTATCGATAGCGATGACGAAATCCTCTATTTTCCGCACCTCCCGCGTTTCTAACGGCTCGATAAGCGGCATATTTCCGAAATGACGCAGCCCGTAGGCGTAGTAGCCGTAATCGAACGAATCCGCATCCACCGAGACCTCCTCCCGCAGAGCGGCAAACCGGCGCAGGAACGCGCGGAAATCAGTCGTTTTGCGGGTGGAAACGGCAAGCTGCTCCCGCACAGCCTGACCGCCTTCCGCCTTGTTCGCGAAAACCGTCTCCATCGCGGTCTGCGTGCGCTCGGCCTGCTGCTGCCAGCGGCGCTCCTGCTGATCGTCATCCTCCTTGTACCACAGCGTGTGCTCGTCTGTCGCAAACACGCGCGTGAGCGTGGCACAGTCATACGAATTCAGCCGCGTGCGGCGAAAGTGGCGATAGACCGCCTCAGCCGTCAGGACCGGCAGCTCGTCCCGCAGTTCGCGGTAGATATTCTGCCGCCGAACCGACATCTTTTCCGCCTGCAGGCAGCGGTAATCCAGCGAATCCAGCATGCTTTCGACCGCAATATCGCACGAAAGATCCCACAGGTCGGCATCGCGTCCGCGTGTCTTTCCGGGATGGCGCAGCAGACAGTGGAACAGCGTGTGCAGATAGGCGCGGTTGACGTTCGCGCGGGAGCGCTCGTACTGCTGCGCCAGCCAGGCACCGCTGAAAAACAGCACGCGCGTGTCGGTAGCGAGCGTGGGTGTATCGTAACCGTCTGCCGCAGGCAGCGCCGCCAGCGCGGAATCGAGGAACGGCAGGTTCATGTACAGTTCGGTGCGGGCGGAAAACAGGATTTCGCGTCCGATAGAAGTCCAGCGGGAGGACTGCGACATAGAAAACATCACCTCACAGGTTCATCTTGCATCGTAGGGCGGGGTACCCTACGGATTTATTGATAACTTCTATATATTTATATCATAATTCAAACGATTTGGCGCGTCCCTTGGACTGCGTTTTGCCGGCGGCTGACAGCAGAACGGACAGCGCTGCCGTCTGCTCTGCTTCGCGGGCAGACGTGCACGCGGCATCCACATCGGCGGCAGAGAGCACACCAAGCGACAGCAGGAAGGTCAATGCAGCGGTCTCGCCTGCCTTGGCGCAGGACTGCGCCAGATTGCCGCCGTGGGTGCGTAAAACCGCGAGATAGTCTGCTTTTGCGGCATCCGAGAGCACAAACGGTACGGCAAGCCGCCGCACGGCTACGCGTGCCGCGACCGAAAAATCGTGCCGCTCGAGCAGTTCGCTCAGGGCAGCATCATACTGCCGAAAATTCAGCACACCGCCGTCAAAGCACTGGCGGTAGCTGTATCCTGCACCGTGAATGCGCCGCTGAAAAATATGCGCCGGACTGAGGTCCTCCAGTTCCTCGACGTACTCGGGGAACAGCAGCCGCGCGTGCTCATCAAACCGCACATCGAGTTCTCCGGCGTACTCGCCGAGCAGCCTGGGCAGGCAAGTCGGCGCGGACGGTGCGGCGTGCAGGATGACTTCGCGCAGGCTCATGCAGTTCATCAGCGCACCGCCGCCGAATTCGCTGACGGAATCAGTCAGTTCGATGCGTTCAAGGTTTCGGCAGTTATAAAATGCATAACTGCCAACACTTTTTGCATCCTTCGGGAGCGTAACCGTGCGGATAGCCGCTGCATTGTGCTTCGGCTCCGTGCCGCCGCAGGTAATACGGACAGCGAACGTGTCCTTGCCTGTCAGATCGGGGACCCGCTCGCTGAGTACATACGCACCGACCTCGGTAACAGGCACACCGTCTATCTCATCCGGCAGACGCACAATATCGTCCTGCGTTTCGCACCGCAAAAGCGCAATGCCGCCGCTCGCACTCCGCGAACAGGTCAGCCGCAGTTCGTTTTCCCCCTCGATCACCCGCATTTGCACTCATGTCCTTTCTGCTTTTTCATTCTGCTACCCATTATAGCACAGTGTGCAGAAAAAGACGATACTGCGCCCTTCATTCTCATAATAAGAATTTATAGCAGAAATAATATATTGTTTTTCGCAAATCACACTTGACAATCCACTGTTTTGCGAATATACTGTGACCATACCAAGTAAACCAACACAAACCAATGACGAAGACGAGTAGCAGGGAGACCGAACCTCCAAGAGAGCCGCAGGCGGTGTGATTGCGGCAGGCAAGGACCGTGTGAATGGACTTCAGCAGGGCAAGGCGAACGGCTTCGGCCAAGTAACTGCGACGGGGACTCCGCCCGTTATCAGGGGAGCGCGCATTGTTTGATGTGTGAGCAGAGTGGACGCAGTTTGCGTCAATCTGGGTGGTACCGCAAGAGCGTATTCGCTCCTGTCCCAAGAGAAATCTGGGACAGGAGCTTTTTATTTTGTAAAACAAATTGAGAGTGAAACTATTCACCATCTCTCCACTCTATCTGAAATTTGTAAAGGAGCAATCACCATGGCTAAGATCCCCCACAGACTTTATTTGACCGAAGACCAGATGCCCAAGCAGTGGTACAACCTGCGGGCGGACATGAAGGAAAAGCCGGACCCGCTGATTCATCCGGGCACGCACCAGCCGCTGCCGGAAGAAGCGTTGTATCCCATCTTCTGTCAAAAGCTGGCGCACCAGGAGCTGGACAACGACACCCGCTACATTGATATTCCCGAGCCGGTGCTCGATATGTATAAGCTGTACCGTCCGTCTCCGCTGTGCCGCGCGTACAATCTGGAGAAGGCGCTGGACACCCCGGCTAAGATCTACTACAAGTTTGAGGGCAACAACACCTCGGGCAGCCACAAGCTGAATTCCGCGATCGCACAGGCGTACTACGCCAAGGAACAGGGCCTCAAGGGCCTTACCACCGAGACCGGTGCCGGTCAGTGGGGTACTGCACTCTCTGAGGCATGCGCGTACTTCGGACTGGATTTGAAGGTATTCATGGTTAAGGTCTCCTACGAGCAGAAGCCGTTCCGCAAGGCCATCATGCAAACCTTTGACGCGAATGTAACGCCGTCTCCGTCCAATACGACCGAGGCAGGCCGCTCTATTCTGGCACACGATCCGACCACCGGCGGTTCGCTCGGCTGTGCGATTTCTGAGGCCGTAGAAGTGGCTACTACGCACGAGGGCTACCGCTATGTACTCGGCTCCGTGCTCAATCAGGTGCTGCTGCACCAGTCCATCATCGGTCTGGAAAGCAAGCAGGCTATGGAAATGCTCGATGAGTATCCGGATATCGTGATCGGCTGTGCCGGCGGCGGCTCCAACCTCGGCGGCCTGATTTCCCCGTTCATGCAGGATAAGCTGCTCGGCAAGGCCGATCCGCGCATCATCGCGGTGGAACCGGCCTCCTGCCCGTCGCTTACCCGCGGCAAGTACGTTTACGATTTCTGCGATACCGGCCATGTTACGCCGCTGGCCCGCATGTACACGCTCGGCAACGGCTTCATGCCCGCGCCCAACCACGCAGGCGGCCTGCGCTACCACGGCATGAGTCCGATCCTCTCCAAGCTGTACCACGACGGTTATATGGAGGCGGTTTCCGTCAAGCAGACCGACGTATTCGACGCGGCAATTCAGTTCGCCAAGGTGGAGACCATTCTTCCGGCGCCGGAGTCCAGCCACGCCATCCGCGCCGCAATCGACGAAGCGCTCAAGTGCAAGGAGACCGGCGAAGCTAAGACCATCCTGTTCGGTCTGACCGGTACCGGCTACTTTGATATGGCAGCATACGAGGCGTATCACAATGGCACCATGCGCAACCACATTCCCACCGATGAAGAACTGCAGATCGGCTTCGATACCATTCCGCCGCAGGAATAAAACGCAATATAAGGTATATGGCAGACCTCCAATTTCTCTGCTGTATATAGCCGCCTGTTCCCCTACAGGCGGCTTTGTTTTGCCGAAAACAGGTTTCCGAAAAAACTTTCAAAAAATCTGAAAATAATTGTTGACATTAGGTCCCACCCGTGATATTATAATAAGGCAGTCAGCGAGAGCGACAAAGCGAAACGCCGACAGCGAAAGAAAATAGATCTTGTATGCGCCAGTAGCTCAGCTGGATAGAGTGTTTGGCTACGAACCAAAAGGTCGGGGGTTCGAATCCCTTCTGGCGTACCAGATCAACCGGTTATTTCGTAAGAAATGACCGGTTTTTCTTATTTTCTGATATAGGTAAAAGTTTTTGTTCCGATTTGTGGGGTCATTATGGGGCTGGACTATTTTTACGGGAAAGTTCTACATCAATTACCCAAACTAAGCTGTTGTTATTGTAGTCATCTTGTGATACAATATTCTTAGATAGGAGGGATCCTTATGATGCAAACTCATGTTCGTCCATCGCGCGACCTGCGCAACCACTATGCGGAACTTTCGGGCATGCTTAAAGACCACGATCACGTCATCATCACCAATCATGGCCGCGGTGAATCTGTACTCATCAATATTGATGACTACGCAGAATACGAAAAATTCCTGCACCATCGGTATATTTCTGAAAAACTTGCAGAAGCAAAAAAGCAGGCAGCTGATCCCAATACGCAGTGGGCCGACCATGACAGTGTATGGGAGACGCTTTATGAACAGTACGACTTATAAAATCAAGTATCTTCCTCTTGCTGTTCAGGATTTGAAAGAAATTGCACAGTATCTTTCCAGTTTCTATCCAAATACCGCCAGCCGTGTACTCCATGAGCTGCAGAAGAAAATCACACAGTTAAACAATATGCCGGAGCGGTACGAAGTCTATCCATTTGACACCTTCTATCGCAAAATGGTAGTAGATCAATATCTGGTTTTCTACCATATTAACGATAGAACGCATGCCGTTGAGATACACCGTATCCTCCGCGGTTCATGGAATTTACCGCAGTATCTGGGCTAAATTGCCCCTTACCGTTTCAAACAATACCCGAACATAAAAAAGAGATGGCCGAAGCATTTTTCTTCTGTCATCTCTTTTTGTTTATGTAATTTCTCGTGTACGAAGCATAATGTCCGCGACACATGCGCTTTTCTTCGAGCGCTCGTCCTCGATTACACGTACGTAGTAATCGTCCGTTGTGCTGACCTTGGTATGGCCGAGCTGATGCGATACCGTAACCATATCCAATCCGTCCGCAATCAGCATACTGGCTACCGTATGCCGGAATGCGTGCGGATTGATATGCGGCAGACCTCGGCGCTTACTGAACAGATCAAGCCAGTTGGTAATGCTGTCCGGGTGCATCGGCCGTCCGTCGTCACGGGTGAACACAAAATCATCTCCGTACCAGCGATCGCCATTGGCAATGCGCAGTTCTTCTTGACTGGATTTATACTCGCGCAGCAACTCCATCGTTTCCTCCGGCAGACGAATATAACGAATGTTTTCCGTCTTGGTCGTACCCTCGTATATACCGCGATCCTTGGCGTACAGCAGATTGTTATCGATCTTGATGCGCTGATTCACCCAATCCACTTTACTCCAATGCAGACCCATAATCTCTCCCCCGACGACAGCCGGTAACGATCAACAGGTGCGTAATGACGCGCCACTTCATCGACTCGTCCTCCAGTGCCCGCAGGATTTCACCCAGTACATCCGGTTGAAAGTAATTCGCGGTGGTATGTACGCGCCTTGGCGGTGTAGCCTTGTCTGCCGCGTTGTACGGCACGAGCATTTCCTTCTCAGCCTGCGCGAGCACTACACGCACAAACTGGTGATACTCCCGGATGGTTTTCGGCGAGAGCTTGACCGTTTTCTCGTCTGCGACAAACAGTTCCTCAACCGGCTTTCCTAGTGCCTTCGCCATCTTTTCCGCCTGCTGACGGAAGATCTTATTGCCGCGGCACGCAGAAGTCACCGTGGTATGCGATACACCCGCTTCCCTTGACAGCCGTGCACGACTAATCTTGTGCTCCTTGAGAAAAGCACCCAAGTCCATGGCGATATGCACCTTGCTCTCGGTGCAGCGCAATCCCTTCTCCTGCAGGCTACGGTACAGCTCATTCAGATGAAACGGCCGAATATCGACCAGCTTCATGTTCCCGATTTTCTCGCGTACACCGCGCAGCAGGTATTCCCCTTCCACCGTCAACGCATCCCTGGCCGCCATCAATGATCTATTTACTTTTCTCGGCTGGTCGGATTGCCGCACCCATTATCTGAAGGTCCAGCATCGTCTGTTCCGGGACGCCGGACAGGAACTGGGCCGTGAGGACTATGAGCGTCTCATCACGGCAGCCCGCGAGTCAGGACGGGAGCGGATCGCACTGGTCATGGAGACGATCTGCGCCACCGGCATCCGAGTCAGCGAGGTGCGCTATATCACCGTGGAGGCGGCGCAGGAAGGCCGTACCACCATCTCTCTGAAGGGAAAGATCCGCACCATCCTGCTGCCGGGAAAGCTGTGCAGGAGGCTGCTGAAATACGCGAAAAAGCAAAAAATCACCTCTGGCGAGATTTTTCTCACCAGAGGCGGAAAGCCCATGGGGCGATGCCAGATCTGGACGGAGATGAAGCGGCTTTGCAAGAAAGCCGGAGTGGAACCCTCCAAGGTCTTCCCCCATAATCTCCGCCACCTGTTTGCCACGATCTATTATCAGATTTACAAGGATATCGCAAAGCTGGCGGACATCCTGGGCCATTCCAGCATTGAAACCACCCGCATCTACCTAATGACCACAGGACAGGAACACCGCCGTCAGCTGGAACGGCTGCAGCTGGTGCCCTGAAACGGAATCTATATTCCGTATGTGAACCATGAACAGCCTGACCGGGCTTTCGGCAGGCTGGAACAGAAAACAAGCGCCCATTTCCCTTTTTGCAAAGGAGAAATGGGCGCTTCTTTCAGGAGCCATGCAGATACCTTCTTCATGGCTCATTTTTTTGTGCTTATTTTACCTGTTTTTTCGACAAAATCCTTGCACATTGGATTTTGGGGAGTATAATACGGAACGTAGGAATGGGTTTTCCATATCTATTTCAAAATTGCACAACGGAATATAGATTCCGTTGTATAAAGAGGGAGTTCCATGAAGCGAAGCGTTTTGCCCTGTTGGAAGTTAAGTATCCTGTATAAGCCGGCTTTTCAGCGGTTAGCTGCGGCGATTGTCTCTGTGTGCTTTTTTGCAGCAGCTGTGTCTGTACCCGCCGTGGTCATCGAGGCGCAGGGATATACAGATGTGGATCCGGATAGCACCTGATAGACAAAAGCAATCTTCTGTCATGTTTGGCGCTTCAATGCTTCATGAATCGTCTGTTTGGCTGACGCATCCTTGCCTGAAAGAAGTAGACAAGTTTCCATCAGGAACGGGACGAGACCGCCTGACTTCGCTTTTCGGAAGGTGAAAGCAGATAAAAACATGAATTTTACAAACTTTAGGAAAAGAGAAAGCCAAATCTCCATAGGCGATACTTTTGGCCGTCTAACCGTGGAGGGACCAGACTTGGAGCGGCACAACGGTCGGCAGTGGTTATGTCGGTGTCAGTGCGGGATTCTAAAAGTGTACAAGAAGGGGTGAGGGCAAAAAGTCGGACTTTTCCCTAAAATACTGTTTTTCAGTGGCTAAGCAGTGGTGTAGGCATCCATTCGCATGGATGCCTACACCACAAGCCCCAGGTCCTTATACCGGGCCTGCTTTTTCTTGATTCCCCTCCAGCAAACGTTGCAACCAAAGTATGTATATGGTATAATTGTGATAAAATTTCATTATGAGATGGGTTTTACTTCTGCCGCGTCGAAGCAAAATAAAATGTAGTAGAATATCCGGCAAAACTTCACGGTACGGTCAGTCTTTGCCGCTTTTTATAAAGGTATTAGAAGATAAACTTCCTGAAAACCAGCTTTGTCAAACGCTTTCCCTTATCTGTGAAAGAGTGATATGCTTTTCAGACCGGAAGAAGGAAAATCCGATACCCAATTAAGATACGTTTGCCTGTGCTTTGACATGGGCGGAAGCACCCCTTTTTTGATTTGGCAACAGAGAGGCAGTGCAATGGGGGTACCCCCATTGCACCGGTATATACCGGTGCAATCTCTCTTTCGAAACCACTTTCTCCCAGTTTTGAGAGCAAAATCAGGATGCAAAAGCTGCGGCAGTATTGCGTTAATCAGTCCGGAATCGGTCAACCTGCCATAAGATAGACGTGCAAACTGCACAGGCCCCAATCCGTGAATCTGAGCTCTGCTGTATGCGTTGAGAAAGCAATAAATACAAGTTAAGCGGCACTGGTTTTCGATAAGAAGCCGCACAAAGGAGAAAATTATGGACAAGCAGAAAATAGTAGGAAAGCGATGGATGAGTGCCTTATTGGCGTTGATTCTGATGATGACGCTGCTCCCTGCGCCGTCCGCAGCGGCGGATGATTCACCGAACGGGGAGAACGCCATCCAAAATCCCGGCTTTGAAAAACCGTCGATCAGCCAGATTTTCAAATATATACCCCAGCAGGACGTATCGGCTTGGGAAACCACAGCAAAGGAAGGAATGATCGAGTTCGGCAGGAATTGGGGCAACCAGACAGCTCCGCATTATACCTCCACGGACAAGAACAATGCGGAGGGGGCCCAGTTCGCCGAGCTGAACGCCGATGAGGAAAGCACCCTCTATCAGAATGTGACGACCGTCGGCGGCAATGTGTATGAGTGGGGGCTGCAGCACCGCGGCCGCATCGGCGTTGACAAAATGGCGCTCATCATCGGGCCGACACAGGAGTACGCACCCTCCAAGCCGAGCAAAAACGGCCGGGATCAGTATATGCAGCTGACGGACTGGGTGCACGACCATCAGGAGGAGCTTGAATTTACGATCCCCGATAACGGCTGTTCGCAGAGACTGACGGTCTACTCCAAACCGTTTGGGGCAAACGGCACGTTTCTGGGCGGCTCTGGCTCGGAATCTCCGTTCAGCACGGAGGTTTCCAATATCTATACCGAGCGCTGGGATGTGTGGATCATCGCCACTGATAACCAACGCTGGGTTGGATACGGCATCAAGGACAACGCCTATCAGGGAAACAATGGCGTCGGCGGCGGACTGAGCTACGAATGCAGCTATCTGGTGCCGGACGGGCAGACGCAGACGACCTTTGCGTTTTGCTCGTATTCCTCTACGGCCCCGGCTGGCTCACCGGTTCCCAAGACCTACGGTAACCTGATCGACGATTTGCAGTTCTCGCTGTACCACACCGTGACGATTTCCGCCACGCCCGGCAGCAGCAAGATCATGGCCAGTACGAAGATCAACGGGAATGCGCAGGAACTGGATTTTTCCAAAAACGGCGGTTCCATCGTGGTGCGCAACAACAACGATCTCACGCTGACGGTGTGGGAGAACAAAAATGCCTTGAATAATGGACTGGAAACGGAGTTCGCGGGCGCGCTGGTGATTGGGCCGAATGGCTCGACGTTCTATTCCGTTGGAGACCCTGAGGATATGTGGAAAAAGGTAGAAAAGCCGGACGAATCCGGACAGAAGCATTACGGATTTACCTTGCATGTCAGTGATCCGGTGTCCATCCGTCTGATCTTTGTGCAGTCACCCGCCGTGACCTACTTTGCCAACGGCGGAACCTATGAAGCAGAGGACGGAAATACTTCCGGCGTCGTGAGCTTCAAGAAAACTGTGGATGCCAGCGGAGAACATCCGAGGCCCGATTATACCTCTCATGCCGCAACGGGGCCAGACGACGGCTGGCGCTTTGACGGTTGGCTGTCCGTGCGGGATAAACTTCTGCTGCCGGCAATACATACGGTGTCCTACAACGATAATTCGGAAAGCCCTGCTTTTACTTTCAGCGGCAGCGGCATGAGCGAACCAAAAGTCGTCCCTCACAGCGGCGTGACGCTGGTGGCGCAGTGGAGCTACCTTCAGTGTGCTCAGGTGCAGCTGCGCGACACGAACGGAAAATTTACGAATAGTAGCAAGGCCGGAACGGTGACCATTGCAAGTGCTGCCGAAACGAACGATGCTGCTGTGGACAGCGGCAGTGCCGCGTGCTACGCCAAGACCGGAGCCACCGTCACCGCCGAGGCTACAGCCAACGACGGCTACTACTTCCTCGGCTGGGCGGTGGAGGGGTCTGATGAATATGTAAGCACCAAGCCCACCTACACCTACCATGTATCCGGGCAGGAAACTCGGACGGTGTACGCCCGCTTTGCAAAGCAGTATGCAGTTACATATGAATGGGCAAAAGCTCCCAATTGGCCTTTGACAGGAGATAAACAGCCTGCGCTTCCGTCCCGCAACATTGTTCTGCAGGGCGATTCCTATGTGATCAGCACCAAGTACAGCACCGGCGAACACCCTTCGACCATTCAGGATACGGTAAAAGGCGTACCTGGGCACTGGGTGTTCAACGGATGGAAGGATCAAAAGGACGGCAATGATCTGACCGGCTCTATTCCGAATGTGAATCGAAATTATGTGCTGGTGGGATACTGGACGTGGGTACCGAACAGCAAGTATCAGCTGAGCTATTCTGGCGGTGACAACGAGACCTGCTGGATACCGGCAGGATCGATTTCGCTGCCTGTCAACGGAACCTATTATAAGGATGCCAATGTGACGGTCGCCGACGCATTGACCACGTCTCGCGACAAAGTGATGCTGAGCGGCAGACTTGAGCTGGAGGGCACGTGGAGCTTTACAGGCTGGAAGCGCAGCGATACCGGTGGGATTGTTCCAGCGGGGCAAAGCATTACAATGCCCGGCCATGATCTGACACTGACGGCGCAGTGGGAATTCACACCCAAGACCTACACCGTACAGTACAATCTGGCAGGCGGCGGGGGAACGGCGCCGGAGGGGCATACAACATTCGATTACAGTCGTTACACTAATGGCAAAACCGGTGTTGTGAAGAAAAACGGTATTCCCTTTGGCGTGGACATCACGCTCAGGGACTTTGAGGGACAAGCGCCAGACAATACCTACTTTGCCGGATGGAGCCTGACAAACACAAGCGGTATGACGGAGGAGCAGAAAGACTCGATTCAAACACAGGGAGCCGGTGCCGAAGTGAACTCCAGAATGCTGAAAGTCGCAAAGGATGGCACAGAAGTCACGCTCTACGCCGTTTACCGGAATACCAGCAAAATCAACGTGGAGTTCGGTGTGAACGATCCCAATATGGGAAGTGTTTCGGTAAAAAGCGGCGTGTTCACTGTGGCTGGTAATTCTGTAACCGGCAACAATCTCACATCGGTGGCTACAGCGAACCCCGGCTACCATTTCACCGGATGGACGGTGGAAGTGGGGCCTGAAAATGGGGATAATGCTTCGTTCAGGCCGTTGGACGATGCGTCGCTGACCATTGCAAGTACGAATTTCAACGCCGAAGACGCTGGAAAGCGATTTGTCTTCAAAGCGCAGTTCGCACCGATAGACCCGGTTAAGCCTGGCGGCGATGACAGCAAAGATTCCTACTATTTCGCCATTGCAAAGATCGATGCGCAGGACAGCCATGCATTGAACGGCGCTACTTTTGCACTGTACCAGTACAGCAGCGATGGCAAAACAGTCAACCGAACAACAGCGACGACATCCCGGAACGGCTCTGAAAGCGGCATTGCTCTGTTCAGCGTGGACAACAAGAACTCCTACGAGGGCATTTGGTATTACGCCGAGGTCACGGCTCCTGAGGGCTACGTTCTGGACAGCACGGAGCATAAGATCACGAAAAACGATTTCTCCACAAGCCAGAGCGCAGCCATCAGAAATGCCGAAACGGTGCGAAACTACCGCAGCTCTACGCCCAATATGCTGAATGACACCGACCATTTTGCTTATGTCATCGGCTATAAGGATGGTCTGGTGAAACCTTACGGCCTGATCACCCGTGCGGAAACCACCACCATCTTCTTCCGTCTGCTGAAAGACAGCGTCCGGGACAGCAGTCTTCTTACCAGTAGCACCTATACCGATGTGCCGGACAACTACTGGGCCAATACCGCCATCTCCACCATGACCGGTCTGGGCATCGTGCAGGGCCGCAGCACCACGACCTTTGACCCCCAGTCCCCCATCACCCGTGCCCAGTTCGCCGCCATCTGCGCCCGGTTCGATACCGGAACCAGTAGCGGCACCCAGATCTTCTCCGACATCAGCGGACACTGGGCGGAGAAGTACATCCAGCGGGCCGCGGAGCTGGGCTGGATCAAGGGTTTTGAGGATGGGACTTTCCGTCCCGATACCTACATCACCCGCGCACAGGCCATGACCATGATCAACCGGGTGCTGAACCGCATCCCGGAGGAGGAAAGCGACCTGTTGACCGGCATGAACGTCTGGCCGGACTGCAACCCCGGCGACTGGTTCTATCTAGCAGTTCAGGAGGCCACCAATTCCCACGTGTTCAAGCACAAGGCCGGCAACTACGAAACCTGGATCGGCATGAGCCAGAACCCCGACTGGACCCGATATGAGAACTGACCCACACGGCAGAGCAGAAGCAGTTCAAGGCAATTCCCAATAACGAGCAGGAGCGGTGCGGCTTATCCTCAGCGATACTGAGATTGCCGCAGTAAAGAAAATCGACTGCAAAGGCAGAGCCATTACCAATTTGAAGGGCATCGAGTATTTTACTGCGCTTGAGTATCTGTACTGTTACGATAACGAGTTAACAGAACTCGATCTCAGCCGGAATACCAAGCTGAAAGAGCTGAATTGCAGTACAAATCGCTTGACGGTATTGGATCTCAGCCAAAATCCGAAGCTGAAAAGGGTGATTTGCTCCGATAACGCGCTGACCGCGCTCAATCTCAGCAGTAACTCCAAGCTGACGGATCTGAATGCATCGGGTAATATTCGCGAGATTACACTGACAGGCAATACCCTTGATCTGTCGAGCTTGACCGGCTTTGATGTCTCAAAGGCCAGAAACTGGCAGGGCGGCACAGTCAGCGGAAATACTCTTACAGTAGATGGCAATACCGCTGTCGTGATCTATTCCTATGACATCAGTTATACCGGTACGGAACTGGATGACGAGGAAAAGGACGTTATTTTCACACTGGCGATTGCAGGACACGGCACGGATATCGCTATCAACGAGACCAACTTCCCAGATAAGGATTTCCGAGAGTTTCTTCTTGATAAAGAAGCCAATATTGATCGGAATCAGGATGGTAAACTCAGCACATGGGAAATTGCGCTGGTGCAGGATATTGATGTCTACGATATGGAAATCGCTGATCTTACGGGTATTGAATATTTTACGGAGTTGAAATATCTGGATTGTGCCGGTAATCACCTCACAAGTCTGGACCTCAGCCGGAATACCAAGCTGGCCGAACTGGATGCAAAGAACAACACATATACGATTACTCCGGTCAACGACAGATTTTATCTTGACTCTCTGCCTGCGGGTTTTGATGTAGCAAAAACCAGCCACTGGCAGGGCGGCACGGTCAGCGGCAATATCCTGACGATAGACAGCGATGTCGATGAGGTTACTTACGACTATGACTGCGGAAAGGATTTTACGACAACATTTACACTGGAAATCCCGACGCAGTACACTGTCACGGCTCATGGGCTGTACGGCGGAGTCATGGGGATTACCCCGGGCGAGGATTATACCGCACGATACACGGTCGGCGCTCAGGTCGGTCTTCAGATCGGCAAACGCGACGGCTTCACCCTGCAGGGTCTGACGCTCGAGGGAATCAGCGAAGAGCAGCTGCAATGACAGGCAAAGGACGCGGAAAGCACAACTCGAGGTATTTCCTTCGAGATGCCCGCGCATAATGTGACGGTGACGGTCAACTGGAAGGCGAACGGCTCGTCCTCGGGCGGCGGTGGTGGAGGAGGAGGCGGCGGAAGCGTCTCCATTCCCGACACTAAGATCCCGACCGGCATCTATGAGCACGGCACCGTCACCGTATCTCCCGAGTCTGCCTCCAAGGGCGACACTATGACCATCACCGTGACCCCCGACAAGGGCTACGTCCTCGAAAGCCTGACCGTGCTGGACAAGGACGGCAAGGCGCTCGAGCTGACCGACAAGGGCAGCGGCAAGTACACCTTTACCATGCCTGCGGGCAAGATCATGGTGAAGGCAGTCTTTATGGATGACAACACCATGCTCAACTTCTTCACCGACGTTCACGCGGAGG
>OLVP01001407.1_pt1 | contig 14523 bp, 14 predicted proteins | sample 1673281 | NCBI WGS metagenome assembly OLVP01 (sample SAMEA3178940, study PRJEB25190) | human gut metagenome | biome: human gut; feature: human-associated habitat; material: faeces | place: Austria | collected 2013
TGCGCTCAATCGGACGAGCGCATGCTTTATACATCTCACACGCATACATACTGCGAATTCCATGAATGTCGATTCGTTCCGGAATTTTCGAGCAGATTTTTTCATTTTCCTGATAACGTGCAATTATATTACGCAATTTATCTGTGTACTTAGGGAGAATTTCAATCGTACGTTTTCGCCCGCCCTTGGTCCATACGGTCGCTTCTGTACCAAGTTTGTTGCTGACATTGTTGTTTCCTGAAAGATGGCAAACCACCTGTTTGCCGTCAAAAACAAAGTTAGAAGGCCGTAGTTGCTTTGCCTCATCTCTTCGCACACCTGTCATACGGCAGATTTCCATGATATCCGCCACTCTCGTTTGCTCTTGCTGCCGACGATATGCAAGCTGGTTTTGGTACTTTTCTAGCGAATAACCACGGCTGCGAGTCGCCTGTTGTGTCTTTACGACAGGGCGGCAATTATGTACCTTGTTCATCGGACATTTGTGTAGAAAGGCCAGTGCAGCTGTATAATTCTTGATTGTTGCAGGTTTCTTGCCTGCGTCGATTTGTTCCTGAATATACTCACGATCATAATGACGCTTATGTGCCACAACCAAACGACGACATTCCGGATGATTCTCTGCCATCCATTGCGCATAGCGTGTAATAACGCCACAATAACCGTTGATCGTGTTATCACTATGCAGCAGATCACTCGATTTCCGCATGTTTCCGCTCTGTATCTTCTTCGCACGCTCCTCATGCTTGGAAACGCCTTTCGCAATTTTTTCGTACATTTTATTCTCACACGCTCTGGCAAAAGGCGTTCCTACCTTTTCAAAAATGTTCATATTCTCCTCCGAATGACTATATTCTTGTGGGTATCTCACACATTCGTGTGCCTGCAAACAGTTTTCACAGGAACCTGTCCCTATGGTATTACTGCCGACACCCTTGCTGTTCAAACAAACTTACCGGCATGTACGCTGCTGTTGCAGTGATGCCGATTGCGGGGATAAGACGGCGTGGGCGTCAGATTCAGACCCTGTCAAACGAAATTGTTCCGTTTGGTATAGTCTTTCCTGCTCCAGCCCACTGGGTGGAAACCGTTATAACAACGGTCGTACTGGTTATTTTACGCCGTTCTTTTCGGCGGTCAAATAACCAGTACTGCGGAAGTATGTCATTCATTGACAGCTTTCCGATACAATTTTGGCATGTGTTTTGTTGATTACATTGCACTTGTATGAATGATTCACCTATGGTTTGTAATTTATTTTCCTGCTTTGATCCGCCCATGCCATTCGGATCCTTCTGTGGCCCATCTCTGAACCAAATCCATCTCCATAGAAAATTATTCTGATCTTTCAAAACATTTTTTGTTCTCACCTTTTTCACCCCTTACTTCATAAAGCATACATAATATACAAAAAATCCGCACAATAACATCGTTATTGTGCGGATAAAAGTTTCAGTTCTTAATTCAGATTATTTCGTTCGTTTTCTTTATGGTGCCAGTATAACACCACCTTTTTGCTTCTGTCAAATCTCACACATTTTTTTGAAACAAACGTCACTATATAAAAATCGGCCGCTTTAAGCTGTTAGACACCGACGAAATGATCTGAACTTACCCCACCACAAATAGCCCAAGACCCGCAATATCCGAGGTGACGGATATTGCAGGTCTTTTTGTTCTGAGATTTGACAGTGGGCAAAAGAGCGTTTTATAATAGCCAAAACGAACGAAATAAAATATCTTGGAACTAAACCCAATAATATAACAATCTCAGAGCGGGGACAGGTGCGGACCGATCTATCATTTACGGACTTATACTTGACTTTTTAACGGACTTACACTATTGTTTATCCCGCACCTCGGTGATGATCGAGGGATTGTTATGAAACCCAATTCTGACTCTTTTCCGGACAATGTTCCGGACTCGGTACTTCGTTCCATTGCACGTATTTTGCTGCCGGATATTCTGGAAGACCTTTGCGGTCTATCTCCTGACTCAGCGCAAAACGATTGCAAATCCGATGAAGAGTCGTAACTGCAAAAAGGGCATACCATTTGGTATGCCCTTTTTGCTATTCACATCATTGCTCCAGAAAAACAACAAATCCGAACCTTCCACCGGCGCAAGTGAAATGGTTTCTGTGCCTTCTCGATAGTTAAACATGAGGGCGATTTTATCGTCATACACATATGCCGTATTCAAAAACGAATCATTCAAAATGCACCGATGGTTTTCCTTTTTCATATCCAAATCGCGGAAACGGAGCAACCATTCAATCACGTCCTCGCGCGATACTCTTGTTTTTTTCATATTCTCTTTTGCAATTTCAATTTTTAGCTGCTGTCTTTGCTGTTCTAATTCTGTCATGCGCTGCTGTGTGGTATCGTTAAAAATCCCTGCTTCCACCGCCTTTAACAGATTTGTAAACCGTTTCTGTATGTCCGTTAATTGTGCGGACACCTTGGGTAAAAGCGCACTGTCCTTGCTGTTTACTCTTATCATCAGATCCGCGATATGCTTGATCATCGCATCACTCCATAGCAACCGCATCATATGTTTAACCACCAAATCTTAGATCAAATGCTTGCGAATCGTTTTTTTCGTACAGCCCTGTTTACGTTTAGTGGCACTGCACTTGTAATAATAATACTTGACCCCTGTGTAACTTCGACCATTTTCTCCGACCATTGGCTTACCGCACAAACCACAAAACAGTTTGCCTGTCAATAAGTATGCTTCTTGGCATAGCTTTGACATTCCCGGATCTGCCCTTCGATGCTTTCTTCACATTGGTTGTCTGGCGAGTAGCGGGCGTAAATGACGGCATTCATATCAGTTCAGCCTCTTTCAAATATCGAATATTTATTCGTTTTATTATGCCCCATTTTTACTGATATATCAAAACATGGTTCTATCATCTGTATGCATTCTTCGGCATTAAAACACATTTTTGTCGATGACCGTATCAGCATGCAGCAGCCCACTGGAATGCCGTTCGCTGCCTGAAGCAATTGCTTCTTGACGCATTTCATGCTTACTGATGCCCTTGCCAATGCTGGACGACAACCGATCCTGACAGGCGTGCGCAAACACAGTACCGACAGAATCTTTTATATTCATGGAAACCTCCTGTTTCCGGCGTGCTAAAATGACACTGGGTTAAGTTGGACGTGTTTTCGGGTGTGGGAACAACGTTCTGCGAGGAAAACGAAAGCAGTGAGGAGCATTACTCAGAGCCTTCGTGTGGGGGTGGCATCTCATCTTTCAACGCCTGCAAACAGCGTTCACATGAAGAATGTTCCATGTGGTATCGCTGCCGATGCCATGCCGTTAAAACAGCCACAGACACGCATGCTGAATTCTCAGCAGTGCCGATTGCGCGGGGAAAATCGCGAAGAGCAGCCATCCAGATCTCTGTCGGCTGTTGCTGTCTATATAAAAACAAACACCTATCCTTCGACATAAAAGATAGGTGTGTTAATGCTATAAAAATATAGTAAAGCTCCATGACCTTAACGATTACTTATAACTTACCTAAAGCATAAAATGCAATGGGGTCAACCTAACCAGTGATCCTGTAAAGATTTCTATAGACAGCAGAGTAATTTCCCCCTTACGCTTTTCAATAAGGATATGCTTTTGCAAGTTTATAATTCTTACAAATAGAGAGCAACTCTGATGCGACACCCTAATAGCGGGTGTATATATACTCGTAAATGCGCTGGCGATAACTTGAAATATGCAGTTTCAGCCTCCGAACAAACTGCTCAGCGCAATTATGAAGGGAATGGTTAGCGAGGAGAAAATCGTGGAAACAGCCACCGTGCGCGTAGAAAACAGATAATCTGTTCCGTATACTTGACCGAACATGGAACAGACCATGGCAACCGGCGCCGCCGCGCTGATCAGCATTGCGTTGCGCAAGATGCTGTCAAGCGGCAGCAGCAGGAAAAACGCCATCGTGATCAGCGGCAGAATGAGCAAGCGCAGTGCAGTGACAAAATACACTTGTTTATCCTGAAAACAGGAGCGCAGATCACATTGAGCAAGAAATGCGCCCAGAATGATCATAGCAACTGGTGTATTGAGCGATGCAAGATAGGAAATGCAAGTTGCAGGGATGGTTGGCAACTCAAACGACGTTAGGAAAAAAATCAGCGCAATTGCAACAGAAACCACTCCCGGATTAAGCACTGCATTGCGAATTTTCTGAGTCGGAGTGGTATCGCGGCAAAGCTGAGAAACGCCGTAGCTCCACAGCAGCACATTGTTGACAGCAATAAATGCGGAGCCGAGAAACAAGCCATAAGAACCATACAGTGCATCCAGCAGAGGCAAAGCCATAAATCCGCAATTAGTGAATATCACACACATGCGCTTGTCCGCAAAGTTTTTGTGTGGGCCGCCTGCGCGAAACAGTAAATGGCTTATCACGATTGACAACCCCATTGCGAAAATTGCACAGCCTACTGCTTCCAGCAGAGCAATGACCAGTGAGGGATCGAATTCCCGTTGAAAGGAGTCGATGATGACACAGGAAGAGACAATGCGTGTTAAGATTAGTGACATTTGACCTGCACTGACATTGTTGAGATATTTCAATCGAAAACAAGCATAGCCAACCGCCATTAGTAAAAACATCACAAGGAGTTGTGAGACCAAAATTTGAATATTTTCTAACAAAATATTATCCCTCCGATTCCTAACTTAATTGTCATAGGCAGCCTGGCCCACGCCAAGGGAAGTTCGCAAAAAAGATTCCTGTAAAAAGAAAATTAAGCGTTGGCTGAAGTGCAGCCTGAACGAATTGCTCGCTATGGTAGGCTCTGGATCCGACCAGTCCATGTCATACTCTTTCTATCTGGTGGTTTTTTTAAGCAAAACAAAAACTTCGGAAACGATTGGATTCCCGAAGCTTTTGTTTGGTACAGGCATTTCAGCGCATGGAAAATCGATCTAGCTTAATTCGTATCTGTCCGAAATAACTATACGCGAATTCAATACATATTTAATCTTATTTCAAGCTATTTGAAAACGAGTATGGTTCATGGTTTTTTTTGCATTTGCATATGAAAAATCTTAAAAAAATTCCAAAGGCACTTGCTATCAAGAGCAAAAAAAGATTACCGAAAAGCGCGCTCTGAATATCCTTTGCATAAAACCCAAAGTAAGCAATTATGCATAGTGCAAGACACCCAAATGCTCCCATCATACTCAGCATACTGCTGATGATCCGACTGTTGCGTTTCAAATAGTAGCGTTTCAAATCCGCACCGGATGTTTCTTCACCCATACGCAGAACAAATTCCGGTCCACCAAACCGGCGGACCCCCGTGCCGAAGATGACTGCGCCTTTTCCTTGCAGCTCGTTTGCTACAGCAGTCCCATCATTTGAACCTAATTCCGGTGATACAATATAATATCTGCATTTCATCGGTTCGCTGCGTTGAAAATAATAGATTACATGGTTGAAACTACACAGCAACCATCCCTCAGCAGCCATCTGTTCTAACCAGTATTCCACAGCGGGAATCATCCAATTAAAACACATTCGTCCAAGCGTTTTTGTGTTCTTTGCGTTTTTGATTTTTTTCATTGGCTTGTTCCTCGCATGATCGAAATAGTATTGTTTCAATTCCCTGGCTATTAGACGCATTTTGACTTTCTTCTTTACGGTTTCTTCAGCCGACGGCAGCGCGTACTTCCTCTTCCGTTGCCATTGTTAAAACATGCTGCAAAACAGTTTTTTGTTCTTCCGCACATGTATTGAGCACTGTGTAACGCACCCGATCAATCAAAGAGCGGCTGACGGATACATAGCGCAAGCCCATTGCCAACATCAGCGGCAAGAAATGAACATCCGAGCCTGCCTCGCCGCAAACACTGATTTTGACATCCGCTTGGCGGAAGGCGGAAATCGTCTGATAAATAGCACGCAAGACTGCAGGATCATAATAACTCAGCTTGACGCCTACACTCGGATTGCCACGATCAGCCGCAAGCACATATTGCGTCAGATCATTCGTGCCAATACTGGCAAAATCCACCTCTTTGGCGAGTAAATCAGCGCAAAACGCTGCTGCCGGTGTTTCAACCATAACCCCCAAACGGATATCGGGGCTGATGCTGCATCCTTTTTCCTTCAATTCCGCGGCAATCTCACCCCATATCTTCTTTGCCTTCCTAAACTCAGCAATATTGGAAATCATGGGGAACATTACAGAAAACGGCCGTCCCTCAGATGCTGTAAGCAGCGCTGTGAACTGATCCCGCAGCAAGCTCTCATTGCGAAAACAAAGGCGGATGCCTCGGCAGCCCAAAAACGGATTCTCTTCCTTGGGGCAGTCCAGATACGGAATCACTTTATCGCCGCCAATGTCCAGCGTGCGTATAATCAAATCCTTACCGGCCAAGCTGTCGAAAACATTTTTATACTCTTTGATTTGCTCTTCCACAGTCGGCGCCATGACACGCTCACTGAACAGAAATTCCGTGCGATACAGGCCCACACCGTAGATGCTCTCCAAATCAAGGCCTTCCAGATCGGATGCCAGACCAATATTCACGCTTACGTGAACCACTTCGCCATCCAAAACAGACACTTCACCCTTGGGCAATTGGCGCATCATTTCTTTCATTTTCTCTTGCTCTTCCAGCAATTTTTGGGTCTGTTGCATGGTCTGTTCATCTGGAGCGACCGTGACCGTACCTTTTGCTCCGTCGATAACAACGGTATCCTCCTGCTCCACTTGATCGAGAGCATCAAAGCCGGTGACAGCCGGAATGCCCAGCGTTTTGGCCAGAATCACTGCATGAGACGTATTGCCGCCAAATTTTGTTACCAAGCCTGCAAGACGAGAGGTATCGGCTTCCATGATGTCAGCAGGAGACAATGTTTCTGCGAATAACACAAATTTTTCACCGTTCTCCGGCTGCTTCACTCTGCAGCTGTTACCCATAAGGGCACGCTGCAGCATCTTTTTAATATTCCGAATATCATCTGCCCGCTGCTGCATATATTGGCTTTTGGCACGGGCAAACATTGCTGCATGCTGCTCCATGGCCTGCTCGACGGCATCCACCAATCCCGCGCCTTCATTGTGCAGATTCCTGATGGAATCCACTAAGTATTGGTCTTGCAGCAGCATTTCATAGGCATCAAAAATTTCTGCGCTCTCTTCTCCTAAGTCAGCAGCTGTTTTTTCCCGAAGATGGCGAATTTCCTTCAAACATTGTTCAACCGCTTCATCCAAAGAGACTGTCACCGTTTCAGGAATAATTTCCTTTACAACAACAGCCAATGCGCAAGCAATACCCTCCGCAGCCGGTATACCGGTATAAACGTTCATCCCATAATTCCTTTCTGCCTTGGCTTAAGCTTGCAAATTATCAACCAGCAACTACCTTATCCACAAACGCTTTCAATTCTGCGTCCGTGCAGCCGGCATAAAAGCACTCTAAGAAGCGCGGGATCATGCACTCCTTGACCAACTGCGGGTCAATGGATTCCAATGCCTGAATCAGCGGCTTTGCAACGCGACCCTTCATTTCAAACAGCAGGCTTGCATTGCGATTCTGAGAAGCCTTATTTTCCGCCGGATAACCCATACCCTTCGGCGAGCCAAATGCGCGGGTAAAGATCGTGTTCAGATTGAGATCCGCGCCCCAGCCGAAGCCTTTTGCATACGGGAGGGACAGTGCATTGCCGTTATTGATCTGCAGGAAAAGATATGCATCGGTTGGCTCAATGCAATAACCGCAGACAACACCGGGATACATATTAAGGCTCATAAGAGCACCCTGACCTGTACCGCATCCGGTAACAACAAAATCTGCCGCGCCGGAATTCAGCAGCAGCGCTGCCATGATGCCAAGATGCAGGTAAGTCAGACGCGGATTTTCCTTCGTGTAGGCTTCAGGCACATCACGATCCACCAGCGGCACGGTCATTGCGCAGTTATAGACCTCGTGTCCCATGGGCTCGACTACACTTTTCAGTTCTTTCAGGATAATATCATTTTTGGAAGACTGGCTAAATTCGTTTAAAAGTGCAATTTTCATATTCAAAACCTCTTTCAGAAATCATATCTGTATTTATCCAAAACGTTATCGCAGCATTTTGTTATTCTTTACTGCCGTTGTCCACTGTCTCAAAGGTGAAACGTCCGCTGGAGCCGATCAGGCGCATATAGTTTTTCGCAAATTCTTTAACTGCATTTTCTGCAGCAGCGCACATCTGCATATAGTTTTTACCTTCTTGTGCCGCTTTCAGCAAGGCTTCCTTGCCCACCTCAAAGGCATCTGTGCACACATTGATCTTATTGATGCCTCCGGCCACTGCCTTGGTAATATTTTCAGAGCCGGAACCGGAACCGCCATGCAGAACCAACGGCATTTTTGTGGCAGCCTTCAGCTGGTGCAGACGTTCAAAATCCAGTTTGGGGATCTTTCCTTTCGGATAGGCACCGTGTGCAGTGCCCACCGCAACTGCCAACGCATCAATCCCCGTTTGTTCCACAAAGTCAACAGCCATTTCCGGCTTCGTATACAGGTCTTCGTTGGTATCCTCTGCGGCATCCGCCTGCCCCACATGCCCCAGCTCACCCTCTACTGAGCATCCTACGCCATGTGCCAAGGCCGTGATTATTGCGGTCTGTCGAACATTTTCTTCATAGGGCAAACTGGATCCGTCAAACATTACATTCGTAAACCCAGCATTAATGCAATCTACAATCAGTTTAAAATCCGAGCCATGATCCAGATTAATGCATACAGGCACATGTACTTTCTCCGCCATTTCCTTGATCATAGGAAGCATTTCCTCTTTGTGTGCCAGCGTCTGCATCTGTCCCTTGCCGAACTGAACAATAATGGCAGAATGCTCCTCTTCCGCAGCCTCAATAGCGGCGCGTGCCATCTCCATATTAACAGTGTTCATGGCCATAACAGCATAGTTATTGCGATTGGCATCCTCTAAGATTGCCTTCATAGATACTAACATAGGTCGTTCCTTTCCAAAACAGAGGGGCTGGAACAATGTCCAGCCCCCAGCAAACAAGACATTTATCCAAATAACAGAAATTGCTTAGGTTGCAGTCTGACCGAAATCAGCCAATATTGATCTCTACATCAACATCCAGTTCGCTCTCTGTCTCAACCTGTTCTTCCTCGCTGCGCTCCTTACGCACGAAAGCATAGGCAATACCAGTAACCAACGAACCGACGATTAGTCCGACGATGAATACCCACGGGTTGGTCATCATAGGCACTACAAAGATACCGCCGTGACCGGCAACAGACTCACAGCCGAAACCAACTGTAATTGCACCTGCAACCGCAGAACCCAACATAGAGCAGGGAACAAAGCGCAACGGATCGGATGCGGCAAACGGCAGAACACCTTCCGTGATAAAGCACAGACCCATTGGCAGTGCAGTATTCGCAGTATCCAGTTCGGTTCTGGAGAACTTTTTGCGGGCCAGTCGCGAAGCTACCCACAAGCCAATCGGAGGAGTCATACCGCCAACAATCTTAGCAGTCATAGGACCATTGATGCCGTCAGTGCCCAATGCATTTGCAGCCATAGATGCAGTCTTGTTGACCGGACCACCCAAGTCAAAGCCCATACATGCACCAATAACGGCGCCGATAACTGCCTTTGAACCACCGTTGAGAGAAATCATCCAGTTCTGGAACACTTCCATGATCCATGCAAGCGGCAAGCAGAATACAACCAAGAATAACATGCCACAGACAAATGTTGCGATCACAGGAATAATCAAAACCGGCATTAGTCCTTGCATAACCTTGGGAAGTTTCCAGGACTTCATCCACAGGATGAAATATCCAATAATGAAGCCCATCAACAGGCCGCCCAGGAAACCGGCCTTAGACATGACACAGGCATAACCAATGATAAAGCCTGGAACGATACCTGGGCGTCCTGCAATGGAATATGCCAGATAGCCTGTCATGATGGCAACAGCAAAGTTCATGCCGTAAGAACCGAGCTGGTTGCATCCCCACCAGAAACCTTCCCAAGTAAAGGGATTCATATTGGTAAAGGGTGTAGCACCGGCAGCAACAGCATCTCCGATTGCCCAACCACCAAATAATTTTGCCAAAGCCTGCAAAATACCACCAGCAACGACTACAGGAATCATGTATGAAATGCCGGTCATAATGTGTTTTCTGATATTTTCAACTTTCATTAGATATTTCAACCCCTTCCTGAATTATAATTGCTTTATTTTCCAAGCTTAGTGGCAATTTGCTGGAGAACCCCCTTTGGCGACTTCACAGCCATGCCAATCGGGATCTCCACAACCGGTTTTCCTTTAAAGCGCTCTTTGCTTACACGAATATCCGTTGCCAAAATAACAACATCGGCCTCTGCAATCTCTTCTGCCGTTAGCTCATCCTCTACGCCAATTGAGCCCTGCGTTTCAATTTTGCACTGGTATCCCAGTTCTTCGGCTGCATTAAGTAGTTTCTCTTTTGCCAGATAGGTGTGCGCAATACCGGCAGTGCATGCTGTGATTGCTACGATTTTCATACTTTTTTCCTCCCATTCTTTATGTTCATGCCAGCGCAGCCAGCAGCTCGTCAGGTGTTGTCGCGGCCATCAAGTTATCAATCGTTTCTTGATGCGCGAGCTTACGCGCCACCTGCGCCATCATGCGTAAAAATTTATCAGTCCGATCCTTATCGCTTACTGCGAAACAGATCAGAACACGGACAGGCTTACCATCTAGCGTTTCCCATTCAATAGGATCACGCAGCTTGAGCACAGAAATGCAAGTATCTTTCACCGCCAGTGACTTTCCATGTGGAATTGCAACACCGTTTCCAATCCCGGTTCTCCCCTCCTTTTCCCGCAGATATAAATCCTTTTTAAACTCTTCAGCAGAATTCAGAACATCCGCCTTGGTTAACATATCACAAATGCACTGGAATGCCTCTTCCTTATTGGCGGCACAAACATCCACTGCAACCGCCTGACGGTTGATGACCGATAAATAGCTTGATTCCATACGTCTTTACCTCCCTGAAGCTGTCAGTACCTCTCTTAATATCGTCTCTCATTTCAGTTGCATCGCCAGCTGACTCAAGGTGTCAACCGCTTCTTTTTCGTCCTCCCCCTCAGCAGACAAAACGAAAAGATCCCCTTGACAGATGCAGGCCGAAAGAATCATCAGCATGCTCTTCGCGTCAAAAGACATACCATCTTTTTCAATCTCCACCTTGCTTTTAAAGTTTGCGGCAGCCTTGGAAAACTCCATAGCCGGACGGGAATGCAGTCCCTCCTCATTTGTCATTGTCAGTTCCACTTTCTGCATATTAAATTACTCCTTTCCGAACTACTTATAGGTATTGGGAGCTATCATCGTATTTATGGCATCGACAACTCCTCTTGGTGTGGTCAAACGCTTGAAGCGCTGCAAAGCCTCGGGCTGAGACAGCGTTTGAATCAACCCTCTATAAAAGGAAATAATTCGTTTCTGCACTTCAAATTGTGAATCCATGTTGACTGCCATCATGAAAATGACATCCGCCCAATCAGAACCAGACCAGCGAACCGGCTTTTTCAGAAATACTACCGCCACCATTGGCTGTCGTACAAATTCCGGAAAACCATGAGGAATTGCAACCCCATGTTCAAAATAGGTCGAAGAAATTTTTTCACGTTGAAGCACAGATTTTATGAACATTTTATCCACTGCGCCATGACTTGCCAAAACCGATGCCATCTGATGCAAAATCTCATTTTTCGACTCATTTCCCGAAAGAAACAACACCAGTTCCTCCCAGAAAAGCGTCTGTATTGGTTGTAATCCTGTAAGGCCAGGAACATCTTCTTGAAAATACTGCCGAATATGATTTGAAATTGCGGCAATATCTGCGGATGCCAATGCAGCTTCGATCTTGACCAGCTTGCTTCTCGGCATCGCCGGCATCTCCTCTGTTGAGATAACCAAATCCACATTTTGATTGCGAATGATTTGCTCTGCATGATAGCTATGGCAATTCTCTATGAACTGCAAATCCGGAAACGCATTATGCAGTCGTTCAGCCAGTAATCGAACTGCCCCGGGATTTTCATTGGAAACCAGAATCGCTTTTATATTGCGTCTTCTTCGTCTCACTGCTGCTTCTACATGTTGTGCCAAACAAGAGATTTCTCGTTCCGTCGTGACCATTCCCAGCTTTTCTTCCAAAAGCTGACTACTCAACCAACATGCCAATCGAATCGGTGCACTGCCCTGAGGGATCTCCATATCTCCGCGGCTGCGCAGCACACCATATCGAGACTCCGTGCTCATTGCGCAAAGATATTGCTCCCAGCTTTGAATCAGCACTCGATCGGTGGAAATGTCAGTTCGCAAAACGCTGCCCACAACTGCAATCATATTATTGACTAACTGCTGTACAGGCTTATGTTCGTATTCAAATTCTACTTGTCTTTGCCTGCTGTGAAAATGCATGATTTCTGAGCTTGCAATAATGAATTTAAAAAAGTTTTGCTCTTCCAAATCCAAGCACACACCGCACATCTCTTGCATCCACTGTATGCAATCAATGCTCATGCTTCTCTCCATTTTTGTGCTGCGGAATTCCCCCATCGGGAAATGATAGCTGAATTTCCTTCTGTAATCCATCAGTACAGCGGTCAGCAGGAAAATGATGCGAATATAGCTTTCAGCCGAAAAATAGAGATCATACTTTTTTTCCAGTCTTTCGGGAATGTATTCCAAATTGTAATTATGTCCAATCTCAAAAAAGCGACAGATGCTTTCATTGTCCATCTTCGCACCGCTCGTATGCATGCACTCTCTATACAGATTCCACTGTGCAATACGTACCCAGTGACGCTCTCCATCAATGAAAATGCCCTGTCCCTTGCGCCGATGCAGCAAAATATTGTGAACTCTCAGCCATTGTCTGGCATCATTGAGATATTCCATTGCTTCTCGCCCGGAAGAGTAGGTTTCCTGTTTTAACTGCCGTAAGTTAACGCCATTGCCTTTCAAAAGCAATTCCAGAACTATGTACTTTCCTCCTTCCGTACGAGAAAAGCTCAGCTGTGTTTTATCCACTGAAAAAAAAGCATCAACACGCTTCCATTGTTCATCGGTTAATTCCAATCGATAACCATTGCGTGTTTTGCTGCTCAATCCGTTTATGCCTAGCCGCTCTAATTGCAATTTTAATTGCGTCATATCATTTCGTATAGAACGGGAACAAATATGAAGCGATTTGGCTAATGCATCTGCAGTTACATATCCATCTGCCTCCCGAAGGAGATTTAAAATCATGAAACAGCGTTCTTGCATTTTCTCCTTCCTCCAATCGATGAATAATTTATGTGTTTATTGTAACAAGGCTATTTCTAAGTACATAACGTTTTTTTTTCCGTAATCCAAGTTAAAAGTATATAAAAATTTTCATTAATATCAAAAAAGCACAACGCTTTTATTCTTTTTTTGTATCTTTTGACCATATGCTATCTGGCAATATCATAGCATAGGTGAACTTGATATAGCGATGCTGCCTGCTGTTCATCCATCGAACATAAAACAAAAGAAACATTTTATTACATAAATATTCCAAAAAACACAGCAGGCAGATCTTTTTCTCTAATGTAATCCGTTCTTTTCTCTATCCATTGACATTATGCGCTTTTGCAAAATTTTAGGGTTGTTTTCCAATATACGCCAAAATTCCGCCATCCACATAAAGAATTTGGCCATTCACAAAATCGGATGCATTCGATGCCAGAAAAACAGCCGGTCCCATCAGATCCTTCGGTGTTCCCCAACGCGCTGCCGGAGTCTTTGATATAATGAATAGATCAAAGGGGTGGCGGCTTCCGTCACTCTGCCGCTCACGCAGCGGCGCAGTCTGCTCTGTTGCAATATATCCAGGTCCAATACCATTACACTGAATATTGGCATGTCCATATTCTGCACAAATATTTCGTGTCAGCATTTTTAATCCGCCTTTTGCTGCAGCATAAGCTGATACCGTTTCCCGCCCCAATTCACTCATCATTGAGCAGATATTTATGATTTTCCCCTGCCCCTTTTCCAGCATACCGGGAATCACTGCTTTCGCACAAATGAACGGTCCGACCAGATCTATATCCACCACTTGGCGAAAATCTTCTACCTTCATTTCCTGCATGGGAGTTCTCTTGATGATTCCAGCATTATTGACCAGAATATCAACGATTCCAATACTCTTTCGGATCTCCAATAACATGCTTTGGACACTTGCTTCATCTGTAACATCACAGATGTACCCCTTTGCATCGATCCCCTTTTCATAATATGCCTGCATCGCTTTTGCCAAGTGAGCTGAATTTCTGCAATTAAATGCGATTTTAGCACCAGCTTCCGCTAATGCCTGTGCTATTGCAAACCCTATACCATATGCGCCGCCCGTAACAAGCGCAACCTTTCCCTCTAAAGAGAACGCATTTTTTATCATCACAACCATCCTTTCTGTTACCATAAATCCTG
>OLVP01001408.1_pt1 | contig 14518 bp, 10 predicted proteins | sample 1673281 | NCBI WGS metagenome assembly OLVP01 (sample SAMEA3178940, study PRJEB25190) | human gut metagenome | biome: human gut; feature: human-associated habitat; material: faeces | place: Austria | collected 2013
ACCACGTTTTTTTGTTGCCATACTTTTATACATTCTTCCTTTCCATAACTTCTTTTGCTAACATGCGATAGCTTTCCGCTCCTGCTGACTTTGTATCATACATATTGATAGGCAGTCCGTGTGACGGTGCCTCTGCAAGACGGATATTTCTAGGTATTAATGTATCATAAATTTTGGTATCAAGATTTGTTCTTACGTTTTCTACAACCTGATTTGACAAATTTGTTCTTACATCATACATAGTAAACACAATACCATCAATGTGAAGTTCCGGATTTAATCTCTGCTGAACAAGATCAATGGTATGTATCAACTGACTGAGTCCTTCCAAAGCATAATATTCACACTGGATTGGAACAAGTACAGAATCTGCTGTGGTCATAGCATTAATTGTTAACATAATCAATGATGGTGGACAATTAATAATTATAAAATCATAATCATCACGAACGTAATCTACAGCATTTTTCAAAATGTATTCTTTATCTTCAATGCCTAACAATTCAATCTCCGCCCCCGCAAGATTCACATTGGACGGTATAATCTTCATTCCATCCACTACAGTATCAACCATACTTTCCTTGATAGAACATTCATCAAGCATTAATTCATATACCGTGTTTTCCAGTTCATTTTTATTTACACCTAATCCGCTTGTCATATTTCCCTGCGGATCAAGATCAATTGTTAAAACTTTTTTTCCTGCTTCAGCTAAGCAGGAAGCAATGTTAATCGCCGTTGTTGTCTTACCTACACCGCCCTTTTGGTTGGCGATTGCTATAATTCTGCTCATTATAATCCTCATTTCCTTCTTTATTGGTTTCATTATAGCACTTATATATATGCATTTCTATAAAAAAATGTTTCACGTGAAACATTTTGTGTATTTTTACTTCTAATATTTATTTCACATTTGAATAATTATATATTTTTTATTGCTTCTGGAGATTCTTTGTTTGATGCATAGCTTACTCAACATGAAATCTTCTATACTTTTATATGACAGATAAAATATCCAATAAATAATGTTTCACGTGAAACATCTGTGTATTGATTTCGTATTTAACAACTAAAATATATTTTACCTTTTATAATATTGGGTGGAATACTTTCATTTATGTATACTTTATCAGAATACTATTGTGTAATTATTTTATTTATATATAACTCTATTAGATATTATTGTGTAATTATTTTATTTATGTATACTCTATTAAAATATTAACGTGCTATAATTTCATTTTTATTTACTCTATTGAAATATTAACGTGCTATAATTTCATTTTTATTTACCCTGCTAAATATTATCGTACAATAATTTTCACCATATAAGCACTGATAAAATTGAATATGCAATGTTTCACGTGAAACATTGCATATTCAATTTTATACTTATTTTAATTGGTTACATATTAAGCTTCACTCTCACGCTGCTTTCAATAAACACAATATTTTTACTTGCATCTTAATTTTATGCGTAGTCACAAATATTGCGTATATTTTTCCACCATATCATATTTCTATATTTTCAGTATTTTATTAATAACTATGAATTACTTTGATATTTTACAGTTATATAATATTAATTTTACTATTTTGGTGCATATTGCTTTCCAGTAAAATCATAATATTATGCACGATGAAAAATATCGTATTCTAATTTGCATAATATGCAAAATATACCATAATCTTAAACTTTATTGATTAAATACTGTTTCTTATTTTAAGCCATTTATACCTCTCCAATATATACTTACTTGTTTTTACTTTGTAGTCATTTTATATTTTCCGTATTTTTATAATATTATTTTTTGTAATAATGTACCCCGATATAATAATTTATCATTTTATACTCTATCTCTGTTCTAATCTGCTCAGCACAAAATCATTATTTTCGTTCATCTTTTAACTACCGGTTTTTTTATTTACAGAATAGAATTTTATAATCAATAGATTCTATACCTTGCAGGTAAATCTTCTATTTTAGATGACACATTACACCACATTCCATAAACATATCTATTATTATAAATAAGAATATTTTTGATAAAAAAGACATAAAATAAAAAGCTGCCTGTGCCCATTTTGTCAGTCTGGCAATCAGCCTGATTCAGTGCTATTTACAGTAATTTTTTTGTGAGGTACAAATTCTACATTCATTGTTTAACTTTGATAGAAAATTAGCAAATCCTAGTTTACCCGTTTATTTACAGTGATATTTTTTCATGAATTAAATCACAAATAAGCATCAAGTCAAAGCTTAATCATTATTGCTCTTCACATTACTCCAAGATAATCTGCATCAGGAAGATCATAGCAATCTTAATATTTATTAGATTTAATTCATTGCTATCAATTTTCTTATTTTAGGACAATGGAATAAAATATACAATTCTTTGTATATTTTTCAATAATAGAATGCACGCTCTGCAAACATTCTATTATCATGAATCAAAAAAGTGTCATTACAATGTTTCACGTGAAACATTGTAACGACACTTCAAATCATTACGTTAATTTATAATCAATTTCTTAGATGGTAATCAGGTTATTGCGAATCGCAAATACTGCTGCCTGTGTACGATCTGTTACTCCGATTTTTTTAAAGATATTAGAAACATGATTCTTCACAGTACGTTCGCTGATATTCAAATGCTCTGCAATTTCTTTATTATAAGTTCCATAAGAAAGCATCTTTAAAACTTCCAGTTCTCTTCTGGTAAGACTTTCAATCTTACTGCTATCACTATCCCGGTCAAGCATCTTGGAGTTTAAAACTGGTATTAAACTTGGCTGAATATAATCTTCTCCATTTACAACTGCTAAAATTGCTTTTTTCAATTCTGCAGACTCAGAATCTTTTAACAAATATCCATTTACTCCAATATCAACAGCCTTTAAAAGATACTCTACTTCATTGTGTACCGTTAATACCAACACCTTGACTTTCATTTTCATATCTTTCATTTTCTGAAGGACTTCCAGTCCATTCATATTTGGCATATTAATATCCAGTAATAAAATATCTGGTACAACTGTTTTTAATTTTTCAAGACAGTCTACTCCGTCACATGCTTCAGCAATAACTTCAAAATCACCTTCTAACTCCAGTAATTGTTTTAAACCTTCACGAATCATTGAATGATCATCTGCTATCATAACTTTTACTGCCATCTTTTATGTACCTCCCTATTCGGCAATCGGAACTTCAACCTGGATTTTCGTCCCCACATTTATTTTCGAATGAATGTCTATTTTTCCAGATAAAAGGTATACCCTTTCTTTCATCATAGATAAACCAAATCCTGAATTATCGGCTTTACAACTACACTCCGTTTCTTCATATGCAAATCCCTTTCCATCATCCTCAATAGAAAGTATGATTGTCCCCGGTTGATAATTTAATACAACTTTTATTATGGAACAATCTGCATGGCGGATTGCGTTGCTGCATGCCTCCTGTATAATCCTTAACAATGTAATTCCAATAACAGGATTAATTTTATATGACTCACCGACTACAGAAAAATTTATCTTTTTTGTTTCACTGCTCTCTAACTTCTCTAATGCACGTTCAATGGTAACTTCCAGGCCAATATCATCAAATGACATCGGTCGCAAATTATAAATCATGTTCCGTGTATCATTGATAATGTCCCGCAGCGTCTTAGACATGATATTTAATTCCAGTTTACACCGGACTTTATCCATATCAATCAACTTACTGCATAATTCAGTTTTATGAACCAGACTCGTCAGATTCTGCACGGTTGAATCATGCAATTCCCTTGATATACGCTGCCTCTCATTTTCCTGCGTCTCCAATAACTTGAGACGCAATATATCATCACTGATATCTGAATCACTATCATTTATCTTCTGTTCTAATTCAGCGATTGCCTCATTTAATTCGTCCAACTTTGCAATGCAGGATACATATTCTTTTTTTCTGGTATCTAACTGTTCCTGTAAAAGCTTCTGCTGATCTTCTAAATGCTGGATCTGTTCTCTGCCCTTCGGATTAACATCCCTTGGACTAAATGATTCATAATTTGAATCATTTTCCTCTTTTAAAAGCTTTATAAATGCCTTATTTTCCTTAATCTGCAATTCCAGTGCCTCGACTGACTTATGAATCTCTTCTTTATTCGACATCAGCTCCGACTGAAATTTTTTTAAATACTCACTTATCATATACTTCCTTCGAACATACGTTTTATATTACATAAATAATAGACCATTTTTATTTTATACTAAATTTACATTATTGAAAAGATAAAATATAAAATTTATTTGTATAAGAAGACAAAAGCGGCTATAATATTATTATAAAAAAACGCCTGTTATTTGGCAGATATGGAGGCATTTATGAATAAAAGTATGAAAAAAAACATCAGACACTTTTTTCTGTTAACTGCATTTGCCGCCGGAACCATCCATTTAGTAAATCGTTTCATTGATTTTACAGCTTCAATGAAAAATATATTAAAGACGGAAAATGGTAATTTTTTTGATTGGAAGAATGGCAAAATATATTACACAAGACGTGGTTCCGGGACACCTGTTTTATTAATACATGATCTTAGTCCACTCAGTTCTTCTTATGAGTGGTGCCGTTATGCAAAGAAACTTGAAAAACAGCATACGGTATATACGATCGACCTCTTAGGCTGTGGACGTTCCGAGAAACCTTATCTGACCTACACCAACTATTTATATGTTCAGCTTATTACAGATTTTGTAAAAGAAGTTATCAAAGATGCCCCGACTGTAATTGCAACCGGTTCTTCTATTTCCTTTGTAACGTTGGCAGAAAACATGAATAATCATCTGTTCCATAAGATCATTGCGATCAATCCGCCAATGCCGGAAAAATTCAACCGAACACCGAGTAACTCTTCTACTTTAAAGAAGGCATTACTGGAAGTTCCTATTCTTGGAACATTTATTTACAATGTAAAAACACATGAAAAAAATATCCAGAAATTATTTTATACAGAATATTTTAACAAACCGCAGCTTGCCTCTTCTAAAATGTTAGATGCTTACTACGAAGCTTCCCACATGAATGGCAGCCACGGAAAATATTTAATGGCAAGCATTGAAGGCCAGTACATGGATAACTGTATTTTACATGCACTCAAGAAACTTTCCATTCCTTTCTATGTTGTGGAAAGCAGAAGTAATCCAGATTCCGTTCAGATCGTAACAAGCTATGCAAAGCAAAGTTCCATGATTGAAACTGCCTATATTTCCAATGTAAAACATCTTCCTCAGTTAGAGGCACCGGATAAATTGGCAGAAGTGATTCGTATGCTTTTCGAACGTGAAGAAAAATAATACATGAATATACAAAAAAGTGACTGTCGGAATTTTTCACAGTCACTTTTTTGATCAATAACACGATGCTTTCACGCAAAGTGTTTTTCTATTTATGACACTTTATTTTCTTACAAAATGTTTTTCTATTTATGACACTTTATTTTTTTACAAAATGTCTTTCTTTTACCCTTATTATTTTAGTGTAACGGCTCCTTTGTCGGAGTGCCGGCTTTCCTCGGATATGCTTTCGGTGTATGTTTTTCCTTATCGATCACAACAAAAGATCGTTTCTGCTCGTACAGATCAAATTTATACACATCCGTCACTTTTCCACCCAGAACGAAAACAGCTTTTTTTGCCTCTGCTACTTCTTCCTCAATACTGCCGGACTTATAGGAAATAAATTTTCCTCCAACCTTCACAAATGGGATGCAGTATTCACTGAGTGAAGAAAGATTTGCAACCGCGCGGGAAACGCATACATCAAACTGTTCTCTGTAATCTTTATTTCTTCCCAGTTCTTCTGCTCTTGCATGAACGGCAGTAATATCTTTCAGTTCCAGTTCATCAATCACCTGGTTTAAAAACTTAATCCTTTTGTTTAAGGAATCGGCAAGCACTAACTCTAAATTTGGAAATGCAATCTTAAGCGGGATTCCCGGAAATCCTGCCCCGGTTCCAAGATCTAAAATTTTAGCATCAATTTTTAGATCATATACACGGCACAAAGAAAGACTGTCTAAAAAATGTTTTTCTACCACCTCATCAAATTCCGTGATGGCGGTCAGATTCATTACCTTATTCGTTTCTACCAGAAGTTCATAGTACTTAAGGAACTGACTGATCTGTTTCTCGTTCAACTCGATCTGAAGTTCTTTTAATCCATCTTTAAACTGTTCCAGATTATAACTCATTCTGATCTCCATTCTCTCTTAGTATGCATATCCAACACTCATATCTCGATATACTTTTTTCTTTTATAAAATACCATTGCCGTTACAGATATGTTTCGTCTTTCTATCATTCTGCAGACTCTTTCTCATGATATTTCATCTGCTCCATATACACAAGTAACACTGACACATCCGCCGGTGATACTCCCGAAATACGGGATGCCTGTCCGATGGAAGTCGGTGAATAGGTCTTTAATTTCTGACGTGCCTCAATACGCAGACTCGGTACATCATCATAGTTAAAGTTTTCCGGAATCTTTTTCTTTTCCAGTTTTTTAAAGCTCTCGACCTGTTTCATCTGACGCTTAATGTAGCCATCATATTTGATGCTGATGTTTACCTGCTCGGCAACTTCTGCCGGAAGATCCGGTCTCTCCGGATCAATCGGTGCAAGTTTATCATAATCCAGTTCCGGTCTGCGGATCAGTTCTGTTAAAAATGTTCCAGTGTTCAGAGGAATACTATCGTAACTTTCCAGTAATTCCTGTACTTTTTTATTTGCGCCGATCTTTACTTTCGCCACTCGCTCGATTTCCTGTGCAATCAGTTCTTCCTTTTTACATACCCAGTCATAACGCTCTTTTGAAATCAGGCCAATTTCATAACCTTTTTTCGTCAGGCGCAGATCTGCATTATCCTGTCTCAACAGCAGACGATACTCCGCACGCGAAGTCATCATCCGGTATGGCTCATGATTTTCTTTGGTCACAAGATCATCAATCAGCACTCCAATATAAGCCTCCGAGCGGTCTAAAACCAGTGGTTCTTTTCCTAAAATGCCCATAGCCGCATTGATACCTGCAATCAGTCCCTGGCATGCTGCTTCCTCATAGCCGCTGCTTCCGTTAAACTGTCCACCGGAAAAAAGTCCTTTAATCTTTTTAAATTCCAATGATGCATAAAGCTGGTCTGGGTTAATGCAGTCATACTCAATTGCATATGCATTTCGCACAATTTTTACATGCTCCATTCCAGGCAATGTACGGTACATCTCATGCTGCACATCCTCCGGCAGAGAAGATGACATACCACCGACATACATCTCATTGGTATTGATTCCTTCCGGCTCAATAAAAATCTGATGGCGGTCCTTATCTGCAAATTTTACCACTTTATCCTCAATCGACGGACAGTAACGCGGACCGGTTCCCTCAATGATTCCTGCATAAATCGGGGAACGATCCAGATTTGCACGGATGATCTCATGCGTCTTTGGATTCGTATACGTCAGCCAGCAGGAAACCTGATCAATCTGCACATCCTCCGGATTTGTCGTAAAAGAAAACGGAACTACCCTCTCATCCCCTTTTTGCTCCTGCATTTTTGAAAAATCCAGAGAACGCTTATCCACTCTCGCAGGTGTTCCCGTCTTAAAACGGAACATCTCGATTCCGTGTGCTTTCAAAGAATCCGTGAGATGATTTGCTGCCATCAGACCATTCGGTCCGGTATAAGTAATCATCTCTCCGGTCAGACAACGCGCTCTCAAATAAGTTCCCGTACAGAGCACAACTGCCTTACAATGATAAACTCCACCGGAAACAGTCTTTACCCCGGTAATTTTCTGAAGCTCACCATTAATCTCAACCATCTGTCCATCTTTTTTTTCTACAGCAGCTGTTTCTCCATCAGCAGAATTTGCCGGAACTGTAATGATCTCCGCCACTTCCGCCTGCCGGATTGTAAGATGCTCTGTGTTCTGAAGCGTTTTCCGCATTTCCATGCTGTAATTCACTTTATCTGCCTGTGCACGCAGAGAATGTACCGCCGGCCCCTTGGACTTATTTAACATCTTCGACTGTATAAACGTCTTGTCAATGTTGATACCCATCTGTCCGCCGAGTGCATCGATTTCTCTTACAAGATGGCCTTTTGAACTTCCTCCAATATTCGGATTACAAGGCATCATCGCAATACTGTCCACGCTGACCGTAAAAATAATTGTTTCCAGTCCAAGCCTTGCACATGCCAGTGCCGCCTCACATCCTGCGTGCCCAGCACCCACAACTACCACATCATAATTTTCTTCAATCGCAGGCATCTTTTATCCTTCTTTCTAAATTATCTTAAATCAAATCCAGCACACTGGAAGAATGCTGCTTTACCTCTCTTACAGTTCTTGCCAACACGCCAGAAGAATGCCGCTTTTGCATTCTTCCAATAGTTGTCGTCCAATGGCGACAACTATTTGCCCATACAGAATTTACTAAATATCTCATTCACCAGATCATCTTCGACTGCCTCACCAACGATACTTCCCAGTTCTTCATACGCATTCATCAGATCAATGGAATAAAAATCTTCCGGCATTCCGTCTAAGATACTCTGCAACACTAAATTTAAACTATTCCGTGCTTCCTGTAAAGCGGTTTTATGGCGAATGTTCGTGATATACACCTCATCATTAAATGTAACCTCTCCAGTGAAAAACATCTCACGGATTGTCTCCTCAAGTTCCTCAATGCCAGTCTGTTCTTTGGCAGAGATTGCAATCATTTTTTTATCCAGATGTTTCCTGATCGATTCGCTGTCGGTAACCGGTGTAAGATCTGACTTATTCAAAAGAACAATCGCTTTTCTGTCCTTTAAGAGTTCCATGATTTCAAAATCATTTTCATCCAACTGTGTCGATGTATCCACAACATAAATTGCCAGATCTGCCTCATTTAAATATTTTTTTGCACGATCCACGCCGATCTTTTCCACAACATCGTCCGTCTCACGGATTCCCGCTGTATCGATCACATTTAAAATGATTCCATTTAAGTTGATCTGTTCTTCCAGTACATCCCTCGTGGTACCAGCAATATCTGTAACGATAGCACGCTCCTCTCCCACGAGCGTATTTAAAAGAGATGATTTTCCGGCATTCGGTTTTCCAATAATGACGGTAGAAATACCCTCTTTTAAAATTTTTCCATTGTCACTGTTTGCAAGAAGCTTTTGAATCTCTTTCAGCGCTTCTTCCACAATTCCATGAAGTGTTTCCGGATATCCATCTAAACTGATGTGCTCCGGGTCATCTAATGCAGACTCAATAAATGCGATCTCATGCAGCAATTTTTCACGGACTTTCCTTACTGCAGCCGAAAGTGAACCGGAAAGCTGTTGTTCTGAACTCTTTAATGCAAATTCATTTTTCGCATGAATAATATCTATGACAGATTCTGCCTGTGCAAGATCGATCCGTCCATTTAAAAATGCCCGTTTTGTAAACTCTCCCGGCTCTGCCGGACGCGCACCATATTTGATTACTGTCTCAAGCACCCGTTTCATGACATACACACCACCGTGACAGTCAATTTCCACGGTATCCTCTTTGGTGTAACTTTTTGGTGCCCGCATCAGTACAACCATAACTTCATCGATCACTTCATCCCCATCTTTGATATGACCATAATGAATCGTATGTGTCGGCATATCAGATAATTTTTTTCCGTTTTTCATTGAAAAAATACGGTCGACAATCCCGACTGCCTCATCTCCACTGATTCTTATTATACCAATTCCTGAACTTGACATAGCTGTTGCAATCGCAGCAATCGTATCTGTTCGCATAATACCTCATTTCCATATACAAAAAAATTCGTGGACGTTTTCTTTATCCGCCACGAATTTTTCTGTGTCATTCATCACACACGGATGAAAACCGGTTTACTGTCTCTTTAATGTTACAACAACATGACGATAAGGTTCGTCTCCTTCACTGTGTGTTGTTACGAATTTGTCATTCTGCAAGGTAGAATGAATCACTCTTCTTTCATAAGGATTCATCGGCTCTAAAGAAACCGGACGTTTTGTTCTCTTTACCTTGTATGCAATATTCTTTGCAAGATTCTCTAATGTTTCTCTTCTTCTCTTACGATAATCTTCGGTATCGATTTTTACTTTTACAAAACTTTCTGCATTTTTATTAACAGCAAGGTTTGTCAGGTACTGAAGGGAATCTAAGGTCTGTCCTCTTTTTCCGATCAAAACGCCCATGTCATCACCTTTTAAATCAACATTGATCACATTACTGTTTTCTTCTGCAGTCATAACGATCTCAACCTTTAAGTCCATCGCTTCAAATACTTTATTTAAGAAATCCTTGATATCATCATTCACAGAATATTTCTTACGTACTTTGATCACCGCATCTTTTCTTCCGATGCCAAGGAAACCGTTATTTCCTTTTTCGACGATCTCATATTCGATTCTGTCACTGGTTGTCCCCAGTTTTACCAGTGCTTCTGTGATTGCTTCATCGACTGTTTTTGCTGAAATTTCAATATATTCCATTCCAAACCCCTATCCTTTCTTATTATTTTCTGCTGTTTTTCTCATTAAAATCGCGGACCATGTTTGCTTTTGCGGCCATACTTCCGGCTTTTGCCTTTGATTTTGCGGCATTTGCTTTCTCTACTTCAAGCTCGCGCTGTGCCTCACTCATGTTAGACTTCTTCTCTTCTTTTTTCGGTTCATCAATTTTTCTTGTATTGATCTTAGCAGCATTGGAAATCTGATTTTCAGCGATTCCCATTTTTTCACGTTTCTTCTTTGCCTTTTCCTGATTCTTCTTAATAATATCCTCAAGATTGATTTTCTCAAAATGTTTATTTAAGAAAAACTGCTGAACGCTTCGTACTACGGCACCGGCAATCCAGTAAATACCAAGACCTACAGGAACGGTAAAACACATTACAAATGAAAAGATCGGCATAGTGCGGTTCATCATTTTCATCTGCTGTGCAGCCATATCATTATCGCTATTTCCGTTAGACGGAGCAGCCTGCGGCATCAGCTTAATGTTAAGTACCTGGGTCAGATAAGAAATAACCGGTACAAGAAGTGCTAATACTACAAACAGGAAGTTATGTGACGCAAAGTTCGTCGTCATGACCTGCCATGGTGTATCTGAAATATTCAGTCCCAGAAAGTTGTTTACATGTGAAACTGTATCATAAGTCGCATTGATGGTATCCGTCAAAGAAGGAAATGCACTCTTTAAGTTTTCCCATCCCGCTGAATTCATTTTGTATAAAACATCAACAATAGAGTTCGAAAGAGCAGTCGGATCTGACACTGTAAAATCTGCTGCCGGTGTTGTCATAACTCTTAAATCTGTAACGAGCTGAGTCATCTTATCCTGATAACCGCTTGTTGCCATAATTCCATCAACCAGCGTAGAGAAATTGTTCTTTACACCGGATACATATGCCGGAACATTTAAAAATACACGGTAAAGAGCAAACAACAATGGCATCTGGATCAGCATCTGCACACAGCTTCCCATCATGGAAACACCGTATTTTTCATATACTGCCTGTGTTTCTTCCTGCATTGCCATCATGGATGCCTGATCTTTTTTTCCGTTATATTTTTTCTGGATCGCCTGAAGTTCAGGCTGCATCTTCTGTGATAACTTTGAAAATTTCTGCTGTTTGTAAGTTAACGGGAACAAAATAGCGTAGATCACGATAGTAAAGATAATGATGGAAAGACCAACATTCTCAATACCGATCATTGACATCAACGCATAAATACCATTCATTACCCAGCCAAGTACTTTGGCGATCGGTCCTAAAATAGCACCATTGTATGCTGTTAATAACATATCTGACACTTGTAAATACCTCCACTATGGAACTGGATCATATCCACCTTTTGAAAAAGGATTACATCTTAAGATTCTCCATAAAGCAAGTGCTCCCCCTTTTAGAGCTCCGTACTTTTCAACTGCCTCCAACCCATATAAAGAACAGGTCGGGTAGTATGGACATTTTGTTGTTTTCATCGGAGAAATATACTTTCTATAAAATTTAATCAAAGCAATCAATATTTTTTTCAAAATGATTCCATCTTCTTTTTTTCTGCAATTAACGATTGATTACTTTGTGAAGACCTCCAAGATGCAGCAGAGCACTCTCTGTTTCATGATAACTGATATTGCGCGCCGTACTTCTTGCGATGACTACAATGTCCAAACCATTATTGAACATGTCTTCATGTAGTCTGTAACTCTCCCGGATCAGCCGGGTCAGATGATGTCTGATAACACTGTTTCCAACTTTTTTACTGACGGATATGCCAAGACGATTTCCTTCTGTATGATTTTCCAGAACATACATTACCAGATAACGGTTCGCATAGGATTTTCCCTGCCTGTACACTTTCTGGAAATCACTGTTCTTTTTTAATGATTCCGAAAACTTCATCCTAGTATGCCCTTTCTGATTATTTACCTAAGGCACCAACTACCTTCTGTCTGTTTGAAGGTCTCTGCTTACTTTACCCATAAAATATCTTTGAATGAACAAATAGGTGGTACAAAATGCACCACCTCATTATTCATCCATTCTTCTTAAGGAAAGAAAAGACCACAAAAATGTGGCCTATGCTGATAATTTCTTTCTTCCTTTTAATCTTCTAGCAGCCAATACTTTTCTTCCGCCTGCTGTGCTCATTCTGCTTCTGAAGCCATGAACTTTTGATCTCTGTCTTTTCTTCGGCTGAAATGTCATCTTCATGTTATATCCACCTCCTCTGCCTGGCATTCACCATCATCCTGAAATGACGATGCGATAGAAAACGTCCTAAGACGCATATTCTCAGTTAAAAAACATCATTCTCAATTATAGCAGAAAAATGTTTCAAGTCAAGCACTAAAATTTTGTTTGACCTCATTTTACTTATCTACATTTCAACATTTATCCATTTGTGGAAAATGTTGACCACTATATATATAAGGAAGAAACTCTATCATCCTATATCTTGTTATTTGCTTTTCCACAGTTATCCCCCGAAAATGTTAAAAAATGTGGGTTGAAGAATGCCGATTTTTAGCGGTTTCGCAAAGTTATCCCCAATTTGTGGATAACTTGTGGATATTTTATGGATAATCCACGGATAATCTGTTTATAAACAGGATAATCCCTTATATTTCGCGGTCTATAACTTTTTTCGACTTATTCACACATATTTTTTCCCTTCATGCAAATTTTTATTATTCAGGCTTTCTATTTTGCCCAAATTGGGGTTTTTTTGCATTCACCCTAACTTAAAATACCCTGTACAAACTTTTCATTGATAAAAGCAAAAAAATAGTGTAGGATAGAACTATGTAGGATTTTTTATCAGGAGCGTACAAATTTGGGCGTAAGCTCATATTTGTTATGCGCAAAATACAGGATTAAAATGGATAAAATTTTAGAAAAATGGGACGAGATTCTCTCAACCGTCAAACATGAGCATGATATCAGTGATATTTCTTTTGATACCTGGATTCGCCCGCTCGAAGTTTACGGCGTCGAGGGCAGCACTTTATATATACTGGTTCCATCGGAACAGATGACCCTAAGCTATATTTCAAAAAAATATTATCTTCCTTTAAAGGTAACGATTGCAGAACTTACGGGGACAGAATACGAAATCAAGTTCATCCTGCCGGAACAGACAAAAAATATCCGCACCGGCAATAGCGGCGTACCGAAAAAAAATGCACTTTCCGAAAAGGCGGACAGATCAAATCTGAATCCGAACTATACATTCGACACGTTCGTCGTCGGCAGCAATAACCGTTTTGCGCAGTCGGCGTCACTTGCCGTTGCTGAATCTCCGGGTGAAGCATACAATCCTCTCTATATTTATGGAGGACCGGGACTTGGAAAAACTCACCTTATGCATTCCATCGGTCATTTTATATTAGAGAGAAACCCGAACGCAAAAGTACTTTATGTTACATCCGAAGAATTTACCAACGAAGTAATCGAGTCAATTCGAAGTGGTAATGCTTCCGCTATGAACAAACTTCGTGAAAAGTATCGTACGATTGATGTATTAATGGTCGATGACGTTCAGTTTATCATCGGTAAGGAAAGTACACAGGAAGAATTTTTCCATACATTTAATGCACTCCACTCTGCCGGCAAGCAGATTATTTTAACATCCGATAAACCGCCAAAAGACATGGAAACCTTAGAAGACCGGATTCGTTCACGTTTCGAATGGGGTCTTATTGCTGATATCGGAACTCCAGACTACGAAACACGAATGGCTATCCTGCGAAGAAAAGTTGAAGCTGACGACATGAAACTCAGCGATGAGATTCTTAATTATATTGCAACTAACATTAAATCCAACATTCGTGAACTTGAAGGAGCTTTAAACAAACTTCTGGCATATTCCAATCTTGAAAAAACAGATATCACAATGGAAATTGCCATGAAAGAACTTCAGAATATTATTACACCGGACAAGCCAAG
>OLVP01001416.1_pt1 | contig 14484 bp, 13 predicted proteins | sample 1673281 | NCBI WGS metagenome assembly OLVP01 (sample SAMEA3178940, study PRJEB25190) | human gut metagenome | biome: human gut; feature: human-associated habitat; material: faeces | place: Austria | collected 2013
GTTCAAAAAGGGTGATACATGCTCCCCCTTTTTGAGCATTTGCAGAGCAAATGCTATTTCATATGCGCGCTGTCGCGCGAAATGCTGAAAAATGCTGACTATATGACTTTTCGACAGACTGAGGACGCTTTACGCGTCCTTTTTTGCAGTTCGGTTTTTTTGCACCCATTCGGCGATCGTCTGCTTGACCTCCTTTATCTGCAGCGGCTTTGCCAGATGGGCATTCATGCCTGCGGCGAGGCACTTCTGTGCATCCTCGTAAAAGGCGTTTGCGGTCATGGCGATGATGGGCAGCGTTTTCGCGTCCGGTCGGTTGAGCGAGCGAATGGTCTTCGCAGCGTCAATGCCGTTCATCACAGGCATCATCACATCCATGAGAACCGCGTCGAATGTGTCCGGTGGATTGTTCTGCACAATCTCCACAGCCTGTTTGCCATCCGTGACGACGGTTACGGTCGCTCCTTCGTCGGTCAGCAGAATCTGTGCGATTTCGGCGTTGAGCGCATTGTCCTCGACGAGCAGTAGCCTGCAGCCTGCAATGCTGATATCCGGCGCGGCATGTGCGTCCGGTGTCTACTCGGGAGACGGTGCAATTTCAAACGGCAAAGTGATTACAAAGGTGGAGCCGACACCAAGCTGACTCGTGACCGTAATCGAGCCGCCCATCCGGTCGACAAGCTCCTTGGTAATGGTCATGCCGAGACCGGTGCCGTGATAATAGCTGCGCGCGTCCTGCTTTTCCTGCGTGAACGGTTCAAAAATATGGTCAACAAAGTCCGGACTCATGCCGATACCCGTATCCGAAATCGTCCAGCGATAGGTGCATTTGCCGTCCTGTTCACCGAGCGAGTCCGTATGGGTGGTGATTTTACCGCCGGGACGGTTGTATTTGATGCAGTTGCTGTAAATATTGAGGAAAATCTGCCGCAGATGCAGCGGACTGCCGTAAATATACGGGTACGGAATGATGGATTTGTCCTTTTCGTACTCCCACTCAATGCCGGCTTCTTCGGTGCGGCCGATGATAATAGTAATGATATCGCGGGTCAGCTCCACCAGACTGATGCGCTCGTGCGTGAGGACGGTCGTGCCCTCCGCCAGCTTGCTCATCTGCAGCACATCGTTGATGAGCGACAGCAAGTGATTGGCGGAAATCTGCATTTTTGTGATTTTCCAGCAGCAGCGCCTTGTCGTCAAAGTGGGTTTCGTCCACCTGCAGCAGACCGATAATGCCGTTGAGCGGTGTGCGGATATCGTGACTCATGTGCGAGAGAAATTCGGTTTTGGTGCGGTTCGCAATACGCATTTCATCGAAGGCGGCCTGCAGACGGGCGTTCTCTTGCTCGTCGCGGGCGTGCATCTGCGAGGTATCCTGCAGCAGGATAATCGCCGTGACCATCGGCATTTCGGCATTGATTTCCGGATCAAACACGGTAGTCTGCGTCATCAGAGCGGTTTTCTGTACCCAGCGGATAGCGCCGTCATCCTCCTGCACGCAGTATTCCACCGTGATGTGTTTTTCACCGGCGGCAAAGCGCTTGAGCAGACGGGCACTGGTATCTGCCGTGCGGTAGCTGCCGAGTGTTGCCGGTGTGACGCGCTTGCGGTACTCGTCACAGTAGTCGCGGTAGGAGCAGGGAAGCGGGTAGTCGAGGAACAGCGCCCGGTCCGAATCACTCTTGCCCGCAGGTGAAATGTTGCGCTCGAGGGTGTCGCGCGTGAGGTTTACCGTGTAGATTGTGCCCGCCATATCGAGCAGCGCGTCCACATAGCTGTCGTTCTCAAGGATAGACTGCTTTAGCTGCTCGTAGTACAGCGTCAGCTGCTCCTTCGGGTCGATGGCTTGGTCGGCGTTCAGCCGGATGGTCTCGAACGCGAGGATAAAGTGGTGCAGCACACCGGCTTCATCCCAGTCAATCGGAAGAACGGTCAAACGGCTGTAGCGGCTTTCATCGGCTGCGTTGTACTGCAGTTCAAGGGTATCCTATGCGCTGTGCAGGCTGCGCTGCAGTACGTCAAGCTGCAGCGCAGAACGGATGCGGCTGCGCTCGCTTTTAGCAGCCTGTTCCTCGGCAATCTGCTCGACGGCGCCGGTGTAGCTGCCGTCCGATGCCAGAAAAAAGCTCTCGCACGCGCGGATGGTGCGGTAGGTATCCAGACGCGCATCGCAGTACAGGCAGTCGGAAAAGCTGCGGTGCAGGCGATTGACCTGCTTCAGCAGCTGAAAATCCAGCTGTTTTTCGGCGGCGGCTTCCTCGCGCTTGACGTGGTTTTTGTTGATGTACATGTTTTTGTCCGCAAGGTCAAACAGATCGCGCATATTGCTGTCCGGATTGTCCGATGCAAGCGCAAAGCCGACCGCATAGCTGAGCGGTGTATCCGGATGCTGTCGGGACTCCTCGGCAAGCTGTTTACGGACATGGGAAAGCAATTTCTGCAGCGCATTGGCATCCGGTCCGTGCGTTATCGCGAGAAACTCATCGCCGCCTGCACGGCCGACAAAATGCTCCTCGGGCATGGCCGCACGCAGCGCGACCGCAAATCGCCGGATGTATGCGTCACCGGCCTCATGGCCCATGCTGTTGTTGATGCGGCGCAGATTATTCAGGTCAAAGCTGCACACGCCGGTTTCTGGCGCAGGCGGCGTCGGATCGTCGAGCAGATCCTCGCACTTGTTTTTGTTGGGCAGGCCGGTCGCGGCATCCAGATAGACCTTATGCTGCAGAGCGCGGTTCATTGCAGCCGTGTGCAGCGCCTGAAACAGCTGGTAGCCGATCAGCAGCATGAGCACAACGATATCCGCGGTGATGTACTTCTCCAGAGCGGAAAGCGAGGTTGCCTTGCGCTGCGAGTACGCCTCCGCCAGACCGGTCGCGTCGTCGCAGATGCCGAAAAAGGTTTCGCTGATGGGAATGATGTTCGTGTTATTTGAGCCGACTGTGCGCACGCGGCCGATCTCCTGCTTGAGTGCTTGAAAATAGTCATCCAGCTCCTGCATTTTGCTTTGGAAGGCGTCATTGTTCAGCCGCACGAGGCTGAGCTCGTCGCTGCCGAAGCGCAGTCCGGCGATAAACGCGTCAATATCTGCGATCATGCCGTCCTGCGGCTGACCAGAGATTTCCAGCTTGACGATACGCTGGGTCTTGCCGCGCACGAGTCCGGCGTAGTTGATGATACGCGCGGTGCCCTGAATACCGGCAACGAGGTTCATCATCCAGACAATCAATATAGCCAGCACGACTGCCAGCGCGCTAATGGCGGCGTTGACGATGCCGGTGCTTTTCTTTTTGGGGTTGCCAGCCATGTGCAATGACCTCCTTGCAGGCTGTCGAATTTTATCGAACAAATTAGACGGGCGAGAAAGTATATATAAAATCATTATATCGTGAAAAGGGAACAAATGCAGTGACAGAAGCGGAGAATCACGCGCTTCACAGAGATATCCACAGACTTGTGGATACATTGTCTATTTTGTGCTATAATGCAGAAAAAGCAATCGGAGGAACAGAGGATGAAGCTGCGTTATATGATTATCGGTGCTGGTGGCGTTGGCGGACCGGTAGGCGCGTATTTGAGCAAATCTGGTGCGGATACCACACTTATTGCACGCGGAAAGCATCTTGCGGTTCTGCAGGAGCACGGCTTGACGCTTGTATCCGGAGAAAATGAGCGCGAGAGCATTCCGGTCAAGGCGATCGACATGGACGGCTTTCTTGCCGCGAGGGAGCAGGGCGCTCCCGCGCCGGATGTGATTTTCGTGTGTGTCAAGGGATACTCTCTCGCGGATACCGTGCCGTTCATCCGCAAGGCAGCAGGCAGGGACACGGTAGTGATTCCGGTGCTCAACATCTACGGCACGGGCCGTGCCCTGCAGGCGGAGCTGCCTGAGTTGCTCGTCACGGACGGCTGCATCTACATTTCGGCCAACAGGATTGCGCCGGGCGTCATTCAGAAGCACGGTGCGATCTGCCGTATCGTGTACGGACTGCCGAGCCACAAGATCGATCATCCGGTGCTGCAGCAGGTCGAGACCGACCTCAAAAACGCCGGAATCGACCCGGTTTATTCTCCGTATGTCGAGCGCGACACGCTGCTCAAATTTGCGTATGTGTCGCCGAATGCGGCCTGCGGACAGTATTATCACGCGAAAGCTGCGGAAATGCAGCATCCGGGCGAGGTGCGCGACAGCTTCGTACGCCTGATGAAAGAGGTCGTTGCGCTGGCGGACAAGATGGGTATTCCGCTGGAGAGCAGGTCGGGGGAGCTGGTCGAGCGCAACCTGCGCATTCTGGATGCGCTTGCACCGACCGCGTCTACCTCTATGCAGCGCGATATGGAAGCCGGCAAGCAGTCCGAGGTGGATGGTTTGATTTATCAGGTTGTGCGTCTGGCGGAGCAGTATGGCGTGGATGTGCCGGAGTATCGCAAAATCGCAGAGGCGGTAAAAAAACAGACGGAAAATAAGTGAAAACGGCAAAGACCCGGAATCTTCCGAAAAAGATTCCGGGTCTTTGCGCTATAGGTGGTGATGCTGTTTCGACTGTCATTGTAAACAACGACAAGAAATTTCACTGCACACCGTCCGACGGACGGTGACATTCGTAATCCTTTTCGAGCGCCTGAAGCTGCTGTTCCATGGTCGGCACCTCGCATTTGCCGGTGCGGATGGCTTCGCGCACGACCTCGGGCGTGGCGGGCACCTTATTGATGCGCACGCCGATGGCACGCGACACGGCGTTCAGGATAGCCGGTGTGACGGGCACGGTCGCAACCTCGGAAATGCCTTTTGCGCCGAACGGGCCCTGCGGCTCCGGGTCCTCGATTAAAATAATCTCGTAATCCGGCGTATCCTCGGCACGCGGCAGACCCAGCTGACGGTACAGCGTCTTGACCGGATAGCCGTTTTTCGTCGGATATCCCTCGGTCAGTGCGTAGCCCTGTCCCATCGAGCACGAGCCGTGCATCTGACCCTCGATGATATGCGGATTGATGGCGCGGCCGACATCGTGCGCCGCGATGATTTTGAGCAGCCGGACCTCGCCGGTTTCTTTGTCCACCTCGACAATGGCGGCCTGCGTGGCATACGCATACGCCGGAAAATTGCGGTATTTTGCACCGCGCTGCTTTGCACCCTCAAAATCACCGATGGCGAAGCACGGGTCGGATGCATAATAGTATTCCGCGCGGCGTTCCTCGCCCGGCCGCCACGGACGGCTGTCTAAATCCTGCTTGAGCTTGACGCACGCCTCATACACCGCACGGCCGCCGCACAGTGTCTGCCGCTCGGAAACCGACTCGCCGGTCGGGATGGTCAGCTCGGTGTCGCCGTTCGTGATGTAAATATCCGCGATATCCATGCCGAGCGTTTCCGCCGCGATCTGCGTCATGGCTGTACGGAAGCCCTGTCCCATATCCGTGCCGGAAACGATCATGTGCAGGCGGCCGTCGCCCTGCAGAATCAGCCTGCACGCACCGTCATCGGTGAAAATACCCTTGCCGACGCCTACATTCTTGAATCCCGAGGCCATGCCCCAGCCGAGCACCTTACTGCCCTTGGGATACTGGTCTTCGTATTCCTTGAGTGCTTTTCGCAAACTTTTTTCGCATTGATTGATGGTATCCATCATACCCATGCTGTATTTGAGTACCTCACCGCCGACCGAGGTCGCACCCGGATAGACGGCATTGCGCCGGCGCAGCTCGAACGGGTCGATATCCAGCTTTTCCGCCATCATGTCCATCGCAGTTTCAATGGAGATCGCCGCCTGATTGATACCGTAGCCGCGGAACGCGCCGCCCTGCAGATTGTTGTTGCGGATTGCTGAGCCTTCCACCTTGACATTGGGAATGATGTACGGGCCGCCGCTCATCAGCGCGCCGGTCATCAGCGTGCCGTAGCTTTCGCACTCGTACGGTCCGCCGTCCGAGAACATGCGGCAGTCCAGATACTGGAACTTACCGTCCGGCGTAAAGCCAATCTCGTAATCCGTATGGTAGCCGTGGCGTTTGGTGGTGAGGATCAAATCCTCCTTGCGCGTCAGCGTAATCTTGACCGGCTTGCCGCAGGCGTGAGCGGCAACAACCGCCGGTGCTTCGAGAAATGAGTCGCATTTTTTACCGAAGCCGCCGCCGAGCGGCGTCACGATAACGCGGATATCCTCCTCCGGCTTGTCCAGAATCTTTGCCAGCATACTGCGGATTTCAAACGGCGCCTGTGTACAGGAATAGAGGATCGTTTTACTGTCCTGCACCATGCCGATAGCCGAAACAGGCTCCATGCAGGCGTGCTCCTGCGGCTCAATATCCTTGGAGACGTTGAGCTTGACAATGTCCGTTCGCTGCTTTGCCTGCTCCACATCGCCGCTGACGCGGCCGGTGTGCACGATGAAGCTGTTTTTGCGGTAGCCGTCCGCCATGGTGTAGATACCGGGCAGTTCTTCATAGTCGATTTTGACCAGCTTGACAGCCGCTCTCGCGTGCGCCGCCGTATCCGCGACAACCAGCGCCAGATGGTCACCGAGAAACCGCACCTCATCCGTGCAAAAGACCGGCTGCTCCGGCGTCCATGTGCCGACCTTGTTCATGCCGGGCACGTCAGCCGCCGTCACGATGCGCACCACACCTTCCGCCTGTTCGGCGGCGGAGTAGTCCACCGCGTTGATCTTTGCGTGCGGCGCCGGCGCCCAGACAAATGCACCGTGCAGCAGGGTATCCGCGCCGATGTCCTCTGCGGTGAGGTCGTCGCAGAATTTCAGTTTGCCGCCGGTCTTGTCCATGCCGTCCACATCCCAGACCGACTTGCCGACTGCGGAACCGGTGATTTCGGGCACGACCTGATTTTCCCCGACCACAATAACCGTGCTTTCGTGGCTGCGGAAGCTGTCGATATCCGGATCTTCCCCACGCAGCCGCGCCGCTGCCAGCTTGACCGCCTCGATAATTTTGACGTAGCCGGTGCAGCGGCAGTAGTTGTTTTTCAGCCCGTCGCAGATTTCCGGATCGGTCGGAGCCGGATAGTGCAGCAGCAGCGCCTTTGTCGCCATCACCATGCCCGGTGTGCAGAAGCCGCACTGCACAGCGCCGACATCGAGAAACGAGTGCTGAATCACCTGCAGCATGGTGTCGTTCGGTGCGTTTTCGATGGTTTCGACGGCTTTGCCGTCCAGTCGGCGCACGAGCGTCACGCATGAGCGCGTCAGCCTGCCGTCCACCAGCACGCTGCACGCGCCGCAGTGACCGGTGCTGCAGGCTTCTTTTGTGCCCTTCATGCACTTTACATTGCGGAGATATTCGAGCAGGGTGCGGTTTTCACCGTCCTGCACTTCAATTTGTGTGCCATTGAGCGTAAATCGTATCATGGGATTTCGCCCTCCTGCCGTTACTTGATTTTTGCTTTGATGCGCATGAAGCGTCTGTGACCGGAGTCAAGCGCCTCGTAAAAGTCCTCGCTGTCCTTCAGGTCATCCTTTGTCAGCTTAGAGACCACATACATCAGCACGAACGCGGTCGCCAGACCAATCGTGCCGTACCACACATAGCCGAGATCCCAGACGAAGAAGGTCAGGCAGATAATGATCGCACCGACCGAAATCGAGGTGATAGCGGCTTTTCGGGTTGCCCACTTGCAGTAAATGCCGAATACCAGCGCCGGGAACAGCGATTCGACCAGGGAATCCGCGAAAATCATCAGATTGTAGACGTATTCCCAGTGCATGAGCGATACGGCAACCGTTACGGCACCGAACAGCAGAATTACCACGCGGATAACCGAGGTTTCGGATGCCTTGAATTTGCAGTGACCGATACCGACCAGCAGGTCCTTGTAGATGATAGAGGACATGACCATCAGCAGCGCATTTGCGGTGGACAGACCGACCGCCAGTACGCCGATGAGGAACACGATCATCAGAATCTGCGCGAGCAGACCGTGCGTGCCCGCGATGATGTTGCACATATACGGGATAACCAGTTCGGTTTCCGAGCTGGTAAGGTCAGGCATGGCAGCCAGCGCGACCAGACCGATGAGCATCGTGCCGCCCCAGACGATGATCTGCAGGAACGGTGCAAGGAACGCCATCTGACGTTGGTCCTTCAGACCCGCGCTGTAATAGCCGGAGCGCACGAACACCTGCGGCAGCAGCAGCGTGTAGCCGAACGCACACGCAAGCGGATAGCTGACGCGCGACGGATAGGTGCATATGCCGATCGGACCCGGATAGGAGAACCAGTCCGGTGTCTGCACGCGGACGGTCTGGAATGCCTCGATGATCGAGCCGTTGAATACGATCTTGAGCGTTACGAAAATAATTGCCCACAGCGCCAGAATGAAGAACCAGCCCTGTACAGCATCCGCCAGTGCGGTGGATTTTACGCCGCCGAGCATGACGAATACCGTCATGATAATGCCGCAAATGAGCGTAAACGTCTGCGAGGATACCGCGCCGCCGGTGGCCACCTCAGCTGCACGTCCGCCGGCTACCAGTACCGCCGAGATAAACGGCACGGCGCAGATAATGTAAACAATGTCGATGATAACGGTCAGTGCCTTGGACTTGTAGCGGCAGAAGAAGAAATCCGCCGGGGTGGTGAAGTGCTTCTGCTGGTTGACCAGCCATACCTTGGTCATCGTGAAATAGCAGATGATCGGGAACATGGAGTAGATGCACATCTCCGAGAAGAAGTAGCCCAGTCCGTAGCGGTAATACGCGCCCGGGCCTGCAAAGAATACCCATACACTCATGCAGGAGGCGATGTACGTCATGACCATGACCGGCCACTTGAACCGGCCGCCCTGCAGATCGACCTTGCCTGCGTCACGTTTTTCCTTCCATGTGGTGTAGCGTGCGATAGCGATTAAAAATAGAAAATATGCCGCAAAAACGATCCATACCGTTTTGCCTGAAAGTAAACCCTGTGTTGTCATTTTCTCTGTTATCCTTTATTTGTCCGATTCTTTTTGCGTTTCGGAAGCGGCAGGCGTATTATCCTCAGCCGTTTCGTCCTGTTCCTCATCCTCAATCAGAGGATATTCCTTTTCGGTCAGCTTGCAGCCGATATACACGGACAGCACCGTGCCGACAAAGCTGATCAGGCCGTGTACGATGCAGGCCGTTTCGCTGCCGTAGGGGGGGAATCCCGGGAAATTATAGAATACCCAGAAGAACAGCACAGACGCCAGCCAGATTTTCTCTGTTCTGCCGATTTTCATTTTATGTCACCTTGTTTTCTTGTTTATATGTAATTTCAGGTATGCATTTAGTCCTGAGAGCGCCACTCGTCAAGCAGCGCATCCGAATCCACGACAAGTCCCAGATGCAGCGAGATCATGCGCAGCGCAGGCTCTTCGAGGTGCTCGGAGCCGCGGGTCAGGTCGCGCGGCACGACGACGCGGAAATCGCGGTTTGCGGCATCGAATGCAGTGTTGATAACGCAGCAGTCGGTCATGCAGCCGGTGAGCACCACGCGGCGGATGCCAAGGTTGCGCAGCAGCAGCTCCAGATCGGTCGGATAGAACGCGCTCAGGCGCTTTTTGGTCGTCACTATATAGTCCTCGTCGTGTACATCGATGGACATTCTGTTCCAGCGTGTGCCTTCGATGGCGTGCTCTGCGATGTTGGGAATCTCACCGACCGTAACCGGAAACACCATGCGCCACGCAGACGGAAACAGTTTTTCGTCTGCGCCGCCCTTACGCAGCGTTGAGCGGACATGGATGATCGGCAGACCGAGCGTGCGTGCTTCGTTCATGAAATGATTGAGCGGTTCGATGATCTCGCGTCCTCGCGGAGACGGACATGGACAGTCTGGGTCGGTTGATAGGTGTCCATCGTGCATGTCAATCGTAATGACAGCCGTATCGCGGCGATTAAGGAAAACCTGCTGTAATTGCTCCGGAACCTCCTTTTCGATGCTGTCAAAGTATGCTTTCATTTGATTTTTCTCCTTCCCGGCAAAACGCCGCAGCAATCTGTGCGGCGCTGTCAATAGCGGTATTGGAGTTATTATAGCACATGTGTCATGACATGTGCAAATGTTTTGGTCGGGTTGGGGAAAATCGTGAAGGGATGGAGACTGGCGATGTTGGATGGGAGGGAGGCGATGCGGCTATCTGTGTCGCTCCGCGAAGGGAGCGACGGTCGATGCTGACCGCTTTGGTAGCCATGTTAAAGATTTCAATCCACGCTCCCGCGCCGCGCGGCATATCGCCCTGCATGAACTGCTCGGTGTCCAATATGCCTGCCAAGAAGACCACTTTGAATTACAGCAAACTGCTGAAAATATCAGTCAAATATCATAGATTTTACTGGCTTGATTTATACAAAACTGGCAAAACCGCCAGAAAACGAAATTCCTATAATTCCGAGGTTGACACTGGGGATTGGCTGTGTTATTCTATAACCAACAAATCCAGTAGGAAATCGGAAGGGAGCGAGCAAAATGTTCATCGTAAACGCACGAATGTCGGGTCGAATGTGTATGAACATGCTGTATTATGCTCAGATGCTGCCTGACCGACAGAATATGAAATTACTTTGAACCGGCTTGCCTGACGCTGCGCGTCCTTGCGGATTCACTGCACTTTCTGAAGCGGGGAGCTGTGGGCTCCCCGCTTTTTTGTGTCAAGAGGAGGAATTTCTTTGATAGAACTATCACATATCTCCAAAGAGTTTGTGAGCGGCAAACGAACCGTCCATGCAGTGCAGGATGTGTCGCTCACCATCGATAAAGGCGAAATCTTCGGCATCATCGGTTTTTCCGGTGCGGGCAAGTCCACACTGGTGCGCTGCATCAACCTGCTCGAGCGCCCGACCTCCGGCACCGTCACGGTGGACGGACAGGATATGCTGTCGCTCTCCGCAAAGGAGCTGCGGCAGGCCCGCAAGAAGATCGGCATGATCTTCCAGCACTTCAACCTGATGCCCTCGCGCACCGTAGCCGGCAACGTAGCATATCCGCTGCGCGGCAGCGGCCTTTCCAAGTAGCAGATTGCGGAAAAGGTACAGCGCCTGCTTGATCTGGTCGGCATCGGTGATAAGGCGGAGGCATATCCCAAGCAGCTGTCCGGCGGTCAGAAACAGCGTGTAGCAATCGCTCGCGCACTGGCCAACGACCCGAATGTGCTGCTCTGCGACGAGGCTACCTCGGCACTCGATCCGCAGACCACCAAGGCGATTCTGCAGCTGCTCAAGCACCTGAATGAAACCCTCGGCATTACGGTCGTTATCATCACCCACGAAATGGCCGTCGTCAAGGAGATCTGCCACCGCGTAGCCGTTATGGAGCACGGTAAGGTGGTCGAGTCCGGCGAGGTGTTCAACATTTTCGCAAACCCGAGAGAGGACATCACCAAGAACTTCATCCACACGACATCCAATCTCCGCAAGACCGAAGAACTCATCGCGGAGGATTCGCCGGTCGTCAAGCTCAATCCGGGCGAGCTTATCGTGCGGTTGTCGTACATCGAGCGCAACGTGTCCGAGCCGCTCATCTCGACCGTATCGCGCAAGTTCGATATTGTGCTCAACATCATCTTTTCGGATATCGCCATCGTGCAGAATGCACCGATCGGCGGCACGGTAGCCATTATCAGCGGCAGCCGCGATCAAATCACACAGGCAATCGCCTATCTCAGTGAGAAAAACGTAGGAGTGGAGGTCATCAAGGATGCAAGAGTTTCTGAATAACATCATTCCGAACGTGATGGCAAAGCTGCCGGACTTCTACGCAGCCATCGGTGACACGCTGCTCATGGTGGTCTGGTCGGGCGCAATCTCGTTCGTGCTCGGTCTGGCACTGGGCGTGCTGATCACGGTCACCAAGCCGGGCGGCATTCTGGAAAACAAAATCGTCTATCAGATTTTGGACAAACTGGTCAGCCTGTTCCGTTCCATCCCGTTCATCATCCTGCTGACATGGGTAATGCCGGTGTCGCGTGCCATCATGGGCACGGCAATCTATGTTCGGGGTGCAATCGTTCCGCTGGTATTCGGTGCGGTGCCGTTCTTCACCCGTCAGGTGGAGAGTGCACTTGCCGAGCTGGACGGCGGTCTGATCGAAGCGGCGCTCTCGATGGGCTCCACACCGCTGGAGATCATCTTCCGCGTATACCTGAAGGAAAGCGTTGCCGCTATCGCGCGCGGCACAACCATCACGGCCATCAGCCTGCTGAACCTGACCGCAATGGCCGGTGTCGTCGGTGCCGGCGGTCTGGGCGACTTCGCCATCCGTTACGGCCACGACCGCAACATGCTGGACGTTACCAACGTCACTGTGCTGGTCCTCGTTATCATTGTTTGTATTATGGAGTTCGTTGGCGGCAAGGTCGTCAAGAAGAACACGCATTAAGGAGTGTCTGACATGAGTATTTCCAATCGTAAAGTTGTTATTGTCGGTGCAGGCCATGTCGGCTCCCACGTTGGCTATGCCCTTATTTCCCAGAGCCTTGCGGACGAGATCGTCTACATCGACTCCGACCACGCAAAGGCAGTCGCACAGGCGTTCGACCTGACCGATGCGACCAATTACCTTCCGGTTCGCACCAAGGTCACCGCGGGTGACTACAGCGATGCCAAGGACGCACAGATTATGATCATCTCGGCGGGCCCGCTGCCGACCGGCAATCAGACCCGCATGGATACGCTGGGTCAGACCATCGCCATCCTGAAAGATGTAACAAAATCTATCAAAGAATCCGGTTTTGACGGCATTATCGTCAATATTTCCAATCCGGCGGACGTTATCACGCATTACATCCAGCACACGCTGAACTGGGCGCCGGAGCGCATCTTCTCCACCAGCACCACGCTGGATTCCGCAAGACTGCGCCGCGCGATCGCGCAGGAGATCGGCATTGACCAGAAATCCATCACCGCTTACGCGCTCGGCGAGCACGGCGAAAGCCAGATGGTCGCATGGTCGGCTGTCACCATCGCGGGCAAGCCGCTTTCCCAGTGGCGCGAGGAGTATCCGGACACCTTCGGCAAACTCGACCTGGATGCGCTTGCTGACGCAGGCCGTGAAGGCGGCTGGACCATCCTGCGCGGCAAGCAGTGCACCGAGTTCGGCATCGGCGCTTCTGCCGCAGAGGTCGTTCGCGCCATCTTCTACAACGAGAACCGCGTTCTTTCGGTTTCTGTTCTGCTGGACGGCAAATACGGTCAGCACGATGTGTACGCCAGCGTGCCCGCTATCGTGGGTCGCGACGGCATCGCAGAGATCATTGAGCTGCACCTCACCCCGGAGGAGCAGGAGAAGTTCAACGCCTCCTGCAAGACCATGAGCGAGAATTATCAGCTGTCGCTCACTCTCTAACATCAGTTAATTAAAAAATTTACATCATAAACGGAGGTAATCCCAATGAAGCTCAAAAGAATCATCGCACTGTCCCTGTCCGCAGCAACCCTCGCCCTGTCCCTGACCGCCTGCGGCGGCTCGAGCAGCGCAGCTTCCGATAATGCACAGGCATCCGACAGCAATTCCGGCGATGCCGTAACCGTAAAGCTTGGCGTAGTCGGCAGCATCTACGAGGATCTGTGGACCCCGGCCAAGGAAAAGCTGGCTGGCGAGGGCATCGACCTTGAGTTCGTACAGTTCTCGGACTACGTTACCCCGAACAACGCACTCGCTAACGGCGAGATCGATCTGAACGCTTTCCAGCACCGTATTTACCTGCAGAGCGAGATCGACAACTACGGCTACGAGATCGAGAATATCGGCAACACCTTTATCATCCCGCTGAACCTGTACTCCGACAAGGTTAAGTCGGTTGATGAGCTTAAGGACGGCGACACCGTAGCCATTCCGGACGATGTAACAAACGGCGGCCGTGCCCTCAAGGTTCTGGAAGCAGCGGGCCTGATCCAGCTGAAGGACAGCGCAGAGTTCAACCCGACCATCGACGACATCGAGACCTACAACACCAAGATCACCATCGAGGAGCTGAAGGCTAACGTAATCCCGTCCACGCTGGCTGACGTTACCGCAGCTGTCGTAAACGGCAACTACGCACTGGATTTCGGCCTTAAGACCGAGGACGCCATCTACAAGGATGACCAGCTGGACATCGAGGAGTACTGGAATCTGATCGCAGCGCGTTCCGCTGACCTCGAGGATGCGGACAAGCTGGAGACCTACAAGAAGGTCGTAGCAGCGTTCCAGTCCGATGAGACCGAGAAGGTATTCAACGACCAGTTCGGCGGCTACTTCATCAAGGCAGGCTGGGATCAGGATCTGCTGGCAGACAAGTAATGCATAATCGTTCCCAATGCCGCCGGAAACAACCGGCGGCATTCAATCTATCAAATGCAGTGTTATATCGGATTGGTTTTTTCGCGCGTAAGCGCGCATTTGATAGAATTTGTGAAACAAATTCATAAAAACGGGGAGCATGTATCACCGTTTTTATACTTTAAAAGGGAGAAAGTTTCTGTATAGGAACTTTCGGACGACTTTGGAACGGCCCACGGTCCGTTCCTGCTTGTCGGC
>OLVP01001420.1_pt1 | contig 14475 bp, 14 predicted proteins | sample 1673281 | NCBI WGS metagenome assembly OLVP01 (sample SAMEA3178940, study PRJEB25190) | human gut metagenome | biome: human gut; feature: human-associated habitat; material: faeces | place: Austria | collected 2013
CCCTTGAGAGTTCTAGGAATTTAATACAATATTGCCGTATAATTTACTTATCAACAGACGAGGAGGTGAACAGCAGATGCTGAAAGTGAGGGTAAGATCCCCTACATATAAGAAAGTCCCCATCGTGGGGGACTCTCTAATGTAACTGTCAACTGAATATAGGTAACAGTTCCCTAGCAAGAACAGTATACCTCATATTCCCATATTTGGAAAGGGGTGCATGAAATGGCATCATTACTTGTAAAGCGACTGTTTGCTTTGAAAGGTATGATTGCAGAGCCAGTTTATTACTGCAACAGCATCAGAGTTGTTCCGTTATGAGAACGGAACAAGGACAGATGAGGTTCAAGGACATAAATATCTGGTCACGAACACGGATACGTTCGAACAGATAGAGGTGTTTATCGCAGGAAGCACACCACTGCTTACACCAGAGAGATTGGAAGAACTGCAAGAAGCAGGAGAAAGAATCTTTGTGGAGTTTGAGAACGCAGTTGTGAAGCCTTACTTTAACGAACGGACACACAGTATTGAAGATAGCATCAAAGCTGATGCTGTAACTTTAGTAAAAAATTCATAGATTCGTTGGGGAGAATTACTTCTCCCCTAAAGAAATAGGAGGCAGAAAAATGATTATATTTTTAATGATAATAATAGGTATTTCAATGGGATGGACATGTATTTGTATTTTAGGTTACATATTTTATAAGTTGCAACACTTAAACTCATGGACAGATGGTCTGACAGATGTGTTTAACACTATAAAGGAGATAATGTCCATCATAGGAAAAGGATTTGTTTCTTGTATACAGTTCTGTTACACAGAATTAACCGGAAAACTGCCAGACGATCAGATCATCAATCCCGCGTTCATTTTAACGCAGAAAGAAGCAGTGGATCTCGCAAACCGTTTTCATGGAAAACCGTATGATCTACCATTTTCCGAAGACATTAAGCAAAACTGCAATGGAATTTTATGGCTGGAAATTGTAGCGGTAGGTCTGACTACTGCTTATAAAAATCTGACTACTGCGGACTTAAAAGAAATTGCGATTAGAACGATTCAAAATTTCTATTTTGAAACACGAGGAATTGTACCGCCAGTTTATATCAAGGTTGCAACTGAAAAAAGGCTTTATTTTGCAATCCCATTATGTGCAGAGGGAGAAGCATTCTTAAAGAAGCAGGAGCAGTATCAAGGGGAATCTTCTTTTGCACCGGAAGAACCGTTGGATCTCTTTGACGAAGAGATTCCAGAACTGGATCACGAAAAAGGAGATGCCTATGATCTTCGGCTATGATCTAGAAGATTGGAAACAGTTTCAGATCAAAAATCAAGTGGAGATTGTATTACCGAAAAAGACAAGCAATATTTTAATTGCGGGAAAATCCGGCTCTGGGAAGTCTTTGTCAGCACGGTGGTATCTGTGGCAACTGCTCCATAATCGAGAAAGCCTTGTATACATAGCTGATTATAAGGCAGGTGAAGAATATGAAGCATGTGAAGGCTCGCCCTCTTATGCCTATGGAGAACAAGTGTTTGATATGGTGGACGGTTTCTATCAGTTCTTCACAGAAGTAAGAAATAATAAGATCCGCTTAAAAATGCACTATACTTTGTTTATTGAAGAGTGGTTCGGACTGCTTACATATGCAGAAAATCAGTCCAAAAAACTGAAAACAGAACTCATAGCAAAGATCGGGGAGATCCTCGCTGTGGGACGTGGCTTGAATATCGGAGTCATTGTTGCACTTCAGCGCGCTGATGCATCACTGTTCAACAGTGGTACGAGAGAACAGTTTCAGTGTGTGTGTTCGTTTGGAAGATGTTCCGCAGAACAATTCCGCATGCTAGGGTTCAACGGAGAATTAGAAAGCAATCCAACAAGCCGATATGGAGCAGGAGAAGCGTTGGTGCTTATAGATGGGCAGGATGCAGTTAGAGAGATCAAAGTTCCATTGATTAAGAATGAAGAGACTCTTTGTAAGCAGATCCGTTACTATCTGGACAAGCAACCGACCATCTCTGATCTGATTCGTGCGGTAGCCGGAGGCGAAAGCACGGAGCAGTGAAAGGATGGACGGATTCCTGCCGGGGGAAGTATTACCACGGCAGGAACAAACAAAGAAAAAACAACAAAAAACCTTATAAATAGGGCATTTGAAGCCCCAAAAACACTGTTCGCATATATTTCACAAATCGAACAGCAATAGAAAAGGAGATTAAAATTATGAGTAAAACAGAAGCAAACAAGAAACAGGCAACAAATGTACAGCGTAATGCATATCAACTTACAATCAACAATCCGCTTGAGTATGGATTTGACCATCTTACCATCAAAAAGACGTTAGTTGAGAACTTCACCACTCTCCGCTACTTCTGTATGGCAGACGAGATCGGAAAAGAGGGAACACCACATACACATATATACACCTGCTTCAACTCTCGTGTACGCTTTAGCACAGTAAAGAAAAACTTTCCATCTGCACACATTGAACCTGCTCATGGAAGTGTCCAGAGCAACATTGATTACATAAAGAAAACGGGAAAATGGGAGGACACAGACAAAGCAGAAACAAGGGTAGAAAACACTTTTGAGGATTGGGGCATGATTCCGGTACAAAAAGGGATTCGTCCAGAAATGGAAGAACTGTATGAACTGATAAAAGCAGGATATTCTAATGCGGAGATACTGGCTATGAATAACGACTACATTTTGAACATAGATAAGCTTGATCGTGTGCGTACAGAATTATTGATTGATAAATTTAAAAATACTCGCAGAACCGATTTAGAGGTGATCTACATCAGCGGAGCAACTGGAACTGGAAAGACAAGAGGTATCTTAGATGAGCATGGTGACAGCAACGTGTATCGTGTCAGCGACTATCAGCACCCATTTGATAGTTATAGCTGTGAGAATATTCTAGCATTTGATGAATTTAGAAGCCAACTGCGACTTTCAGATATGCTGAATTATTGCGACATCTATCCGATCCAACTTCCGGCACGGTATGCAAATAAATTTGCCTGCTATGAAACAGTGTATATCATTTCGAACTGGTCATTAGAGGATCAGTACAAAGAGGTACAGAAAGACAATCCAGAGTCATGGAAAGCCTTTTTGAGACGTATTAAAGAGGTGCGGACATATAACGAGGATGGAAAGATCACGATCTATGATTCTGTGGACGTATATCTCAAGAGGAAAGAAAGATTTCATACCATAGAGCCGGACGAAGAATGTCCATTCGGCGAGCAGGAAACACTGGACTTTGAGGGATAGAGATGGAAAAGGACAATAAAAAGTATCCCCCATATTCCTTTTGGCGGATTAAACGAATTTTAGAGCAGGACTACGATTACAGACTGGAAAAAGTCGGGCAGGGATACAAAGCAAACCGCAGAGCAGGTTATACAGAACGCTATAATCTGATTAGAAATTCAGATAACAAGATTTTGTTAGAGTGGATCAAACTGGATGGACTACGAAAGGTCTTAGGCGAAGCAGGTTATCCATTGCATGATGAAAAATCCAGAAACAAAAAAGTTTCTGATAGTAGGAACAGAAAGGAGTAAAATCAATACGCCAAACGTATCGAATGTAGAGCTATGTAAAGTAAAGCAGTTCAAATTTTTCGGGCAGTAAGTTATTGATTTTAAAGCAGCGTATGAATTAGTAATAATATGCAAAAAGAAGAAGTTACAGAAGCAGAGTTGTTGAATTATATTAAAGAGAATGATAAAATCAAGCTAGATGAGATCCGTATAGAATATGAGATGAAAAAATATGAGGAATTATTAAGTAAACATTCATATGATATATGGAGAGGTAAAAATGGAAAATGGTATACTTATTTTCCAGATGAAGAAAAAGGGAGAGTTTTAAAGAAGAGGAATACAAGAGAAGAAATAGAAGACTTGATTATTGCATTTTACAAGGAGAAAGAGGAAAATCCAACGGTTGAAGAAGTGTTCAGACTATGGTTAAGTAAAAAGTTAGAATACAAAGAGATTCAAAAAGGAAGCGCAGACCGTTATGAAACAGATTTTGAAAGATTTCTTGTGAAAACGAATTTCTCTAAAAGACGAATGAAACAAATAGCTGCTGATGAGTTAGAAGATTTTATTAGATTGCAAGTTGCACAGAATGAATTGACCATGAAAGCATATTCTGGACTTAGAACAATTATCAGAGGTACTTGGATGTTTGCCAAAAAGAAAAAGTGGACAGATATATCTATATCACAATTTTTTGGAGATTTGGATATTTCAAGGAGAGCCTTTAAGAAAGTTGTTAAAGATGAGAAAAACGAGGTTTTTTCTGAAGATGAAATTCCAGTTATAGTAGACTATTTGAAAAAGAATGTTACTATTTGGAACTTAGGTGTTTTACTTGTGTTACAAACGGGAGTTCGTGTTGGAGAACTATCAGCATTAAAACCTTGTGACTGGGATGGCAAAAACATTTTAAGAGTTCGGCGTACAGAGATTCGGTATAAGAATGAAAAAGGGAAAAATGTTGTAGATGTGAGAGAGTTTGCAAAGACAGAAGCAGGCATGCGAGATATTATTCTTTCGGATGGTGGGATAGAAACATTGAAGAAAATTCTTGAATTGAATCCAGATGGGGAATATCTTTTTGAAAATGAGTCTGGAAAACGTATTCGTGGAAATACTTTTAATAAACGATTAGACATAGTATTGAATAAAGTGGATTTGCATCATAGGTCTATCCATAAAGGTAGAAAAACATATGGTACAACACTAATAGATTCTGGTTGTGAGGATTCTTTAGTAATGAAGCAAATGGGGCATACTACAATAGAAACAAGTCGTAAATATTACTACTATTCAAATAAGACAAAGGCACATCAAATTGAACAGATCAAACGAGCGGTTAATATTTGAAAAGGTAATCAAAAAGTAATCAAAAGTAATCAAAAAACGTAAAGAAAGAAGAGAGAAAAAACTTGAAGAAATAAAGGAATTTAAGCGATTTTAATTCTAAAAAAGACAGGATTCGATTCTCTCATCCCCTGTTCTTAGGAAGTCGTGAAAAGTTCTAGAAATGGAAGATTTTACGGCTTTTATTTATTATCAAAAATATAGAGGTAATCAAAGTTCCTCTTGAACAGAACCAACGATAAAAAGTTTTGACTTTTTTTTAAACATGTGATAAAATTTGTAAGGTTAAAATAAAGTGTGAATGATAAGTACATTTGCACTTTTTTTATGCCTTGAGAACAAAAGAGTGAAAGATACAAAAGAGAGGAGAAGAATTTTGCTTACGATTACAGATTATGTGAAAGCAAAGACTTTGGAAGAAGCTTACGAATTGAACCAGGCGAGAAACAGCCGTGTAATGGGCGGAATGATGTGGATGCGTCTTGGAAATGCGAGAGTAAAGACAGTAATCGATCTGTCAGAGCTTGGTCTTGATCAGATTGAAGAGACAGACCATGTATTTAAAATCGGGGCGATGTGTACTTTGAGACAGCTGGAGTTACATCAGGGATTACGTGAAATGTATGGCGACGGAATTGCAGAGTGTGTCCGCCACATTGTTGGAGTGCAGTTTCGAAATCAGGCGACAGTCGGCGGAAGTATCTATGGAAGATTTGGATTTTCAGATGTACTGACGGCATTATTGGCTTTGGATACATTTGTGGAGTTGTATAATGGAGGAATTATCCGACTTTCGGAATTTGTAAATCGTAAAAAAGATAAGGATCTTCTTCTCTCTATTATAATAAGAAAAAGCAAGCGTTCCTTCCGCTATGATTCAGTACGGCAAACCAAAACAGATTTTCCGGTGATTGCATGTTCTGTTGTCACTGGAATGGTCAACGGAGTAGAGTCCTGGTACTTTTCAGTGGGAGCAAGACCGATGAAAGCAGCACTGTTGGAAAAGCAGTGGGAGATTCCGGCAGATATTTCAGAAGAAGAAATCCGGGAATATGCAAAAATAGTAGCTTCAGAATTTGAGTATGGAACCAATATGAGAGGAAGTGCAAAGTATCGTCAGCATCTGGCAGAGGTACTGATCTTCAGAGAAATGCGTTCAATCATCACGGAGGGAAGAGCATGGAAGTAAGGTTTAAATTAAATGGAAAACAGGTATCGGCAGAAGTATCCGGAGATACCATACTTCTGGATGTATTGAGAAATTTAGGATGCTACAGTGTGAAATGTGGATGTGAGACAACAAACTGCGGACTTTGTACAGTCTGGATCAATGGAAAATCCAGACTTTCCTGCTCGATTCTGGCAGCAGGGATAGAGGGGCAGGAAGTGACGACTCTGGAAGGGCTGAAAGAGGAAGCAGAAGAGTTCGGTGCATTTCTTGCACAGGAAGGTGCAGAACAGTGTGGATTCTGCTCTCCGGGATTTATTATGAATGTGCTGGCAATGGTGCGGGAGTTAGAAAATCCAACGATTGAAGAAATGAAAGAATATTTATCAGGAAATTTGTGCAGATGTACCGGATATATGGGACAGCTTCGGGCAATCCGGAAATATATGGCGGTGAAAAAGCAGAGTGAGAAAGAGAAGGAGGTGCAGGCATGGGGAACAGAGTGGTAAGTCAGGCCATTCCGAAAGTGGATTATAAGGCGCTGGTAACAGGAAAGGCAGTTTACACAGATGATCTGGCGGCAAAAGACAGTCTTGTTGTTAAAGTATTAAGGAGTCCTCATGCACATGCATTGATTCAGGATATCAATCTGACAAGGGCAGAACTGGTTCCGGATATTGAATGTATTCTGACATACAAAGATTGTCCGGACAAGCGGTTTACGATGGCGGGACAAACATATCCGGAGCCGAGTCCTTATGACAGACTGATTCTGGATCAGAGAGTCCGTTTTGTAGGAGATGCAGTTGCGATCGTTGCCGGACGGACAAAAGAAGCGGTAAATAAGGCGTTAAAATTGATCAAAGTAAAGTATGAGGTATTAGAGCCTGTACTTGATTTTCATAAAGCCAAAGACAATCCGATTCTGGTGCATCCGGAAGAAAACTGGAAGAGTCTGTGTCCGGTAGGGGCAGACAACAAGAGAAATCTCTGTGCACATGACAGCTGTGAAGAGGGAGATATAGAAGCGGTTCTGGCAAACTGTGAGTATATCATTGATCAGGTGTATCATACAAAGGCAAACCAGCAGGCAATGATGGAAACATTCAGAACATATACATATCTGGATACGTATGGAAGACTGAATGTCCTTTCGTCCACACAGGTTCCGTTCCATGTACGGCGGATTCTTGCAAATGCATTGGATATTCCAAAGTCGAAGATTCGTGTAATCAAGCCAAGGATCGGAGGCGGTTTCGGGGCAAAACAGTCTGTTGTTTCAGAAGTTTATCCGGCACTGGTAACATGGAAAACGGGAAAACCGGCAAAGATGATTTTTACAAGAGAAGAATCTATGATTGCATCCTCTCCGCGGCATGAGATGGAGGTTCATGTCCGTCTTGGAGCTGATAAAGACGGAATTATTCAGGGAATCGATGTCTATACACTTTCCAATACAGGCGCGTTTGGGGAACACGGACCGACAACAGTCGGACTTTCCGGTCACAAATCGATTCCTCTGTACGGGAAGGCGAAAGCATTCCGTTTTGCCTATGATGTGGTATACACGAATGTAATGTCAGCCGGTGCTTATCGTGGATATGGTGCAACACAGGGATTGTTTGCAGTAGAGTCTGCAGTCAATGAGCTGGCAGAAAAAATGAATATGGATCCGGTCACGCTGCGTGAGAAAAATATGGTTCGTCAGGGGCAGGTAATGCCTGCATATTACGGGGAGACGGCAAACAGCTGTGCCCTGGATAAGTGTATGGAAAAGGCAAAAGAAATGATGAAATGGGATGAAAAATTCCCGAGCCGTGATATGGGAAATGGAAAAGTCAGAGGTGTCGGTGTGGCAATGGCAATGCAGGGCTCAGGTATTTCCGCTGTAGATACAGCATCTGTTGGAATTAAAGTGAACGATGATGGATTCTACAGTCTCTTGATTGGTGCTTCAGATATGGGAACAGGGTGTGACACGATTTTGTCACAGATGGCAGCAGAATGTCTGGACTGTGAGATGGATGAGATTATTGTGCATGGAGTGGATACAGATTCTTCTCCTTATGATACAGGTTCCTATGCATCAAGTACTACATATGTGACAGGAATGGCAGTCGTACGTACCTGTGAAACACTAAAAGACAAACTTTGCGAAAAAGGTGCACAGTACCTGGGATGTGATGTGGACGATGTGGATTTTGACGGACAGTGTGTTGTGAATATCAAAACAGGTGCATCCATTTCGAGAGCGGAAATCGGAAACCGTGTGATGTGCAACAATGAAGAGGCGCTCTATGCCAGTGAGGCATACAGCTCACCGATTTCACCGCCGCCGTTTATGGTTGGAATGGCGGAAGTGGAGATTGACAAAGAAACCGGAGAACTGGAATTGATTGATTATGTGGCAGTAGTAGATTGTGGAACGGTAGTGAATCCAAGTCTGGCGAGAGTACAGACAGAGGGAGGACTTGCACAGGGAATCGGAATGGCCATGTATGAAGATGTCATCTATAATGCAAAAGGAAAAAATTACAGCAATTCCTTTATGCAGTATAAAATCCCAAGCCGTCTGGATGTGGGCAATATCCGGGTGGAATTTGAAAGCAGCTACGAGCCGACAGGTCCGTTTGGAGCGAAATCAATAGGCGAGATCGTGATCAATACGCCGTCCCCTGCGATTGCAAGTGCAGTCAGCCATGCGGTCGGAGTAAAAGTGAGAGAACTTCCAATTACCGCAGAAAAAGTGTTCTGGGGGATGCAAGAAGAAGATTAAGAAAAATCTCCATGTCCGATGAAAATCGGATGTGGAGATTTTTTAGAAAGTGACTTTGTGAAAGAGTAACAAAAACAAGAAAAATAGAAAAAACAGCTGTACTGCTCTACAGAAGCATGTTATAATCATCTACATCAATAAGAACAAATCTGGTAAATTCTTATTCTTATTAATCTGCATACATTTCTTAATGTTGTAAAAATCTCAGTCAAATAAACAATGCATTGCTTATGAAAATATGTTTCCAAAAAACAATATAAAAATAAAAGAAGGAGTTTATTGTATGGGTATGACAAATGAACAATTGCTGCAGTCTATCACTACGGTTATTGTAGACCGTTTTGATATGCTGGATGGAAGAATCGAGAGGTTGGAACAGCGGGTAGATAAAATGGACACCGAGTTCCGACAGAAATTTGAACAAATAGATCAGAAGTTTGAACAGATAGGCCAGAAATTCGAACAGATAGACCGGAAGTTCGAGCAGATAGACCGGAAGTTCGAGCAGATAGACCGGAAGTTCGAGCAGATAGATCAGAAGTTCGAACAGATAGACCGGAAGTTCGAACAGATAGACCAGAAGTTTGAACAGATAGACCGGAAGTTTGAGCAAATAGATCAGAAGTTTGATCAGATGGATCGAAAGTTGGAACAAATAGATCAGAAGTTCGAACAGATAGATCGAAGATTAGAGGATATGAACCAAAGACTAGAGGGTACGAATCGAAGATTAGATGGTGTGGAGCAAAAATTAAAGGATATGGAGCATACGATCATAGAAGTGGAAAGCAATGTCCTGTCAGAATTGGATACAGTGCAGGAACATGCGAACAATCGATCTGAGCGTATTGAAAACCGTTTGGTGTGTCTTGAACGCAATGGCAATAGTGCGCCAGATTGCGCACTTGCTTTGCGGACAGAAAAGTTGGAAGAGCGAGTAGAAGCTTTAGAACGAAAGGTATCATGGGGATAAGTTTATTTGCTGTCCTGTTTCTGATAAGCAATTCGGCTTGATCCATCTTCTGTCAGGATGGTTCCGCATTTTTTGAAATCCAGTTTAGCGAGAAGACTCTGCATGACGAGATTATCCTGATGGGTGTCAATTTTCAGATTGTGACATTGTGAGAATGCCCAGCTTAAACAAAAAGAAGCTGCACCTTTTACTGTACCGTCAGAAGCAATTCGGTGAACGACTCCGTAAGGTGCGTCATTTAACCAGTTCCCGTCGTAGATTGTGGTATAAGTGACATCATTTTCAAATGCATAGTAAAAAACAGCAATAACGCGATTGTTTTCTTCGCAGACATAGGCGTTGCCCATCCGGATATCATGTTCTATCATATCAACAGGAGGATATGTGGTTCCCCATTGAGTCGGATTTCCATGAGACGCCATAAAAGAACGGGCATGTTCATAAATGCGAAGGATAGAATCTAAATCTTTTAAAGTAGCAATTCTGATTTTCATAAGTGCAATTTCCTTTCCTTGATATATTAGATTTTATTGTAAGTGATAAGAAGAAAAAATGCAAATTGAAGAAAAAAATAGGGGGGGTAAAAATGATGGTAGAAGCTGGAGAATGTGAAAAAAATATGGAAAAATTTTGAATAAAATGGATGTAAAGTGTTGACAAACTGTGCTAAGAGGAATACCATGATAATACCAAATAGAGGGATTATTAGGCTTACCAAGCCTAAGTTTATACACGTTTGGGAGTATAAATATAGGCACGACTAGAATTTGTAGCTTAGAAAATGAAAGGGGAAAAGTCGTAATTGTACTGTTGGGGTAAAACTTATTAATTAAGAGAATGTTTAGGAGGAAAGAAACATGTATAGGAAAAAGTTAATGCGCGCATGCTTAACAGGACTTATGGTTGTGACTGTTGCAACAGCAAATGTAGCGCCAGTATTTGCAGCTGAAGCACCAGCAGGAACAGAGACGACAACCTCAAAAGCATCTGTTGTAAAAGCACAGTTTGTAGATGCAGCAGGAACAGTCGTAGCAGGTGGAGACTACTTTGTAGATGCAGATGGAGATGGAATTTTCAACGTGAGTGAACTTCCAGTACCAGAAGGATACAAAGCAGAGACAGTTGGAGATTTCTTTACAAAAGATTACGCAGACACAGCACTCCAGGTAACGGTTGACAAAATTGCAAAAGCATCTATTATTAACGTACAGTTTATGGACGGAAATAAAGTCGTAGCAGGTGGAGACTATTTTGTAGATGCAGATGGAGATGGAATTTTTAATCTTAGTGAACTTCCGGTGCCAGAAGGATATGAATTGTCTTTGGCAGGTGATCAGTTCGTAAAACCAAACAAAGAAGACGATAAAAAAGAAGACAAAAAAGACGAGAAGAAGAATTCTCCAAAAACAGGAGATGAGACAAATGCAGCAGCTGCAGCATTACCGGCAGGTGTCAGTCTTGCAGCAATCCTTGCAGTATTAGTAAAAAAATTCAAATAATCTGAAAAACGAATAGACGGTTTTCGGTTATAAGAAATGAGAATATTGCCAAAAATGCAGTGCGTTTTTGGCAATATTTTTCTATACGAGAGGAATGAATATACAATGAAAAAGTATATGAAGATTTTGACAATTATATGTATAGTAGGGATTTGCATGTGTGGATGTAGTAAGAATAAGCCGGAAGAAGCAACTCCATTAACGATATACGAGCAATTGAAGATTACAGATAAATCACTTTCAGAAGCTGATACCGGAGTGATTCAAGAAGGAATTACAAATTGGGTAAAATCTTTTTTAGCAATTAGCAGTGATACAAGAGATAAAGAAGCGATAAATAAAGGTTTATATCAGAGTATTGCCAATAAAGAACAGAAAGAAAAACTGAAACAAGATAGAGAATCATTTTATAAAGACAGTGTAGTCATAATAGAAGATGTGTCTCCAGAAATTAAAAGTACAAAAAAAGCAACATACAATGAGAAAGAAGTTGCTGTTGTTGATTGCAAGACTACTGTAAGAGGAATGAGAAATGACCAGGCATTTGAAAAGATATATACTATGCAGATGGTAGTCAATTATCAGACAAATGTTGTATCAGTGTATGAGGTTGAGGATATTACGTGGGAATAAGAAATACCGGTAAAGGGATATCAGTTTTGGAGAGATATCAGGTTACCGGTATTTTTTATGACAAAGAATATAAAAAATACAGCAATTTTTCATAGAATATTGGAAAGTATTGACAAAAAAAAGATTCGAATATACACTAGAAGTGTTTAGGTAGCAAACGTTACGGAAATTTGAAATGGTTTGTTATTTAAGGGGAAACTAAAAGTTATAATAGGAGGAAAGTAGTATGTACAGGAAAAAATTAATGCGCGTATGCCTGACGGGTGTTATGGTTGTTTCAATTGCAACAGCGAACGTTGCACCAGTGTTTGCAGCAGAGCCAGTAGAAAAGGTGGAGACGGAGAGCGATAGTTGGGATAGTATTTCTGGTGAAATTAATTTTAGAGATACAGACAACAATGAATCTATCTTTGTGCAATTTAACAATGAAAAAGTGGAGGATTATCGTTGGGGTGATGATCCGAAAGATACATATGAAGTATTGCCGGCAGAAACTGTGAAAAAATATCTTCCAGAAGGATATGAATTGGTAGAAGGTATCTATTCGGTAGCAGGTGGAGAGACACAGGATTCTTATTTTGTATATGCCGAGGTAAAGAAAGTACTTGTCGAAGAAACACAGGATGTGAAAATCAATTATTATGATGAAGCAGCTGGAAAACAGGTAGCAGAAGTGCCGGTACAGGTGTCCAGCAATGCATCAGTAGTAGATATGGCGATTCTGACAAGATACCTGCCAGAAGGATATACACTTGAAGGTTCTGATTGTATCATCAGAGACGGATATGTATATGTATCCGTAGCGCCAGCAGAAGAAGTACAGAATGTAAAAATCAATTACTATGATGAAGCAGCAAAGAAACAGGTAGCAGAAGTACCGGTACAGGTATCAATTGATACATCATGTGTAAATATGGCAATCCTGACAAGATATCTTCCAGAAGGATATACAATCGAAGGTACAGACTGTATCATCAGAGACGGATATGTATATGTATCCGTAGCACCAGCAGAAGAAGTACAGAATGTAAAGATCAATTACTATGATGAGGATGCTGAGAAACAGGTAGCAGAAGTACCGGTACAGGTGTCAATTGATACATCATGCGTAAACATGGCAATTCTGACAAGATATATGCCGGAAGGATATGCATTGGTAAGTTCAGACTGCATCATTAGAGATGGATACGTATATGTTTCTGTAAAGAAAGATGTAGAGATCAGAGAAGCAGTGCTTCACATTACATTTGAAACTCCGAACGGAGAAGTTGTTACAACAGAAACAGTAACAGCAGAAGGCGCTGATGGAGAAGACGCGGTATTCAGACTTGGTGTAGACTTCAATCTTCCAACAGGATACAAGCTGTCCAACGACAGAGATCAGGTAACAGAAATCACAATTCCATTTGGATCCACAGGCGGACATACAATGGTTGTAGAAAAAGGTGACCTTTCTTCCATCGTAAAAATCCAGTTTGTAGATGCTGAGAATAATGATGAAGTGGTAGCAGGTGGAGATTACTTTGTTGATGGTGATGGAGACGGAATCTTCCACACAAGAGAGATCACAGAGTGGGTACCGGAAGGATATGAGTTACAGGAAGTTGGAGATTTCCAGGTAGAGCTGTACAAAGAGACACCATTACAGCTGAGCGTAACAAAGATCAAAGAGGATAAACCGGAAACTCCGGATCCAGAGGAGCCAAATAAACCAGAAGATCCTGACAAAGAAGACACAAATAATAAAGACGACAAAAAAGAGGATACTAAGAAAGAAGATAAGAAGAAAACTTCTCCAAAGACTGGAGATGAGACAAGTGCAGCAACTGCAGCATTACCTGTAGGTGTGAGCCTTGCAGCAATTCTTGCAGTATTAGTGAAAAAATTTAAATAATCTGAAAAACGCATAGACGGATTTAGGTTATAAAAAATGGAAATATTGCCAAAAATGCATTGCGTTTTTGGCAATATTTTTCTATGGGGAGTACATGAAAGATAGGGGGATAAGCCAAGTGGCGAAAGGAACAAGGATTACAATGAGAAAATACATAAAATTGGTATTGATGATATGTATATTGGGAATTCTGACATGTGGATGTGGGAAAAAAGATAAGGAAGAAAAAACAGTACCGTTGACGATATATGAACAGCTGAAAGTTACAGAGGAGTCCCTTCCAGATGAAGAAACAAAAGTAATACAAAAAGGTGTCAATAGTTGGGCAAAAGCATTTTTGGCGGTAAATAGTGATGCTCAAGATAAAGAAATAACAGATCAGAGTTTGTATCAAAGTATTGCAAATACAGAACATAGAAGATTATTAAAAGAAGAAAGAGATGCTTTTTATAAAGAAAGCGTGGTTAATATCAATGAAGTGTCTACACAAGTAAAAAGTGCAAAGAAAGCGCAATATGGTAAAACAGATGTAGGTGTTGTGGAATGTGATATAGATGTGAAAGGCACAAGAAATGACCAGGCATTTGAAAAGATATATACTATGCAGATGGTAGTCAATTATC
>OLVP01001424.1_pt1 | contig 14423 bp, 13 predicted proteins | sample 1673281 | NCBI WGS metagenome assembly OLVP01 (sample SAMEA3178940, study PRJEB25190) | human gut metagenome | biome: human gut; feature: human-associated habitat; material: faeces | place: Austria | collected 2013
AAAATGGATCAGACTTGGAAATATATTGCTTTAGAAATCAATTTGCCGGTACACTGGTATCATAGTAATTCCATATATGCAAATAATTTATTAATGCTGAAAATACCTATGATCAGCAGCAAGATCACAATTACCAGTGATATTGCAAGAAAGACCATTTTATAGTACAGATAAGCTCTTGCAAAGTCCTGCATTTTGTTGTGCGACTGCTGGTGGGCCAGCTTTTTCAGATAGAACCAGCCGTAAATGGGAATATTCATGCACATGAAGGTGTGGAACCATTCATTGATCTCAATGGGGCGGGAATCATAGGAAGGTTCTGTATCATCCCTAAAACCGGCGTCAGTATTTTTTGATCCGGCAGTATGCCGTCTGGAAGCTTTGGTTTCACCCATTACCATTCGCTTAGCCCACGGCCAAAGTGCTTTTTTATTCTTCATCGCCTCTGCCTCCTGGTCCATAGATTTCTAAATTATTCCACTTATACTGTTCCTTGCTTAAGGAAGAGCGCAGCTGACGCTGCTGGGCCTGAACCTGCTGGTCAGCCTGTTCTTTGGCAGCTTCTTCCTCCTGTTCTTTCTGGGCCTGGGAAGCATTCCACTCACTTTCAGTAGGAAGCGTGGTGATACGGGAGATAGCAGACTGGAGTCTTGCGGAAAGGGGAGCTTCCTCCTCATCTCCTGCAACAAGTGAAAGCTTGTCGATAGCGTCAGATACCAGATCCTGGGCATCCATTTCCTGGTATTCCAGATTTTCGATCCGCTCTAAGGCCTGCATGAAGGTCTGCTTCTTTACATTCTTTTCTTCCTGGGCCCGCTTGTTTTCTGCATCTTTTGCAGCCTGTTCCTGGGCAAGTTTCTTTTCCTCTGCCTGAACAGCTTCATACCGGCTGATCTCATCACCCATATCGGCAATGATCTCCTTAAAATAGTCATACCGGCTTTCAGCCTTCTCTAAAAGGCTGGCGCGAAGTTCCACGTCGTCTAACAGAGGCAGTTTGGAAGTAATGCTGTTGTATTCATCTGTTACAGTATAGGTATCTTCTACAGATGTGATCTCTTTTTCCATAAAAGCATCTACAGAAGACTGAAGGCTGGTCTCTAATTGCTCCTGCTCTTTTTCATGAAGACTCTGCTCTGCGCGGAATTGGGCTGTGGTGCTGAAATAGTCTTCAATGCCTGTTTTTGTGTCCACCTTTCGTTCTACAGTTTCAGGCTGTATCCAGTCCCAGGGTTCCAGGCCTTCGTGGATCTGATCCATTACAGATTTCCAGATCCTTCCTGCATAGGTAGCACCATAGATACCAGGCATATTTCTTGGTATATCATAGCCGACCCAGATGGCAGTGGTGTAGTAACGGGTGTAGCCGCAGAACCAGGTATCCTTGCTGCTGTTGGTAGTACCGGTTTTTCCGGCTGCCGGCATATCATTGTCCAGTCCCAGTCCCTGACCGGTGCCGTAGGAAGCAGTGAAAGTGCCCTTTAAAACGTCTGTAAGCATAAATGCAGAATCATCTCTGTAGACCTGGTGTGCAGAGGGCTTTAAGTCCTTAGTCAGTTCACCGTCGTGTTCATGAATGATCTTTGTAATACAGGTGCGGTCATTGTATACACCGCCGTTTGCAAGGGTGCTGTAGCCCTTTGCCATATCTACAACCCGGACACCGTTGGTGAAACCGCCGATACTTAAGGAAGGAACGTTATTATCCACATAAGTCAGTTTCTGGAACTGCATTTCTCCCAGGTAATCCAGACCGTAATCAACACCGATGTCCTCTAAGATCTGCCACGCAACTGTATTTAAGCTTCGGTTTAATGCCTCGCGGACTGTTACATTTCCAAAATAGCGTCCGCCGCTGTTGGAAGGTCCGTCGGTCCATTTGTGGTCATTTACAATTCGTGTAGGATAATATTCACCGGTATCAAAAGCAGGGCCATAGTCGATCAAAGGCTTTATGGTACTTCCGGGCTGTCTGGCGCTTAAATAGGCTCTGTTAAATTTATCCTCTGTTCCACGGCCACCCACAATGGCAACTACGTAGTTGGTTTTATTATCTACAATAACACCGGCGCCCTGAAGGGCAAATTTACCATTATCCTGAAGCTCTGTAAAGCCGGAAAGAGACTGGTCGATCTGGGCCTGGAGCTGGTCTTGCAGCTGGCTGTCCAATGAAGTATAGATCTTAAAGCCTCCGCCGCGGATCTGGTCGGATTTTTCAGAATAAGCTGCTGTATACCGGTCTGTATACTGTGTATAATCTTCTTTATCTTTAAATACATACTGGAACTGGAAATTGTCCTTTTTCATCAATTCCAGGGCTGCACAGTGGATGGCGTAGCTGCTCTGGTAATTTTCGTCGGTTCCCTCAGATTCCTGCTGTACAATCTTAAAGGGGGCATTTACTGCTCTTTCGTAATCCTCCTCAGAGAGATAGCCTACTTCCTTCATACTGTCTAAAACATCATTCCGCTTTTCTTTGGAGGCGTCTGGATGGGCTACCGGATCATAGGCAGAGGGACTGTTGCTGATACCAATGAGGATGGCTGCTTCTTCCGGAGCCAGATCACTTGCATGTTTTCCAAAGTAATACAGACTGGCAGCTTCTACACCATAGCACTGGTGGCCATAGAAATTGGTATTGCAGTAAAACTCCATAATGTCTGCTTTGGAGTATTTTTTCTCAATCTCAGGTGCAAGAAGGATCTCAACGATCTTTCTTGTAAAGGTACGCTCCTGGGTAAGATATGTATTTTTGATCACCTGCTGGGTAATGGTACTGCCTCCCTGGGTCACATGGCCGCCGTGCTTGACCAAGGCGAGACCGGCGCGGAAGGTTGCTATCCAGTCTACACCGCCATGACTCTTAAAGCGGCGGTCCTCCTGGGCAATATAGCCGTTTTGCAGGTTCATGCTGATCTTACTGATATCCACATATTGATAATGGCCTGCATTAATAAGCCCGATCTGTTTTCCGTCCTTATCATAAATGAGGGTATCAGAGAGCATGGAAAAATCGGACCGTTCCATCTGCGCCAGTTTGTCATAGGCGATCTCACGGCATTTATCCAGCTCCGGCTTTGCTTTTGCATAGATCAGAAGGCCGACGATCGCCATGATAATAAGACCGGCAGTGATCACAGACAGTATGCCATGAAAGAGCCAGCCAATAACCCCGAAGCAGGTTGCAATGGAGTGACCGGATCCATGGTCCATTTTTTTAGGTGTCTGCTTGTGTGAGTCGTTCATAATGGTTTAAATCCTCTCTTTAAAAATCTTTTTAAAATTGAAAAAAATGAAAATTTTGTAAGAATCTCTTTGAAAAATCTGTAGATATTATAATTCAAATAGAAGAAAATTCCTAGTTAAATTCACGTTGAATCTTAAAAACATAGGACTTTAACAGGTTATTAGAACCTGTAGGAATATATTTTATAAAATTTAGATATAGAAAATATAAAGAAAGTATAAACACAGGGAATTGACAAATGGAAAAAAGAGACTATAATGACAACTATTCAAGAGCTTGACATTCAAATGCAAAGAACAGGACAACACTTTTTGCTACCTACGCATTGCAGAGAGCTTCCGGTTGGTGAGAGAAAGCAGCGCGGCAAAAAAGATATCACCTGCAAGCAGTCTGTATGAAAACAGGAAACTGCCAGTAAGACAGACCGGGATCCCGCCGTTAAAAGGGAGCCTATTCGTCTGAACGGAGAGTCGGAGGATAGGACTTAAGTGGCTGGTGAAAACCGGCAATAAGAAGTGGTAACGCGGAGTTTGGGGGCTTCGTCTTCTTGGGGAGTATCCATTTGGGAACATTTGGGATATTCGGGAAGACGGGCCTTTTTTTATTGTGTAAGCATTGCCAGGCGGCTATGGGGACTGTGTGCAGGTATGCAAGGACACATAGACATTTGGCGATAAAACTTTCGGTTAGTGATCCGCTTACGGAAAATGGCAGTTGGATGTTTTACATTGAATTAATACGATGTACTAGACCACAGAATTACATGAGAGGAGAGTAAAGATTATGAATACACTTGTAATTGTTTTGATCGCAGCTGTATGCCTCTTTGCAGGCTACACATTATATGGACGCTGGCTGGCTAATAAGTGGGGAATTGATCCAAAAGCCAAGACACCGGCAGTTGCTAAGGAAGACGGACAGGACTATGTTCCTACAGACGGCTGGACTGTTTTTGCCCATCAGTTTTCATCGATCGCAGGCGCAGGCCCTGTGACCGGAGCTATCCAGGCGGCAGCATTTGGCTGGCTTCCCGTACTTTTATGGGTCATCATCGGTGGTATTTTCTTCGGCGCTGTTACAGACTTCGGCGCTCTGTACGCCAGTGTTAAGAACGAAGGAAAGTCTATGGGACTTCTGATCGAAAAGTATATTGGCAAGACCGGACGTAAGCTGTTTTTATTGTTCTGCTGGCTGTTTACCCTGATCGTTATTGCAGCATTTGCAGACATGGTAGCAGGTACATTTAACGCTTATACTGTAAAGGATGGCGTAACAGAGCTGTCTGCTGCAGCACAGACAAACGGCGCAGCTGGTTCTATTTCCCTGTTATTCATCGTATTTGCCATGGTATTTGGCGTAATGCAGAAGCATTTACATCTCACCGGCTGGAAAGAAACAGCTGCCGGACTTGCATGCACCATTGCAGCACTGGCAATCGGTATGGCTTTCCCGTTAGTAGCCGGAAAAGATACCTGGTCTTATCTGACCTTTGCTTACATCTTTATGGCAGCTGTAATGCCAATGTGGCTTTTAATGCAGCCTCGTGATTACATGACCACGTTTATGTTTGCAGGAATGATCATCGGTGCTGTTGTAGGTCTGTTAGTTGCTCATCCAACAATGAACCTTCCGGTTTATACTGGATTTAAGAACGCAAAAATGGGAGATATGTTCCCGATCCTGTTTGTAACCGTTGCATGTGGTGCTGTTTCCGGTTTCCACAGCCTGGTTTCCTCCGGTACCTCTTCCAAGACCATTTCCAATGAAAAGGATATGTTAAAGGTTGGTTATGGTGCAATGGTACTGGAAAGCTTATTAGCTGTTCTGGCTCTCTGCGTAGCAGGTGCTGCTGCAGCTGCTGACGGAACTGCTGCAACAGGAACCCCATTCCAGATCTTCTCTGCAGGTGTTGCAGGTTTCCTGGAAATGTTCGGTATCCCGGTTTATGTAGCACAGTGCTTTATGACTATGTGTGTATCTGCCCTGGCGCTTACAAGCCTTGACTCTGTAGCACGTATCGGACGTATGTCCTTCCAGGAACTGTTCAGTGTAGATGATATGGAACATGCAGAAGGCTGGAGAAAGTTATTCTGCAATAAATATTTCTCAACTGTTATTACTCTGGTATGCGGCTTTATCTTAACAAAGATCGGATATTCAAATATCTGGCCTCTGTTCGGAAGTGCAAACCAGCTGTTAAGTGCCCTGGTACTGATCACTTTATGTGTATTCTTAAAGGTGACAGGAAGAGAGAACAAGACATTGTTCCCGCCACTGATCATCATGCTCTGCGTAACCTTTACTGCACTGGTTGAAAGAACAATTGCCCTAGTCAATGCATTTGGCGCAGGAACTGCTGTATTTATGGTAGAAGGACTGCAGCTGATCATTGCCATCCTGTTAATGGTCCTTGGTGTGATCATTGTATACACATCTGGTAAGGAACTGTTCCAGAAGAAGGCTGAATTAAAACATAGTAATGAAGAAAAACTTGCATAAGCTTTTATAAGCATTAAAAAAGTGGCTTTTTTGAAGATCAAAAACAGCGGATATGGGAAATTGAGATCTTATATCCGCTGTTTTTTCTGCCGTTGACATTCCTGTTTCTAATGGTCTATAATGAGCGAAAAAGAAGAAGGAGCGTGAACAGTATGACATTCTTTGATGAGATCAGTAAAAATCTGACCGGTTATGGAAAAGAAGCTGCAAGAAAGGCAAAAGATGCTGCACAGGTGCTTCAGTTAAAGGCCCAGATCCGGGGGGAAAAGCAGAAGATCAATGAACTGTATGCTGCAATTGGTGCAGTGTATTTTAAAAACCACAGAGATGATTCGGAAGATGAATACAAAATATTCTTCCCGGAGATCGAAAGTGCCATGGTTCATGTGGCAGAGTTAGAGAAAAAACTCAGCCAGCTGGATACTACGGAAAAATGTCCCTGCTGCGGTGCTGCTGTGAAAAAGGGTGATTCTTTCTGCAGTAAGTGCGGTACACCGATCCAGAAGGAAGAAGATGGGACAGAGGAACAGCACATTGCTGTGACAGAGGATGATTTTGTCCAGGAAGAAACAGCAAAAGAGCCTGTAAAAGAGACCACAGAGGAAAAAAAGACGGAAGCAGCAGAAAATGTGGTCCAGGAGACAGAAACAGAAAATACGACAGAAGAAGAGACAGAACAGAAAGAGGGGCCGGTTTCAGAGCCGGAAGAATAGATTATGAAAGAAAAAAAGACAGGACTGGTGTTAGAAGGCGGCGGTATGAGAGGTATTTATACGGCCGGAGTGCTGGATGTATTTATGGAAAACGGCATTACATTTGATGGTGTGATCGGAGTATCTGCAGGTGCCATCCATGGCTGTTCCTTTGTGTCAGGACAGAAGGGCAGAAGCATCCGGTATTATATGAAGTATTGCCGCAACTGGCACTTTATGAGCTTTCGGAGCCTGTTTTTAACCGGCAACATTGCAGAGGAAAAATTCTGCTATCATACATTGCCTGAAAAGCTGGATCCTTATGATTACGAGGCCTTTAAGAAAAGCCATACAAAGTTTTATGTAGGCTGCAGTAATGTAGAGACTGGAAAAGCAGAGTATCTTCCTATTACAGATATGAAGGAGGAGATAGACCGGATGAGAGCTTCCGCGTCACTGCCTCTTGTTTCAAAAATCGTAAAGACAGCAGGAATGAAGCTTCTTGATGGCGGCTGTACAGACAGTATCCCGGTAAAGGCATTTGCAAAAATGGGATATAACAAGGATGTAGTGGTACTGACCCGCCATAAGGGATACAGGAAGGAAAAAGAAGGGATCAGTCTGACAAAGCTTGTATACAGGAAATATCCGGAATTTGTAAAAGCTGTATACAAACGCCCGGATGTGTATAATCATACATTAGATGAGATTGAAAAATGGGAAAAAGAAGGAAAGATCTTTGTGATCCGCCCAAGCGTTCCGCTGTCCATCGGACGCATGGAGGCAGACCCAAAGAAGCTTAAGGAAGTTTATGAGCTGGGACGGGATGATGCGCTTAGACAGATCGCAGCCATGAAGGTTTTTCTCGCTCATAGAACGGATGCCCATGGAAATACACAGCAATGATCATCGATGCCGCCTTGGAGGAAATTTTGATGATGCAGATGATCATCCCTGTAGCCTGGAAGAACATGCCGTTTAACGGCAGATAGCCGGATCAATACCGATCCGGACCATGGCGGTAAATGTATTATCATTAAAGTAAATATCAAATTCGTCTTTGGGGCGGTTCAGGATACGCTGGATACTCAGCATCCCGAGCCCCCCGTCTTTTTTACTGGAAAGAATCTTTCCGTTTTTCTCATGAATGGTACCGTTATAGGCATTTTCTACCAGCATAAGCAAGTGTTCACCGTCCATGCGGGCCTGAATACGGATGAATGGATCCCTGGTCATCTTTTTCGAGGCTTCCATGGCATTTTCCAGAAGATTTCCGATGACGATGCACAAGGTCAGGTCATCAATGGGGATGTGGGCAGACAGATCCAGGCGGGCGGTGAAGGAGATTCCGGCTTTTTCAGCCCGTGCTGCATATTCCTGGATCAGTCCGTTTACAGCCTGATTTTCACAGAAGGTTTTCTGTTCGGAAGTCTCTAACTCTTTCTGAAGGTTTTTTAAATATTTTACCTGCTGTTCCTTGTCCATGTAGAGCAGGGCATGGATGTGATGCCGGAAATCATGTCGGATGATGCGGACCTGTTCAATATAGTCCAGAGTCTGGTTGTAGTGTTCACGCTGTTTGCTGATCATCTGTCGTGCAAAGGTCAGTTCTTCTTCAGTCTGTTTACGTTTCACAATCTGTGCAGTGCTGTTTAAGGTCAGTGTATAGAGCAGAAGCAGGCTGATGCAGAGAATGAGAAAGAAGAGGAGGAGGCTATGGCTCTGACCAGATGGAATACCATAAGGAAACAGGGCGCGTTCGCCAAGCAGTTGGATAAAAAGAAACAGCGCCGGATAAGCAGCAAGCAGCAGGGAAAAGCGGGGGGAGAGACTTCCAAAGATCTCCCTTGCCCGCTTTTTCATCCAGAAATGCACGAACAGGCAGCAAAGTGAGGCATTGAGCAGGGAGATAAGTGTGCAGAGCTGTTCCTGGGATAATGGAAGCAGTGTGTAAAAACACCAGGCTGTAAAGTGGTTCAGAAAGGAAGAAAGATCTGCAAGCATCCAGGCAGACAGGTAAAAGAACAGCTTTTCTACTGCGGATCCCTGGAAAAAGATTAGGAGCAGCAGAAAAAAAAGGCATGAAAAAATGCCCTGGAAGATCCAAAAGGTGCGGTCGGAGATATGAAACAGGGACTGGGTAAAGATCATGATGACCCACAGATAAACAGAGCAGGCGGCGATGGTTTCCCTGTTTTTCTGTTTTGGTTCCAGACAGAGAAAGATGGGCATCATACGTACAGACAGATTGATCAGATTCTGGAAAATACCACAGGCAGCATCGTTCATAAGTAAGGTTCTCCTTTAACGCAGGCGGTAATGATAGTAGGCATTTTTGGCCTCCTTGTAAAAAGCACGGGAAATGGGAATAGAAGTACCGTCTTCCATCTGGAAGAAGGTATCCTCCAGTGTGCGGACATGTGCCAGATTGACAATGTAACTCTGGTGGCAGCGCAGAAAAATTTCCTGTTCTGCTACAGATTCCAGGATCGCGGAAAGCTTCTGGCTTAAAGGAATAACACTGCCGTCAGTCAAGGTGGCATATACTTTGTGAAGCCGGTTTTCAAAATGGGAGATGCGTTCCAGCGCAAGCTCCACCGGAACCCGGTTTACTATGACGGAGAGACTGGCCTGAGGCAGGGAAAGGCGCTGTCTGGAAACACGGTCCATGGTTTCTTCAAAGTCCTCCCAGTGTACGGGCTTTAACAGAAAACCGGAAGCACAGACACGGTAGCTGTCTACCGCGGATTCCAGGGAGGAGGTGATAAAGATGATGACCGGATTCCCATATAATTTCAGAAGATCTGCCGCACCCTGAATGCCGCTTTTTCCAGGCATCAGGACATCAAGAAGGTAGAGATCGTAGGCTCTGTCAGTGTCCAGGACATCCTGCATGGAATGAAAAATTTCAAATTCAGCCGGCTGTTTCCTGGCTTCAAAATAGCGCTTTGTGTATTGTTCCACCAGCTTTCGTTCTTCTCTTGTATCGTCGCATATGGCAATTTTCAGCATGGCAGTATCTCCTGGTTGCATATTTGGTCCTGTTTTTGCAGAATTGGAAGTTTTGCACACATCAAACCTGTGGTAAACTAAAAACATAAACAATTTATACAACTTTTTATCAGGGTTGTCAAATATTACAGGAGGTATGTGTATGGGTACAAATTTATTGGTCACTGCGATTGTTATCGTGTATCTGCTGTTCATGCTGTGGATCGGCTGGTATTCTTCCACTAAGATTACGAGCAACACAGATTTTATGGTAGCCGGAAGAAGACTGGGACCGTTTTTAATGGCTGGAACACTGGCCGCAACTGAGATCGGCGGCGGCAGTTCTCTCGGTGTTGTTCAGAATGGTATGTCAGGCTTTGGTCTGAGTGCATCCTGGTATATTACCACCATGGGTATCGCGTTCATCATCTTAAGCTTTGTTGCTCCGAGGTTCCGTGCGGCAACCGTCAAGACTGTTCCGGAGTATTTCCGCAGACGATATGGCAAGGAGTGCGGACTGATCACCGCTGTGATCATGCTGCTTCCGCTGGTAGGACTGACCGCAGGACAGTTTATCGCATCCGCAGTGATTCTCTCTACCATGTTAAACATTGACTATCAGGTAGCAGTTATCATCGTAGCAGTGGTAGTTACCGTTTACTCCATCATGGGCGGTCTGTGGAGCGTTACTCTGACCGACTTTGTACAGGTTTTCCTGATCGTCATCGGCATGATCATTGCAGTTCCGTTTGCCATGAACTATGCAGGCGGCTGGAGCAGTATTTCTGCAAATATTCCAGAAGGAACAATGAACTTGTTTGAGGGTTATGACTTATTTGGCATTATTTCCCTTGTGATCATGTATACCGCAACCTTCTCTGTAGGACAGGAAGCAGTATCCCGTTTTTATGCTGCAAAAGACGAGAAGGCAGCAAAGGGCGGTGCATGGCTGGCAGCACTGATCAACTTTATTTATGCATTTATACCGACTATCCTGGGTATCATTACTTTAGCGCTGATCAATATGGGTAAGTTCAGTTCCGAGCAGTTTGCTTCTGTAGGTGCACGTTACGCCCTTCCGGTTCTGGCTATTAACACAATGCCGGCCCTGATCTGCGGACTGCTGTTTGCTGGTATCATTTCCGCTACCATGTCCAGTTCTGACTCTGATCTGCTTGGCGCAGGTTCCATTTTCGCAAATGATATTTACAAAGCAGTATTAAAACCTGATGCATCCAGTGAGTCTGTTATGAAGGTTACTAAGATCGTAATGTGTCTGGTAGGTGTGGCATCTATGCTCATTGCACTGTTTAACACCCAGAGTATTGTTTCTATCTTAATGTTCTGCTTTACCCTACGTGCAGCAGGCTCTTTCTTCCCATATGTTATGGGACATTACTGGAAGAAGGCATCTACTGCAGGAACTATTGCTTCCTTACTTGCGGGAACTGTTGTAGTTGTATATCTGGAGCATATTTCCAAGGGTGTGCTGTTTGGTATTAAGTTTAGCCAGCCGATCATCCCGGGTCTGGTTGCAGCGTTCATTGGATTTGTAGTATTCTCCAAGCTGATGCCGCCGAAGGTAGAGACTACTGAGCTGGCACCGGAAGAAGATGATTAAGAAACTGGAGTCAGCGAAAAGCTGTTGAAATGAAAAAGAGCTGGTGTAAAAGCCAGCTCTTTTTCTATGTTAAAATTGATAACAGATATTTAAGTACATTTTTTTAAATAAGTTGTTTTATTATTTTCTAAAATACTGAACAACATCAAAATACGCAAAAACTATCTTAGGGCTTGAGGAAACCAGAATGGTCATTTTATGTCTGACTTCTAATGTATTGTTATCAAAAAAACGAATATATTCATGATAATCCGAATTGTATGGAGAAGTATATATATACTAATCTCCTATATGTTCATAATGTTTTTCACGGACATGTTCGGCCACTCTTGAGTCAACACCGGCTGGCTGTATATCTGCACCTGCATCTGAAGTGTTTTTAATAGTTAATTGATCAACTTGTTTATCCCATGATGCTGATAAAATAAATTTGCGGCTTTTTCCCCAATCATAAAATTCCTGTAAAGAAGATGCGCTGTCGGTTTCCTTTCCCTTTAATAATTGTGCTTGTGTCTCATAATCGTAAACATCTGTTTTGTATAGATAATATGTACCATCTGATGCATTTGTAAGATTTGTATGTTGCTCATTACTTAAAGATTTAGTCTGTACATTATTATCTTTTACCCAGGCACCATTTTCATTAACCTGATAACCATCTGATGTAATGGTATCTGACAACATCCATCCATCAGCATCAAAATAATAACATTCTGCTATTCCGTCATTATTACCGTCGATCCACTGCCAGCTATTCTGTGCATAAGTTCCATTTCCATAATTGTATTTCCATCTTTGAGAATTTTCACCTGAACCATTTTCACAGGTTCCTGCAAATACTGTACCTGCCATTGTCAAAGACATTGCTAATGTTATAAAAGCCGTGATTTTTAATTTCATATGCAACATATCCCCCGTAATTTAACATTTCTTGTTTAATTCTATTATCCTAAAGTGAAAAACACAAGGGATTTTCGTCAAAATAAGGCTGGGTTTTAATATGAGAAAAGCGCTTATCAGTAAAAAATACATATTTAAGACGGACGGTCAGAGGGCCTTGGATCCTTGATGAATCCAAGGCCCTTCTTTTCATACCTGTCTAAGCAGATCTATACCGGATTGTATTCGGTCATGCCGGGAGAGGCATGAGAGCATATGGGCTAATTGCAGCTGCCACCGCATCCGCCACAGCCGCTATCACGGTTACTGCCGCATCCGCCACAGCCGCCATCATGGTCACAGCCACAGCTGCCGCGGTTCCACAGTGCATCATTGTATCCCTGCCAGTATCCCTGACGGAAGCCTTCACGGAAGGAATTCCTGCCGCCGCATCCGTTGTTATTACAACGTCCACAGCTGCCGCTGCATCCGTTATTCCAGCCATTGCATCCATTGTTCCAGCGATTATTACATCCAAACCAACACATAAATCCACGCTCCTTTTAATTACTTACTGATGATTGCTTAAACACAGGAAAGAGGCACCGGTAAGTGCTGTCTTTGATATGTTTGTACTATAAGATATGGGACAGAGGGACAATGTGTGCAGATAATGGAGAAAAAACAGAATGTGGGAAAGGGCAGTGGTATACAGGAAAAGATGGCAGCGGTTGTAACAGCATTTAGCAGGACTACATAAATTAATAGGGAAAAGAAAAGGAGATATTAATTGATATGGAGCCATATACAGATATGAAATATAGTGACTGCGGCTGCAGCGGCCGGTGCCGTAAGGTATCCGGAAACCAGAACCAGTCTGTGAGAAGCTGCCTGGATCCGGCAATGCAGGCGGGAAACGTAACCCGGTATCCTCAGATGGGAAACCCGATGAATGATGGGATGATGCCGGAAAATAGGATGACAGGACAGACGCCCCGGATGATGCCGGAAAATGGGATGGCAGGGCAGATGCCTCAGATAATGCCAGCAAATAATGGAACCGGACGGTTGCCGGCAAATGACGCAACCATGCAGGTGCCGCAAAATGGAAATAATTGGGAAAATAACAGAGATTTCGGATGGAACTACATGCCGGGACTGGAGGGCAATGCTTTCTGTCCGGGAAGTATGCCGGGAGTTTTAGAAAAAGATTATCCGCTGGCAATGGCCTATGTGCCATGGCAGCAGTGGAAGAACCCTTATGGTCCGGAGCGGGGATTAGCCCAGGGAACCATCTTTTCAGAACTGGACCTGGCTTTTGATAAAGGGAGGTGCAGTTAGATGAACAACACTTCAAGGGATGCCCTGCTTATGGCAGTAAATCAGGCTGGTTTTGCAGTAACAGAGGCAAATCTCTATCTGGATACACATCCCTGTGACTCTCAGGCCATTGCCTATTTAAAGCAGATGTCACAGGCATATGCAGATGCCAGAAATGCCTACGAAGCCCAGTATGGGCCGTTACGTGCTGAAAATGCAAAAGATACAGTCTACTGGTCCTGGACAGATGACCCGTGGCCATGGGAAGGAGGCGGTTATTAATGTGGATCTATGAAAAGAGACTGGAATTTCCTGTAAATATTAAAGAGCCAAATGCGAAAATGGCGATGTTTATAATGAGTCAGTATGGTGGCCCGGATGGGGAGATGGGTGCATCCATGCGCTATCTTTCCCAGCGTTATTCCATGCCATACAAGGAATGCAAGGCAGTCCTTACAGATATTGGTACAGAAGAACTGGCTCATCTGGAGATCGTGGCGGCTATTATCCACCAGCTTACTCGTAATTTAACAGCTGAACAGCTGGCAGAACAGGGATTTGGCCCTTATTATATTGACCATGCTACCGGGATCTGGCCCCAGGCAGCCGGTGGAGTGCCCTTTAATGCCTGCGAGTTCCAGAGTAAGGGAGATATTATCACGGACCTTCATGAAGATATGGCTGCGGAACAGAAAGCCCGTTCCACATATGACAATATCCTTCGTGTAGTGACTGATTATGATGTATGTGAGCCTATTAAATATTTAAGAGAGCGTGAGGTCGTTCATTATCAGCGCTTTGGTGAAGCCCTGCGCATCACCCAGGAGAAGTTAGACAGCAAAAATTTCTATGCTTTTAATCCGTCTTTTGACAATGGAAAAAGCGTGATCCAGCCGAGAAATTAAACAGATCATAAAAATTTCTTACTGTGCAAAAAAGCCCGGCAAAACCGGGCTTTAAAATAGCAAAATATTCGTAATGGCTGGACTGTAACGAATATTCAGGCTGAACCATATCTGGCACAGTCAGTATTGGATCAATATGATGATACCAGGGTCAAAAGGTCAAAAATCCGACACAAGCTTGCTTGCAGGAGGATTTTCGAACTTAGGACCCGCCAAAACATGAGTAAGAAGCCATTTTTTGAAAAAAATGAGCGGATTACGAATGTTTT
>OLVP01001427.1_pt1 | contig 14390 bp, 14 predicted proteins | sample 1673281 | NCBI WGS metagenome assembly OLVP01 (sample SAMEA3178940, study PRJEB25190) | human gut metagenome | biome: human gut; feature: human-associated habitat; material: faeces | place: Austria | collected 2013
TCCGAGTGCATCTGCTGTCATATTGGCATTTCCAAGACCAACAATCAAAAAAGAATGAGCCGATGATGGAAGCAGCCCATTTATATAGGATGCAAGAAGATTTGTATCAGGAAGCTTTGTTCCAGAAAGATTTTTATCGGAATGTTCATCAGAATGTTCTTTATCTGCAGACTCAAGTGTCATGTAATTTCCTATGGGCCGCCCCATGCGTTTTGCTCCATCTGCCGTTTGGATTTGTATTTTTGTGACACGGATACCTTTGCCATCTTCTTTGTATTGTTCCAGTACAACGCCTGGAATCTCACCTTGTCTGCCACTGCATTCTTCATGAATTTCAACAGCGAGATCAGTATACATCATTGTTTTGTTGTCTTTTACATTGAGCATTATATTTTCACCTTTCTTAGTTAAAATGGTTCATGAAAGTATTCAAAGTTTTACATGTAAAACTTTACTAGAAACTCCTACTTGTTTTACATGTAAAACTTTTTTGTATTTTTTGCATTTTTTTTGAAAATATGTATTGACAGATCAATGTTTTTAGGCTATGATACCACTTGTGTTGAAACGGTGTTTTCGAGTGATACACAGTATCGTTTTCAAACTATAAAAAGATTAAAAAACAAGAAATTTTGGAGGTGCCCCATGGCAAATATTAAGTCCGCAAAGAAGAGAGTTTTAGTTAGTCAGGCAAAGGCAGATAGAAACAAGTCTGCTCGTTCTAAGGTAAAGACCTACATCAAGAAGGTAGAGAGCGCTGTTGCTGCAGGTGATAAGGCTGCTGCTCAGGCTGCACTGGTTGCTGCTACTACCGAGATCGATAAGGCTTGCACCAAGGGTGTATACCACAAGAACAATGCTGCCCGCAAAGTTTCTCGTGTATCCAAGGCTGTTAATTCTATCGCTTAATTTATAGAATTCGATCAATCGATACAGAAAATCAAAAGCTCTCCGGATTAACCCACCGGAGAGCTTTTTTATTACTTTATTCAGAACACTGCAAAATTGCATTTCCCACTACATCTGTTCCTCATCGTAACGGGCCCTGATACCACCTACGAATTTTAATCTGGTCCTCGCGCATACCACATGCGCGCCGCCAATAGCTTTTGTCTGGATTCTTACTGGAACTGCTACATCTCTCATGTGCATACCGATCAGCGTATCTCCAATATCAATGCCTGCATGAGCCTTAATGTGTTCCACTGCCACCGGATGTTCCAAAGTATGGTACGCTGCCGTAGAGAAAGAACCACCGGCTTTTAACTGGGGAACTACGTTTACAGGCTCATATCCGTATTTTTCTGCTGCCTCTTTTTCCAGGATCAGAGAGCGGTTTAAATGCTCGCAGCACTGAGCTGCCAGATAAATCCCCAGAGGTTTTAACTCCTCATACAACGCCTTATACACAGTCTGCCCAATAGTTTCGCTGGAATGAGAGCCAATCTTATAACTTCCGATCTCACTGGAAGAACAGCCTACTACCAGAATCTGACCTGGTTTCATTTTTGCAACAGCCAGAAGTTCATTTAACACTTCTTTTGTCTGTGTGCGGATTTCTTCTAATACTTCATCACTTTCTTTTTCTGTTGCTACTCCCGGTATTATCTTTTCTTCTGCCATCTATTTTTCTCCCTTACTATTTTTTCTAATACACCCTTTTATAAATAACCGGCTTTATCACGCAGGATTCTGATCCTAATATTCAGACAAGCGAGTGGCATAGTTATTTCGAAAATGATGTACTAATATTTATTAGCGATCAGCAGCTCCACTGCCAGGCGGTCAGAAAGTTTTCCTGTTTTCACACTTTCTTCAGCATCAACACATAAATTAACATAAGAAAGTATCTGCTCTTTTGTAAATGTTTTCGCCTGCACCATTATTTTTCCTGTTACAAAAGGCTGAATCTTTAATTTAGAGGAAATAGTACTTTTATCCATTCCTCTTCCCATCAGTTCCTTTACCTGAAGGATCTGATTAAACTGTCTTGCGATCAGAAACAAAATACGCATAGACGGTTCTTTTAATGTAAGAAGGTCTTCATAAAGATCCATAGCCTTTCTGGTCTGACGGTTTGCAATAGCCGCAATCATATCAAATATCTTATTAGTCACCTGAGTAATGCACACTGCATCAATATCTTCTTCTGTAATCACATCCCTTCCTAATGTATAACTGATCACCTTGTCCAATTCAGAAGTGATATTTTCCATGTCATCTCCTGTTTTTCCCAGAAAATACTCCATAGTCCGGGTTGTTATCTTTTTTCCGTTCTTTGCCAGTATGCCTGCCGCCCATCTGGCAAGCTGGGCACTGTCCTGACGTTCCATCTCTGCAATATGGCCATATTTTTTCACGGCCTTATACATGCGGCTGCGCTTATCTACTTCTGTTTCTACAAACAACATGCAGGTAGTATCTGGAATATTTTCTATATAAGCACTCATTTCATCTGCACCAGACCCGCCTTTAAACCAACCACTATCTTCCATAAGGATCAGTCGTTTTTCTGCAAAAAATGGCATTGTATCAGAAAGGCTGATGATTTCGTTAACATTCATGCCTTTTCCTTCATAATAATTGTAATTCATGGTATCACCCTGGGTAATGGCTTCCCGAAGGCGGTTTTTATAGCTTTTTTTCAGAAAGGATTCTTCCCCGAAAAGAAGATATACTCTCTTAAAATCATTATTTTTTATATCCTGGTTCAGGGTCTGCATATAATCGCTTTGCTCCTGTTTTTCTGCATTTGAAAAACAAATACCATCTGTAATTGCCTGTTTTTCACTGGGCTCATTATAACATAACTTCTTTAAAATAGAAAGCCAGGAAGAAACAAAGGCAAAAAATGTATTGACATTTTAACTTTGAGGGTTTAATCTTCTATATAGTTCTTTTTAGAACCGTTTTGTTTAAAACTTTAAGAAAGGGGACTATTTTATGATATGCATCACTGATTTTCTTACTCATATCCGATTGACCATGAAACTACAGGAACAAATGCTGAAAAAAATTTGTGAAAAATGGCAGCTGACCATAACAGAAGGAAAAGTCATTGCGTTTCTATATAATAATCCCCAAAAAGACACTGCTGCCGACATTACAGAGCTCCGTATGCTTTCCAAAGGAAATGTTTCTCAGGCAGTGGAAAATCTGATTCAAAAAGGATTCTTAAAACGTACTGTAGATGAAATGGATCGACGAAAGATACACTTATCCCTGCTTTCAGAAGCGGATGACATAACAAAATCCATTTCTTCTATGCAAAAACAGCTTTATCATCAGATTTTTAACGGTCTGTCTGAAGAAGACCTGAAATTTTACGGGCAGATCAATGAACAGATCATGAAAAATACAAAACATGCAATCAAAGAAAGGAACACCGAAAATGAATTTACAGCAAAAGAAAGACAATAGCTTTCTGGCAACTGAACCTTTAGGAAGGCTTTTATTAAAGCTTTCACTCCCTACCGTTACCGCCCAGGTCATTAACATGTTGTATAATATTGTAGATCGTATCTATATCGGGCATATACCGGAAACAGGCGCTTTGGCGCTCACCGGCGTAGGGGTATGTATGCCTCTGATCATGATCGTATCTGCCTTTGCAGCCTTGGTTGGCAACGGCGGTGCCCCCAGAGCTTCTATTTTTATGGGAAAAGGTGATAAAGAATCTGCAGAACAAACCCTTGGAAACTGTTTTACTACCCAGATTGTTGTATCATTGCTGCTGACTCTTATCCTTTTTACAGGAAACAAAAGCTTTCTTATGGCATTTGGTGCCAGTGAAAATACCATTCCTTATGCTGTTGCTTATATGAATATTTATTCCCTTGGAACGATCTTTGTACAGCTGACACTTGGCATGAATGCGTTTATTACAGCTCAGGGCTTTGCCAAGACCAGTATGCTCTCTGTTCTGGTTGGTGCTGCCAGCAATATCATCCTGGATCCGATCTTTATTTTTGCACTCCACATGGGTGTGCGGGGGGCTGCTCTTGCAACGATCGTCTCCCAGGCGCTCTCCTGTACATGGGTCTTACACTTCCTTATGGGTAAAAAATCTTATCTTAAGATCCACCGCTGCAATATGAAGCTGAAGAAAGATATCATCCTTCCCAGCCTTGCTTTAGGACTTTCCACTTTTATCATGCAGTCCAGTGAAAGTATTATTTCTGTATGTTTTAATTCTTCTCTGTTAAAATACGGCGGAGACCTTGCTGTTGGTGCTATGACCATTTTAACAAGTGCCATGCAGTTTGCCCTTCTGCCGCTTCAGGGACTTGGCCAGGGAGCCCAGCCGATCATCAGTTACAATTATGGAGCCGGACAGACAAAACGGGTGAAGGATTCCTTTAAACTGCTTTTAAAGATCGACCTTTCCTATTCGACCCTGATGTGGCTTTTAGTTATGCTGTTCCCTGCTGGCTTCGCTTCCATATTCACCTCTGACCAGGCTCTTTTAACATTTACTGCACATGCCCTGCGTATTTATATGGCTTCCATCCTGCTGTTCGGCATCCAAATGGCCTGTCAGATGACATTTACCTCTATCGGTAATGCAAAAGCTTCTATCATGGTTGCTGTTGCCAGAAAATTCATCCTGCTGCTTCCACTGATTTATATCATGCCCCACATTTATACAGCAGATCAGACTTCTGCTGTTTATATGGCAGAACCTATTGCTGACTTTCTGGCGATCTGCTTTACAAGTATCTTGTTCCGATTTGAATTTAAGAAAGTGCTGGCAAAACAAATATAATATCTATTAAAAGTAAAGCTGCTGTCAGACATGGAACTTCTGATTTTCCAACTGGCAGCAGCTTTGTACTTACTTAAATTTTCCTGTATCATTGATCAAATCTTCATTACCTTTTACTTCAGGATATATTCTAAAAGTCCCTGACAGCCTTCTGTTACATCCTTCCAGGTAGCCTCAAAATCTCCTGTATACCATGGATCTGCTACATCTCTGCTGCTTCCTGAAAAAGACATCATCTTAAATATCTTTCTCTCTGGATCTCCACCTGTGATCCGCTTTATATTACGTATATTCCATTCATCCATTCCGATCAGATAATCATACCTGTCATAATCTGCCCTGGTCATCTGTCTTGCATGATGTCCTTCACAGGCAATTCCCGCCTGGGCAAGCTTAACCCTGGTACCCTGATGAACCGGATTTCCAATCTCTTCTGTGGAAGTGGCAGCAGATGCTATATAAAACTGATCTGACAGATTTGCTTTTTTTATCATATCTTTCATTACGTATTCTGCCATTGGGGAACGGCAGATGTTGCCGTGGCAGACAAATAACACTCTAATCATCTATTTTTAACTCCTTTTTTATCTCGGATTATCTCGGTTTTCCCTTATTTTTCAAGCATTTGCGCACTTTTTCAGTCTATCAAGATTTTTCCCATTTTTCGGCTTATTTTGGCTTATCTCGGTATGTTTCTTCCTTCAAATGGTCTAAAATATGGTCTAAAATGGTCTCAGATTTCAGATTTAGACCATTTCATTTCAGAACCTGTTTCAGATGCCTTTCAGCTATATTTCAGCAGTATAGTCAGCTAATATTTGCCGTTCTCCTATGTCTGAAATCTCTAATTTCCCGAAATAATTTGGTCTAAATTTTTTTGTCCTTATTCAGTCTGATTTAGACCACGACCACCTTCAAAGCCTTGAGTTTACTGACTTTCTAGCCATTTTACGAAATGGTCTAAATTAGACCATTTACCCCATCTTCTTGAATTTAACCTTGTCGTCCTTCATACCTAACTGCCGAAACTCATTTTCAGCTTCTGCCTGCTTCCTAGCAAGCTTCTCCACTTCTTCCCTCGCATCGTCCAGCTTAAGATGTGTATAGGTATTGAGAGTAACACTGATGTCCGAATGGCCCATCAGATACTGGAGTACCTTTGGATTCATTCCGGACTTAGCCATATTAGAGCAGTATGTGTGTCTGCATACATGAGGTGTAATTTTAGGAAGCTGTACACGATAGATACTGTTGTATTTGTCAACCGCATGCTGGAAATATTTCTCCCAATGCATTGCCACCATAGGTTTACCGTCCTTATCAAAGCAAAGGAAACCGGAATAACCATCAATCATAGGTTCTACCTTCGGTGGTCTGCGATTTTTCAATATATGCTGAAAACATTCGTATACATCATCCTGCATCGGAATCACTCTTGTACCGGCGTAGGTCTTTGTTGTATCAATATAGACCAATGTCCCAGTCTTCTGCAGCTGGTGGTCAATATTGATGGTTCTGTTCTCCATGTCCAAATCCTTAACCGTCAACCCTGTAAATTCCGAAATACGCATCCCTGTCTTAAACAGAATGTACATACCGTCATAATACTTGCTATAGTGCGTATCATTTTTGATGAAATCAAGGAAAGTTCTTTCCTGTTTTCTTGTAATGGCCTCACGAGTAACCGCATCATTTACCACCACAGTTGCCAGTTGGAATTCAAATGGATTCTTTCTTAATATATCATCATCCACTGCCATCTGAAATGCCGGTCTAACCACACCTCTGATGGAATGAATCGCCGAATAGCTTTTCTTATCCACCTGCTGCAATCTGATTAACCACTCCTTTGCATCCGACAATCTGACTTTATCAATTCGTCTTGCGCCAAAGGGATCCTTATCCAGCAAATTAATTACGGTACCATAACCAGCTCTGGTTGTATGCTTAACACCTGTCTTGGTTGCAATATATTTCTTTACCAAATCAAGAACTGTCAAGCCTGCGCCATCAGGAGTAATCATATCATCCAAATCTCTGTTGATTGCTTTCTCCTGTTCTCGTAAAGGTGCATTATCTTTTTTTCCGGCTGGGATACTATCCGTAGCTACCAATCTCCAGCTGTAAACCGTCTTACGCTTTCCATTGCCATCTATATATCGGAACTTGTATCGTCCATCCGCTTCTTGGCTCTCTCCTGTGCGAAGAATGCGATTTTTACTATCGCGTCGTTTTTCGCTCATTGAACATCGTCTCCTTTCAAAATCGGGAGAGCCTTGCTGCTTAATTCATATAGCACATAGTATGTATCCGACTATGTATTGATAGTGTACCACAGACAAAGCTCTTTTTCCACAAGAAATTTAAAAACTTTTTATGAACTAAATCACATTCATCTGACTGTCCATATACTTCTCAAACTGCTCACGCTTAATCAGCGCTCTGTTGCCGTTCCAGAGAACAAAGTCAGCATCTGAATGTTCCTGAACAAAGAGTTTTAATTTCTTGTATCCGATACCGAAGTACTCCGATGCTTCATTCAGTGTTAATGTGTATTTCTGCCACCAAGGTAACTCTCTCTTTTCCGTCATATCGACACCTCCATAAGATAGTAAGGTTCTTCCCTTCTATCTTCCTAAGCGCCTTTTGCCGAGATAATTCCGGTGAATGACGAAAAAAGTTCAAAAAAAGATCTGCCTTAAAAGCAGACCTTAAAGAATATTATATTATGCAGCACTTTTTTCTAGACGTGAGATTTTGAATGTACCATTTCCTATAGATAATTCGCCTCCCGCAAAACACACAATTCCGGTCGTTCCAAGAAATGTGGCACTAATAATTCCCAGACCAATCAACACTTCTTTCCCATTCAGTTTTGAAAAAGAATCCTTAAAGATATTTGCTGCCATATGTGTATTCTCATTTTTATTTGTTACAATCTGATTCTCATTCATGCTCCATTCCTCCTTTGAAATTACTTATCTGTTGACACTACAAATTCTACATGATATTCTTCTATCAATCAATACTATATGTTATATCGCTGTAAGACTTATTTTTGTTTCCATACGGAGGTTTTAATATAATGAATGACTTAATTAAGAATAAGGAGCAAACTTGGAATAGTCGATTAAAAAAATGTATCGAAACAAAAGGATACAGCCAAAAGCAATTGGCAGAAGACTTTAACAAACGCTTTCATACCAAGTGTACACAGAAAGACGTTAGTCGTTGGATAAATGTTGGTTCTGAACAAAGTTCAGGCACCATTGGTTTTCCAAGTTATCAGAACATGGCTTATCTAGCCGATTTTTTTGAAGTCAGTGTAGCATACTTAACGGGAGTATCCCAAAGTTTGTGTAAACCTTCAAACTGATGTAAGATAGAATTACTCAGTTTGGAGGTTTATTTTATGGCAAGAAAAAAGGATTCACCACAAAAAGCAGCGCTTAGAGAACTCATGGGAAACTACCTGAGAGAAAACAATGTAAAAGTAAAAGATGGAACAGATGTTAATTCCATTATGCGGGATATGATGTCTATCATTTTGGAAGGTGCCCTTGATCAGGAACTGGATGAAGAACTAGGATATTCCAAGTATGATTATCGAAATAAAGAAACCGATAATTCCAGGAATGGACATTCCCAGAAAACGTTACATACCAGTTACGGAGATATGGAGATTGATATTCCAAGGGATCGAAAAGGCGACTTCGAACCACAGGTTGTAAAGAAGTATCAGAATTCGATTACGCAGGAGATGGAAGAAAAGATCATTTCCATGTACGCAAAAGGAATGACTACTGCCGATATAGAAAGCCACATGCGTGAATTATACGATCTTGAGATCTCCGACAGTACTGTCAGCCGGATCACTGATAAGATCCTGCCAATAGTAAAAGAATGGCAGGAAAGGCCATTAGAAAGTGTGTATGCTGTTGTATTTATGGATGCGATCCATTTCCATGCCCGTAATGAGGGGCGGATTGTAAAACGTGCTGTTTACATTGCGATTGGAATCGATATGGAAGGACGTAAGGATGTCCTCGGAATGTATGTTGGTCAAAATGAAAGTGCCAAGTTCTGGCTCTCCATCCTGAATGGCCTGAAAAACCGGGGCGTAGAAGATATATTGATTGCGTGTGTGGATGGACTGACCGGTTTTCCACAGGCAATTGAAGCAGTATTTCCCCAGACCGAGATCCAGCAGTGCATAATCCATCAGATCAGGAACACCACGAAATTTGTTTCTTACAAAGAGATCAAACCACTTATGGCAGATCTGAAGCGTGTATATGCAGCTCCTACAGAAGAAGTTGCATTGGCAGAACTGGACAGCTTTGATGAAAAATGGAGCGGGAAATACCCTAAGATTGCAAAGTCATGGAAAGATAACTGGGCAAATCTTTCAACGTATTTTAAGTATCCGGAAGCTGTCAGACGTCTGATCTATACCACAAACACGATTGAAGGATTTAACCGCCAGCTCCGGAAAGTCACCAAATCCAAGACGGTATTTCCATCCGATGACAGTCTCCTGAAAATGCTGTATCTGGCCATGATAGATATCACCAAGAAATGGACGGGACACCGTCAGGATTGGGGACAGATCCATTCTCAGCTGGAAATTTTCTTCGAAGAAAGATTGGAAAGGTTATAAACAGAATGCATGCCAGGCAGGGCTGGCACAGCCAGTCCTGCTTGACATGCCCTAAAACTGCATTATAATACAAACAAGGACAGAACCCTGAAAAACAGGTTCTGTCCTCGATAACTAATGACATATCTTATATCAGTTTTTTCTGTTTACACAAAACTTGAAACGCTCTCTACTTAACCGGCGAAACTGACTTTATTGACTTTGATTACGAAAAAACCAGTTCATTCATCGGTCTCAATCAAGACAGCATAAAAGCACTACGTCAGATTGCCAATTTTAATGCTCCGCATTCAAATGCATGGCAAATACCTGGTGAATCAAACGAAGTACTAAATAAATTCGTTACAGCCAACGATTTCTTCTATCTCATCCAGGCGCTTGCCGAACTTAACGAAACATACTCTGGTCCTAATAAAGAAAAAGCCGCATGGGAAGAAATCTATAAAAGATTTGATAAAGATCTTATTGATGAAGCAATAGATAAAAGAGACGATCATTATGATGAAGGTGATCCCACGCCATCACCTGAATTATGCGAAGCCGTTCAAGCAATAAATGCAGCAATTGACCTCGGATACGAAGATAGTCTAAAAAAAGAATACGATATAGATGTATTCAAATACAGACTTGAACGTACATTTGCTCAATTAATTGAAAATCTGTACCCATCCAAATAAAATACGGGCTCCCTGATACTATCGCATGTATTAAAGGAGCCCAATTCGTTAATTATTTATAATACTTTTTCACAGAAGTCCAAGCTAATCCATCCCGCTCCGGACTTCAATCTACCCCAACCTGCATCAGAGCCTTTCCCACTCTTCACTTCCATAATAGTAAACACCCCAACACCGGTATACATCCCAGTCTTCGCCGCATTCGTCCCAGCACCCTTCCTGATATTCAGATCATCAATACTGACCTTCACCATAAAAGGGCAATCCGCATTTGTCATTCCAGAAGCACCGCCCGAAACCTCAGCCCCATACACAGCCCGTCCATTCCAGTCATACACCGTATATCCGGAATGCTTATCCGCCATAACCTTCGCATTATCCAGCACGCTATACGCTCCAATCTGAGAAGCTGCATCGCTCCAAGACTTTCTGACACGATAATACTTCACCACATCCGATGCCTCACCCTTCACATCATACTGAGTCAGTTTCCATCTCTCAATAATGCTGCAGAGCTTATCTACATAAGTAAGGCTCGTAGCATAACCTCCTGCTTTGATGATTTGTGCTGCTTTCTTATAGTCAGTACATCCCTTCAATCCCTCATATCTGAGCTTGCTGCCATTCTTGGCTCCAAGCAGATAAGCACTATGGTCTGCAATAGAATCCTCAACACAGCTGTATCTTCTGAAATCAGCTGTAATAGTCACATAGCTTCCATCCGCATTCTGCTCCTGCGTTTTCTTGGTATAGATGCTCACACCATCCCAAGTAGAACCGCCCCATGTATTCCCGGAAAGAGATTTCTTCATACCGAAGCAGTTATTAGCTCCAAGTGCAAGTTCGCTCTTACCATAACCGGATTCAAGAATGAACTGAGCCATAGACACTGACGCAAGGATTCCGCTCTTCTTCTGGTCAGCAGTAAACAATGCACCAACCTTTGCAACCACCTGAGCCTCAGTAAGATTCCGAAACTCTCTTGCCTGCATCCCTGATGGAATCACTTCCACATTTCCGCTACCAAGTCTTGAAGTAACCTTCGCAGCCAGATCGCCCAGCCTCGCATATAGCCAGTCTCCAGGACAGCTCTTATTCACAAACCACCGGTGTACGGTAATGAGCATTTCATCCGCCTTCGGCTGATAATTCAAAGACTTATTTTTATCGCCAAACCAGAGCAGTTTTTTCTTTCCATTTCTTCTGCAGATATCCTCACACAGATCAATCAGACGGTCATAAACCACCTGATGCATAGCATACGGTTCCGCCTTGTCAGAAGCACACTCAATCGTCACTGCCCTTTGATCATTCGCATTACTGGAAGTACACCAGGAACGATTCTTCTCTTCCACATACAATCCGATCCGGCCATTCTTATCAATTCCATAATTCGAAGAAGCCTTGGTAGAAGATTTATGAAACCAGTCCCCCAGACCTTCTGCTGTACACTGACCTACTACACAGTGCGGCGATATTCTGTCAATCTGCTCCGTTCTCAGTCCGGAATGGTTCGGACTGAGCAACGTATACGCCACCAAAGAACTATTACTGTATCCCATAATCATTCACCTTCTTCCTCATCCTCTAATGCATCATCGGGGTCTCCTTCACTTTTATCATGCAGCTGTTCCAGCACATCTTTCATCTTCTGCGGGATCGGCAGCCCCAGATGCCCTGCATTCTCCAACAGGCTCACACCCTCATTGGAAATATAGAAAAAGATCACCGCTGTCCTCAGCACAGATCCATTCCCGATCACAGCCACATCCAGAATATTCGCCATTCCCACCAGCAGAAAAATCAGCACCTTCCTGCAGATCCCCCGGAATCCCACCTCACTGGAAAGCGTATGGTCCGCAAAGGCACACATCACCCCGGTCAGGTAATCGATCACCACAAAAGCAATCAGGGCATACAGAAGCCCGTCACAGCCTCCCATAAACCAGCCCAGCCATCCGCCTACAGCCATAAAAACCATCTGAATAAAGTTCCAAAATTCCTTCATGCCAGAATCCTCCTCCCATGAAAAAAGCAGCTCCCATTTCTGAGAACTGCCGTAAATAAGTTTTCTATCTCCATGCCCTGCGGCAGAAAGACCTACATTGTTTCCTCCGTCAGCGTATACGTGATCTTCATGGTCTTGTCCGTATTCTTCACCACCGCTGACGAAAGATTATTGATACTTGCCAGATAAGGTGTCAGAAGGTAAGCACACCTGTGCTCCTTCCCGTAACTGCCACCCCACATAAACACAAAATTCTTATACTGGAACAAAGGCGTTGCCATAGCTTCAAACCTTGCGCTCCCCTGCGTCTTGATCACCCTGTCATCCGCCGTGATCTGGAAATCCCCTGCCACGATCATGTCACCGAGAAGCGTCATGTACACCTCACAGGAACCAGCCTCCCCAAGGGATTTCAGCTTGGAAGTAAAGCCCAGCGGGATCAGCGTCACATCCGCTGAATTTGTAACATTGATCTTATAAACTCCCTTCTTGTCATAAGAAGGCACATACAGATACCCCTTCCTCACACAGCATTTTACATTCCGTTCCGGATAGGAACTGTCCTTTGCCCTTGTGCCCACTTCCGAAAGCTTCGCCTTGGACAGTGTCCACCTTCCCTCCGTAAAGGAATAATCCTTTTTGGAGATCCGGATCCACACCATCTTCGCATCCCCGGAAGAATTCGGCTCATTAGAAAATCCATACCAGTACCCGTCATGCCCGTCCATAAATTCCCCGTACTTTGTATAATCCCCCAGGAATGTGAAGCTTTCCGTTGTCAGTGTCTGCTCCTCCAGTACGGTATAAGTGGTATCATCCAGCTTCTCATTCAGCCCGATGTTAAACACCGGAATCCGGATCTTCGTAATGGTCACACTGGAAGTCCCAAAGGTGATGGAATACAGCAGGTTCTTTTCAAAATCCAGCTCCACTGCCTCAAACAGTGTCATCTGCTTCGCCTTCGGGATATCCCCGATATCCACCTTTTTCAGAAGCAGGAACGTGCTGGCATCCCCTGCCGCACTGCCAAAAGCATTCTGCCCACCCAGGGCACTGGTCAGTGCCACCGCCGCAATATTTCCATTCCCCTGGCTGGGAGTAAACTCCCACACAAACTTATATCCATTATCCAGCTTCTTGCTCTCCGTCTGGTTCAGACTTCCTCTCGCTACATCAGAACCGGAATTAACATTATTGGAAGCATAAGCCACAGGCAGGTTCTTCCCCTGCTCGTAAATATGGTCCGCCTTTTCTTCCAGCACTGCCGGAAACAGCAGGATCCCTCCGATCATGTTCGGGCAGATGGGAAGCAGCGTCCCGTTCCACAGAACAGAATTGTCATACTCCCCGCTGGCTTTCAGATAAATCCCCATGGGATTCAGCCCCAGAATATTATTCACTGCCTCCGTGATCATGTTCGTCTCCTGCACGGTTTCCACCGCACCCGTATTCGTATCGGTCAGTTCAATGACCATTTCACCTTTTAACTTCATCACACACCCTCCATTTCTACAGGCCTGCAGAAACCGCTGATTCCCGCTCTCTCAGCAAAATACACCTCAAAGCCTCTGTTCACCGTCTCCTTCATCTGCACGGACAGCGAATCCCGGAAGCCATTCACATTCAGGCCTCCGCCAATGGCAAATCTCGTGGTATAATCTTCCACCTCAAGCTTTCCGTCCCAGGCTTCCCCTGCCGCCATTGCCTGTCCGCTGATAGAAGCAATGCAGTCTCCCACATCAACTGTACCGCTGCCATTTTCCATCCAGAGATACACATTGAACGTATTCGTATAATTGGCAACGATCTTCTCAATGGGATAATACAGTGACAAAATATGTTTCCCGGAATGCCAGGTCTCCACCGGACAATGCTCCATAATCTCCTCATTATTAAATTCAAAGACCACATGGCAGACCGCCTGTCCATCCTCCTGCCACTTCACCGGCAGGTTCACATCCACAGAAACCTCCGTTCCACTACCGGATCCGGAATCTGATCCACCAGAGACATCATCCGTACTTCCTGTATTCTCATTCCCGGAAGTATTTCCAACTTCATTCCCTGCCGCATCATTTTCAGAATTTCCTGCATCCGATGTCTCCCCGGTTCCATCAGAACCACCCGTACCACTTCCAGTTTCGCCGCTTCCGCCCGGAAACGGAATCACCACAGTCCCGGCAGCCTCCGCAGATCTCTCCACCGGATCCGCAGCCACATCCACAACAACCTGTGCAAAAAACTGCATATGGTTTTCCTCAGAAGAAGCAAACTGGATAC
>OLVP01001428.1_pt1 | contig 14384 bp, 11 predicted proteins | sample 1673281 | NCBI WGS metagenome assembly OLVP01 (sample SAMEA3178940, study PRJEB25190) | human gut metagenome | biome: human gut; feature: human-associated habitat; material: faeces | place: Austria | collected 2013
AAGACAACAATATTACGCTTCCCTGAAGGAAGCAGCATAGGGTTCAAAATCCTTGAGGAAAATGTGTCAACTAATATTGACAATATCAGACGATGCAAACCGCGCCATCAAAGTGGTGCACGATAAGTTCTTCGGCAACGAGGACTGACCGATCGGTCTTTCCTTTTTTGAAGCAGCGTGTTATACTATGAAAAATAGTGTAACGCGCTGCTTTTTTTCAGCAGGCGGAAGGAGTTGGAAACGATGATCTATCACTGCGAGGATCATACCTGTAATTATTGGGATGAAGGCGAAAAGCTGCCGGAGCGCTGTCCGCAGTGCGGCCGGAAATTGCTGCGCGCCAACGAGGCCGATATGACCGGAGATGATTGGACGGCTTTAGGCAACACCCTTTGGGATGCAGAGGCATCGGATAAAAAGCGCATGGTGGATTGTTTTCGGAAAGCTGCATATCTCGGCAGCGCATGGGGCGTATGCAATCTGGGCATCTGCATGGAGCAGGGAAACGGCGTGGAGGCGGATCCGGTTCAGGCTTTTTGGCTTTATCGGCAGGCGGTGGAAATGGGGAGCCTGAATGCGGTGTGCTGCTTGGGCGTGTGCTATCAATACGGCATTGGCACGGCTCCGGACGCGAAACAGGCTGCCGAGTTATACTGCAAGGCGGCGGAATACGGTTCGCCCCGCGGACAGATGCTGCTCGCCCGCGCCTTCCACGACGGGATCGGCGTGGAAGCCGACGCTGCCGAGGCCGTGTACTGGGTGCGCGCGGCGGCGTATCAGCGCTACGGTGAAGGTATGCACCGGCTGGGCGTATGCTATGAATACGGCGACGGCGTGGAGCAAAACTGGGAGCGTGCTGTGCATTGGTTCCGCGAGGCGGCAGAGAGTGGCGTGAGCGTAGCAATGGCGGATCTGGGATACTGCTATGAAAAGGGCTGCGGCGTGGAGCAGAGTTGGGAGCAGGCCTTTTCCTGGTATCGCAGAGGTGCGGAGTGCGGCTATCCGGTTAGCATGAGCAATCTGGGCTTGTGCTATAAAAGGGGATATGGCGTGGATCAGAATTGGCAGGAAGCCATAAAATGGTATGAGCAGGGCGCACAGTGTGGCCATTTGCAATCCATGAATAATCTGGCATGCTGCTACGAGGACGGCGAAGGCGTGGAACAGAACGAAGAAAGGGCGCTTTACTGGTATCGCCGCAGTGCCGAAGGCGGCAACGGCGGTGCCATGTACAATCTTGGCCGGTGCTATAAAATGGGACATGGCGTGGAGCAGAATTGGCAGGAAGCCGTAAAATGGTATGAGCAGGGCGCACAGTGTGGCAATTTGCAATCCATGAATAATCTGGCATACTGCTACGAGCGCGGCGAAGGCGTGGAACAGAACGAAGACAGGGCGCTTTACTGGTACCGGCGGGGAGCTGAGGCAGGAAGTGATTACTGCATGTACTGCCTTGGCTGGAATTACAGCAATGGCGAAGGCGTGGAACAAAATATGACGGAAGCGATCCGTTGGTATACTGCTGCCGCCGAGGGCGGGAATGCTGATGCCATGCATGATCTCGGCTGGCATTACGACCACGGCGAAGGCGTGGAACAGGATATGAAAAAGGCAATTTGCTGGTACGAACGAGCAGCAGAGCAGAACCATCCGGCTGCCATGAATAGCCTGGGCGAATGTTATGCGATGGGACGGGGCGTGCCGCGGGATTTGGAAACGGCCATGGAATGGTATCGCCGCGCGGCGGAGCTGGGCGAAGCCATGGCGGATTACAACATGGGATGGCATTTGGAGCAGGCAGGGAAGCTGTCTGAGGCGTATGCCCATTACCGCAAAGCTGCCGATGGGAATGACGACAGCGCCTGGTGGGCGTTGGGGCGTTTTTATGAAAACGGCGTCGTCGTTGCGCAGGACGGAAAGGAAGCGCGCCGCTGCTATGAAACTGGCGAGAAATTGGGCAGTGTGAAATGCAAAATGCGCTTGGCGCGCTGCAAGCTTTTGGGTATCGGCGGCCACAGGGCAAAGAAAGCCGGTTTGGATCTATGCCGTCAGGCGTTGGAATTGGCAAAGGAGAGCAGCGAAAAAGAGGATTACGGCTATGAAGCCGAAATGAATCTTTTGCGGCGTACCATTGCGGAAAACGAATCATAAAGGACGAAAAAAGGGACGCTTCGGCGCAATGTCATTAAGTTAATCTAAAAACCCAGCCGTTGAGGGGTGGAAAGATGCTTTCCTCTTCTTAACGGCTGGGTGCTTTTTGGGCTTTTGCATTTAATTAATCGCAAATTTTAACAAAATGTAAAGAATTACCCAATCCGCTTGCTTTTTCCGTCGCATGGAGATAGAGTAAACTAAACGCCGTGGTGAACGGTGTTCGCAAGCAGAATTTGAGACAGCCAAAATGTGAGAGTTTAGCCAAAATTGATTGAATTTTAGAAGTTTTTGATTGCTTTTATTTGAGAGTTAGCCTGAATTTGAGAGAATAAACACACAGCCAAAGGAAAAGTAGCGAGCATTTTGAACATCAAGCGTACACGCCCCCGAAAGGCGTGCGTTTGGTGTTTTCTTCTTTCATCCGGCGAATTTTCGTTCGGAGGCTAACTCTCATGGTATCTCGTATTAGGACGGCATTGAACGCCGCTATCAGAAACGCCACGGCGCACTACAACCGTGGCAGGGAATTTTCACGGAAGCGCACCCTTACACGCGAAACGGTCATACGCCTTTTGATTAGCACGGAGGGCGGTAGTTTAGCTAAGATTTTGCACGATGCGGGCATTCAAGCTACCGCGTCGGCGCTCAGTCAGCGCCGCGCTCAAATCCCGCCCGAAGTGTTCCGCACAGTTTTCACCAACTTCAATTCCACTTGCGCCGACAATGAGTTCTTTTGTGGTTATCGTAGAGAGTGTTGTCGTAAATGGGGATACCTGCGGCGGCAAAGGCACTGTCATAGAGTGCGCCCCGGCACATCTGTGTCTCCGGCGCAGAGAAGATGGACGAATACATCCAGCCGTGGCTGTACGCCTCAACCATGGCGACGTAGCTCATTTCTTCCCATGTGTCGCCCTCAATGGGCAATCCATAGGCGCGGCATAGCATGACCGACCATTGGCGGACGGTCACGGGTGCGTCCGGAGAGAAGGTGTCCGCGCCGGTGCCGTTGGTAATGCCATGCTCTACCAGATAGGCGATGCTCTCAGCATAGGGTGCGTCCGGGGCAACATCGGAAAAGGGGCTGTCCGCCGCAAACGCTAGAACGGTCATCAGCAGGGGCAGTAGGAATGTCGTGCAAAGTACAGATAGTTTTTTCCGCATAAAGTTCTCCCTTCAAAGTGATAGCCGGTGCTGCTGCACCGGCTATCGGATAAATAAATGGCTTCTTTGCGGGGGGCAAACTGTAAGGAAATTTAGGTCGCTTTCAAGATCCAAAACGTTTACGAAAGATCACCACTTGCTCATAATCTTGCCGTACATCTGGAGCTTTTCCTGATCGTAGCGCTGCACCATCAGCATGACGTGCTCGCCCACCATGAAGTCCGCATCCTCGTGCTGATAGGAGTAGTTACACATACAGGTCACGCCATCAGGGAGGTTGCAGAACACGCCGCCGCCATATTTTCCGGAGATCATCGCAAAGCGGCGGGAGCCTACAGGGTGACGCTCCTCCGCACCAAAGAAGGGGTTGACTTCCGTTTCTTTCGCGGAAACAATCAGTTCACCAGTACGGGGTGATACTCCTTTACAATGCAGTCGATCTCCGAACCCGGGGGGAACTCCGTGCGAAGATCCGGGATGGCCGCGTAGCGGATCTCTTTCTGCGTCATATCAAGGTCGTAACCATAGCAGTCCACAAGGCAACGGCGGGGGCCGACCGCCAGCATCCTGCAGGTAATGCGGGAACCGACAGCATGAAGACCCTCACGGGCAGCAAAAAAGCGGCGCTGGCTGCGACTGGCCTGACGGCGGGACGCCTGTGCACGGTTAGCGGTACGCTCCACCTTGGTGACGATTACATCGATGCTGGCCCCCACCATATTTCGAAGCACGAAGTCGGGTCGCTCCTCTCCCAGTTCCCACATTTCGGACTCGCGGATCAGAATGGGGATGCGATACGGCACCACAACGGCACAGAGTTCCCGCTTATTTTCAAGCATTCTTGCCTCGCTGCGCGGAAGGTATCTTGCGTAGAGATCCACACCGATGATCGTTCCGGTAATGGCGCTGCGGTCGCGGAAAGAGGCATAGATGGAGTTCCATTCTTTCCGTTCCTCTTCGCTCAGCCCCCGATCCAGTTCATTGAAGTCCAGCTCGTAGAAGAGCGTGCGCTCGCTCTTTTCATCCGACGCATCAAGCGTTTCGGCGTTATCTGCTGCCAGGTATTCATCCTCCGCAGGTTCTGCAGCGGCTTCTTCCGTGACCGGCTCTTCAAAGCCCCAATCCGCTCCATCGGCCTCAGAACCATGCGGCGCAGATGCGGGCAGATTTGAATGTAAATCCTCTGCTGCCTCAAGAAATTCCGACGTCTCTTCGTGCAGTTCCGCTTCTTCCGCTCTCTTCTCAACAGTATCATTTTCTTCTTGGGATGCAGTTTTTTCTGCTGCAGATAGTCCAAACGGCTTCGCCTCGGCTGCCTCCATTGCAGGAAGCGTCTCCGACTGCTCTGCCGTTTCCTCCGCAGAAAGATCCCCCTCCGGCAACTCTGCGGGAACGTCGCCGGTATCTGCGCCTGCCTCGTCATGCAGCACGCTACCCGCAGGGACACTCCCCAGAGCGGTTCCTTCAACGGCAGTATTTACGATCTCTTCTTCAGGGGTAACTTTTTTCCTTGCCATATAATGTTCCTCCTAAGTGTTATATTTTTTCCGGCTCATTGGAGCCAAAAAAGCGATGAGTACCGTCCTTCTGTCGGGCGGCGAAAAAGTGATGCCGGGGCAGATCGATTTCTCCAAAGGAACCGCTCTCGGAAATCCAGATGATCCGCTCGCCCTTCATACGGGGGACGGTTGCAATGTGAGTAGCGGCGTCCAGCCATGCCACGCTGAAAAGGTATCCGGCCCCCTTTCCGTTTCCGGTAAAGCGCAGGAGAAATGGTTCATGCAGTCCGTCTTTCGAGTAAAATCCGGGCTGCACCAGAGCATGGAGCTGGCGGACACGCAGGTACTTAAACTCCTTGAGTATTTCGAGAATATACTTTTGCTGATTGGATAGCAGCATTGATCTTCCTCCCATCAAACTGCTGCGCAGATGGCGTTGAGATATGGGTCGATCATAAGATCGCTCTCACTTTCGGCAATGCAGTTGAACAGCACTGCCATGGTGTAGGCCGTGCTGTTTTTTACATTCCGCTCCTGATTGGCGCGGAGCTTACTCTCTGCCTCCCGCAGGATCATGCCGTCCAGCCGTCTGAGCTTTGCCCGCACGCGGCTTTGCGGAAGCGTGGCATTGCCAATACGGAAGCTGTCGGCATAAAAAAGCCGCTCAATGGCGTTTTCAAACACCAGAGCGGTTTCCGGTGCGAAGCATTCAAGCTCGCAGCCGTCCAAAATATCCAAAAGTTCTTCTTCTGCGTCCCCGTCGGTCCGTCCGTCCTGCGCTGGGGCTCTGACAGACGGACGGACTTCCATATGACTTTGATCAATCTTTCTTTTTTCTTTCTTACTTGGCGTCAATTTCTGCGGTTCTGGGAACGCGGATTTTGCAGTTCTTGAAGCGCGATCTTCACGATTCTTGGACAGCAGATTCTGCGGTTCTTGGCATGCTGCTGAGGGTTTCCCGTCAGCAAGACCCTCCAGATCCGAGGTTCTTGAACCGCGTACTTCCGATTCATCCTCCGTGATAAACGGCGCACAGGAATAGTCCGGATCTTCGATCGGTGTGACACGGGCAAGATAGATCTGATTGGCATCACCTCGCCCGCAGCGTTTTTCCCATACCAGCTTGAGCTCCACCAACTTCTTAAAAGCTGCCGTGACCCGCTGCTCACAGATGTGCAGCTCTTTGGCAAGCGCTTTGCGAGGAAAGATCACAAAGACCTCGCCGCGGTCATTGACCCAACCGTTTTTGCGGGAAAGCTGGAAACGGTTTAAGAGAAAGGTGTAGGTCACCTTGGCATCCAGGCTCATCTCGCAGTAACGTGGATCAGAAAATAACCAGCGCGGCATCTGCATATGATAAATACTCTGCACATCTGTCTGGCACATCAGTTGGAAAGTTGGACGCTCCTTCATTTTCGCTGCCCTCATAATGGGCACCTCCTCTTTCTTTTTCGACAGCCATGAGCAAAACTCCAAAAGAGTAGTAATTGCAACGGTTTCCGGTCATGGCTGAAACCGAAAATCACTCATATGATATAGAAAGCGGAGCCCCTTTTTGGTAAAATTGACTTGAGAGAAAACCAACCAGAAAGGGGCTGGCCGCTATCTACCGACAGGAAATCATTCAGGATGTGACATTGTTTACATCCCAAAGCGCCGCTGCGTTCTACGACAAGCTTTTCAGCAGTCTGGACTTCACGTTGCCCAGAGCGGCAACCGGGCGGCGGGGCTTTCCAAAGGAAGCCATGGTCTGTGCTTTTATCGTTATGAAATGCGAGGGCTTCTCACAAATCACAGATTTGGCGGATTATCTGGACAATAACCGGCTTATTGCCCACTACTGCGGTTTCAACATCATGAAGCCGCTGCCGTCCTACTGGACCTATGACCGTTTCCTGCGGCAGCTGAACAACGGTGCGTTGAAGTCGATTATGGCCAATCTGGTGCGGAATCTGTATGAGCTGGGCGTGGTGGATGCGTCTTTCGTTGGTCTGGATTCCACACCCATCATGGCGAACACGAAGCAGAACAACCCGAAGTCCTTTGCGAAAAGCAAGTTCTCCAAGGAAAACCACCCCAAAAGCGACCCGGACTGCGCTCTGGGCGTCCATTCGGCCTCCAACCAGCACAATGAGCGGCGGTATGAGTTCTACTGGGGATACAAAAGCCATGTGCTGGTGGACTGCATCTCCGGCCTGCCGCTCTACGAGCTGACCACCCAAGCCAACATCATGGATTCCACAGTTGCCGTTGACATCCTCGCCGCAGCCAACCAGATCCTCCCTTTGCAGGGATGTTCCTTTCTCGCGGATAAGGGCTACGACGCGAAAAGCATCTACAACACCGTGAAATCGGTCTATGATGGGGAAGCTTTTATCCCCCTCAAAAAACGCAATTCCAAGAGCAAAGCTCTTCCGGCAGGTAACTTGATCTGTGATGCTGGACTGGCTATGCACAAAGATGGCAAAACCACCGACAATAATCGTACCCGGCAGAAATTCTGCTGCCCATTCCGTCAGTCCAAAACCGGCGTTTGCCCTTGTAACCACAAAAACTGGAATAACGGCAAGAAAAACCGGGGCTGCACCAAGTATAAGACCATTCCAACAGACTACAGACTTTCCATTGACCGCAGCTGCCTCTATTTCAAGAGGACATACGCCTTGCGTACAGAGTGTGAGCGTTACAATTCCCGCTTCAAATCCACAGGTCAGGAACGGCTGTGGGTGCGCAACGGCACAAGCGCGGCAAACCTCAATACACTGGCCCACATCTCCGCCCTGGCGGTTGCGTTGGCCGCCGTTCTGCACGGCTCTCACTCCTACCGTTCTGCCAAACAGCTTCGGCGTTCCGCCTGATCTGTCTTTTCCATACCTTTTGCAGGCGCGGGGTTTACCGTGCTATGGTTTTTGCGCCCTTGAGATGTCCCTAAACTCTTTCGATTCCCATTTGTCTGTTTGCGGGCCGCTCTTTCCAACTGTTTTGCTCATCTTTTTTGTATTTGCCCATGGTTTTGGGCATAAAAAAAGAGCGCCTATCTATCTCCAATGCGGGGCAAATAGACGCTCTATGTAAATAACGATATTTAATTTTATCTGCTATAACTGCATGGTACTCAAAACATCCGCCTTTTTTGATTAGCTGGATTTTTGGCACGATTTTGGGGCTGATTAGCAGGAAGGGCATTTTCATTAGCAAGAACAGCCCGTTTTCTGCTAAAAATTAGCTGGCGATTTTGTCTTATAACAACCGTTCGATTCTGGAGGGGTTGTCAAAAATCAAATTTTGGAGTAGAATTTTATCTCATACAGTGAAAGAGCTTTTTCGTAGCTTTTTATATAAGAAAAGCCGAAAACCCTTGAAAACAAAGGCTTTCGGCGTTGTTCACTGGCGTCCATAAGAGGATTTGAACCTCCGACCCCACGCTTAGGAGGCGTGTGCTCTATCCAGCTGAGCTATATGGACGTGTCTGATATATGATTATAGCCCGATCAAAGTCGAACTGCAATCCCTTATTTAGTTTTTTTTGAGGTGGCCGTTGTAACGCAACCTTAGGAGGCGTGTGCTCTATCCAACTGAGCTACTGAGACAGGCAACATGCCTATTATACCGTTTTGCCACACAAATTGCAAGGGTGCTCTTGCATGCGGGAACCTGCCCTATTATAATAAAGGCAGGAGCAAAACGGCGCTGCAGGATTTCTGCCGGACGGCATGAGCACCACCCGGGCCAAGCGCGGCGCTTACGAAACGGAGCAAAGGAGCAAAATGTAATGGAGCAGATGGATAAAGTGAAAAAGAATTTCGGCTTTGGCTGTATGCGCCTGCCGATGAACGGCGACCAGGTGGACATTGCCGAGACCACCCGCATGGTGGACGAGTTTCTGGCGCAGGGATTCAACTATTTTGACACCGCCCACGGTTACATTGGCGGCAAGAGTGAGCTGGCCCTGAAAGAGTGCCTGACCAGCCGCTACCCCCGCGAGGCCTACAGTCTGACCGACAAGCTGACCGACAGCTATTTCAAGACAGAGGCTGACATCCGCCCGTTTTTTGAAAGCCAGCTGGAAGCCTGCGGCGTGGACTACTTTGATTTTTACCTGATGCACGCCCAGAACGCCGACAACTTTAAAAAGTTCAAGGCTTGCCGCGCCTACGAGACCGCCTTTGCGCTGAAAGCCGAGGGCAGGATCCGCCATGTGGGCCTCTCTTTCCACGACCGCGCCGAGGTGCTGGACCAGATCTTGACCGAGTACCCGCAGATCGAGGTGGTACAGATTCAGTTCAACTACTTGGATTACGATGATATTGCTGTGCAGAGCCGCAAGTGCTACGAGGTTTGCCGCAAGCACGGCAAGCCGGTGCTGGTGATGGAGCCGGTCAAGGGCGGCAGCCTGGTCAACCTGCCCGAGGAAGCCAAAAAAGTGCTGGACGACCTGCACGGCGGCAGCCCCGCCAGCTATGCCATCCGCTTTGCCGCGGGCTTCCCCGGCATGATGATGGTGCTGTCCGGCATGAGTAACATGGAGCAGATGAAGGACAACCTGAGCTATATGCGCGACTTTAAGCCGCTGAACGAGACCGAGCTGGCCGCCGTAAACAAGGTGCAGGAGATCTTCCACAAGATGAACATGATCCCCTGCACGGCCTGCCGCTACTGTGTTGAGGGCTGCCCCAAGCAGATCTCCATCCCAGACCTGTTTGCTATCATGAACATCAAGCAACTGCACCACGATTGGAACGCGGACTACTACTACGAGGAAGTCCACACCGCCCCCGGCCGCCGCGCCTCGGACTGCCTGAAATGCGGCAAGTGCGAGAAGATCTGCCCGCAGCATCTGCCCATCCGCAAGCTGCTGGAGGAGGTAGCCAAAGAATTTGATAAGCCAGAAGCATAATCCATAAAAACAATAAAACGCCCCTGCCCTGCGCGGTTTGCGCCAAGGCGGGGGCGTTTTGTTGTAGGGTTACAGGACCAGCCGCATTAAGACCAGCTCTTGGTAGCCGGTGTTGCGGGAGCGGAAGCCCTTGGGGTTGCGGCCGTATTCCACAAAGCCGAACTTTTTGTACAGGGCAAGGGCGCTGGCGTTATCGGCTACCACATCCAGCTCCAGCTGGGCGTAGCCAGCCTTGCGGGCGCAGTCGATGCAGGCGGCGGTGAGTGCCTGGCCAATGCCAAGGCCCCAGAATTCCTAAGCGATGCTGATGCCGAACTCGGCGCGGTGCCACTGCGCAGACAGCAGGACGCGCTGTTTTTCAGTTGGATGATTTGGTGGTAGGTCATGGAAACCTCCTGGAAACCGGGGCAAAACGGGCTTACTCCCCCATCTGCTCCTTATGATACTGCAGGGTGTACAGCTGGTAATACCGGCCATGCTTAGCCAGCAATTCCTGGTGGGTACCCTGCTCCAAAATTTTGCCGTGAGATAGCACGATGATGTTATCGGCGTGCTGGATCGTGGATAAGCGGTGGGCGACCATGAGCATGGTGCCGACGCTGCGCATTTTTTCCAGCGAGTCCTGGATCAGCAACTCGGTCTCCGTGTCGATATTCGCCGTGGCCTCGTCCAAAATCATCACGCTGGGCTTGTGGATGATGGTGCGGGCAAAGCTGAGCAGCTGCCGCTGACCTGCCGAGAAGTTGTTGCCGCGCTCCCGCACTTCCTCGTCCAGGCCATGGTCCAGCTTGTCGATGAAGTGATCGGCGTTGACGTAGTGACAGACGCGGCGGATCTCCTCGTCAGGGATGCCCTCCTCCCGCAGGACGATGTTGCTGCGGATGGTGCCGGAGAAGAGGAACACGTCCTGCAGCATCTGGCCAAAATGGCGGCGCAGCGAGGAAATCTTGATCTTGCGGATGTCGATGCCGTCAATCAGAATCTCACCCTTCTGGAACTCATAATTGCGGCAGATGAGCGACAAAATTGTGCTTTTGCCGCTGCCGGTGGAGCCGACAAAGGCCACGGTCTCCCGCGGGTTGATGTGGAAGGACACACCCTGCAGCACCCACTCGCCGGGGATGTAACTGAACCAGACGTCGCGGAACTCGATCTCGCCCTTCACCTCGTTCAGCTCGATGGCGTCGGGAGCGTCCACCAGTTTCGGCTCAATGTCCATGATGGAGAACACCTTTTCCGAGGAGGCCAGTGCCGATTGCAGCCAGTTGAACTGCTCGGCCAGATTTTGGATGGGGGTGAAAAACTTGGAAATGTACATGTAGAACGTGACGATGGTACCGCCTGTGATGGTCTGCCCCAAGAATGACACGCCGGTCAGGTAGCCCATGCCGCCCAGGTAAAACAGGCACAGGATGGAAGAAATGTACAGCATGTACACCAGCGGCCGGAAGATGCCGAAGACAAAAATCTGCTCGATGTTCGCCTTGGCAAGAGTCTGGCTTTTCTGGCGGAATTCCGCCATTTTTTCGTCCTCACGGCCGAAGATCTGGGTGACCTTGATGCCGGAAAGATTCTCCGACAGATAGGTGTTGATGTCGGTGGTGGCATCCTTGACTTTGCGGTAGGCCCGGCGGGAAAATTTGCGGAAGATGACCGTAAAAATGACGATGAACGGAACGAAGCAGAGCACCATCAGGGTCAGCTCGTAGTTCAGCAAAATCATGGCCACCAGGATGCCCAAAATAACGAACGCATTTTTGGTCAGGCTGACCAAAAGGTTGGTGAACATCATCGAGATGGCGTTGGTGTCGTTGGTAATGCGGGTTACCAGCTTGCCCACGGGAATTTCATTCAGCTGCTCGTGGGAGAGGGACTCAATGTGGATAAACAGGTCCTCGCGCAGGTCAGACACGATGCGCTGACCGACGCGCTGCAAAATTACGGCTTGCAGGTAGGTGCTGGCCATCGAGAAAAGCAGTACCCCGGCGTAGACCGCCACCCGGCCGTACAGCGCGGGCAGGGCAAAATCGGTGGCGACAAGCTCCTCGATATTGCCGACGATCAGCGGCGAGATGATGTCGTAGGCGATGGAGAACAGCATCAGAAACAACACCACAACGAACTGCTTCCGGTAAGGCTTGGCGTAAGCCATTAGGCGGCGCATGATCTCGCCATCGTTCATTGTGCGCTCAAAGCCCATGGTGGCCTTTTTGTCTTTGACCAGCGCGTAGGCCGCCACGAGGATGGCCGTGATGGCACCGATCACACCGCCGGTCAGCAGCAGCGGATTGATCTCAGTCATGGACGGCACCTCCTTCTGCGTTAGTCACGGGCTGGGCGGCAGTCTCGCCCGCCTCGGTCTCGTCCTCAAGGCGCTGCAGGTCCACCATGCGGCGGTACTCGGCGCAGGTGGCATACAGCTCATCATGGGGGCCGACGGCCTCTACCCTGCCGTCATCGAGGAACACGATTTTGTCCAGTCCCTCCACGGTGGAGATGCGGTGGGCGATGAGCAGCGTGGTCCTGCCCGCGCGGGTGGATTTGAGGTTGTCGAGGATGATCTTCTCGGTGCGGGTATCGACGGCGGAGACCGAGTCGTCGAGAATCAGAATGGGCGCGTCTTTCAGCAGGGCGCGGGCGATGGAGATGCGCTGCTTCTGGCCGCCGGAGACGGTCACGCCGCGCTCGCCCAGCACGGTCTCGTAGCCGTCCTTGAAGTCAACGATGTTGTCCCGCACATCCGCCAGGGCGGCGGCGCGGTCAATGTCCTCCTGCGCAGCATCGTCCACGCCAAAACCAATGTTGTGGGCGATGGTGTCGGAGAACAGGAAGTTATCCTGCGGCACGTAGGCGCAGGCGTTGCGCACCGAATGGATGGACAGGCTGTTCACGTCCTGGCCGTCCACAAACAGGGTGCCGTCGGCCACGTTGTAGGTGCGCAGCAGCAGGTCTACCAGCGCGGTCTTGCCGGCACCGGTCTTGCCTACGATGCCCACGCTCTCGCCGGGGGTGACGGTGAAGCTGATGTCCTGCAGCACATCATACTCGCCATCCGGGTAGCGGAAGGTCAGGTGGCGGAACTCGATGCCGCCTTTGGGGGCGGTCAGTTCGTGCACATCGACCCGGTCGGTCACGTCGATGGGGGCGTCCAGCAGCTCGGTGACGCGGTTGAGGGACGCCTTGCCGCGGGAGGTCTTTTCGATCAGCATCGAGATGGCCATGATGGGCCAGACGATGGCCTCAAAGTAGCCGATGTACTCCACCAGCTGGCCTGCGTTGAACTGCCCGCGGTAGACCAGCCAGCCGCCGTAGCCCAAAATAACGCAGATGATCGACTCAACAAACAGCGTGACCAGCACTTCCAGCAGGGTGGCAATTTTGGTATAGGTGACGTTGATCTCCTCGTTCTCGCGGTTTAATTTACGAAAAGCCGTCAATTCCTTGTACTCTTTGACGAAGGCCTTGATGACCGCGATGCCGGAGAAATTCTCCTGCGCGAAGTCAGACAGGTCGGAAAAAGCTTGCTGGCGTTCCTCCCACCGTTTGGTCATGGTGGTGCCCATGATGGTGCCGATGACGAACATGATGCCCGCAGGGATCAGTGCCAGCAGCGTGAGCTTGTAGTCCATACGCCACATTTTAAACAGTGCCAGCAGCCCCAGCACCGAGGCATCGAAGAACATCAAGATGCCGTCACCGAAACACTCCTGAATGGTGTCCAGGTCGTTGGTGTAGAGGCTCATCAGGTTGCCGACCTTGTTGACCTGGTAGTATTGCTGGGACAGCTGGCGGCTGTGGTCAAACATCCGCTCCCGCAGATCGGCAGTGACCACCACCGCCGAGCCAAAGAAACAGACGCGCCACAAAAACCGCCCGACGACCATCAGCAGCACGATCCAGATCATGGGCAGGCAGATATGCTGGAACAGAACCTCTTTGGTAAAGGCGAGGGTCTGTCCGTCGATGACGACCTCTCCCAGATTAACGCCGTTGATGACCAGGCGGTACAGCTCGGGGATCATAAGCTGGATATAATCGACCGTCAGCAGCGCCAGCAGGCCCAAAAGCAGCACGGGTGCACTGCGTAGATAATACCGGTTGATATACTTGCCGAAGATCATGGCTTCCCCTCCTTTTCGCTTTTCTTATTCACGGTATGGCAAAACAGCCGTATTTTTCAGTATATCGGATTATCGCCATAAAGTCAACGAAACGGCGGGAAAAATGCCGCAAACGGATGTGACATCCATCCACAAAATACAGCATACCACTTAAAGGCAGGTTTAAGTCAAGGGACGACGCCCCGCATCCGCAAAACAAAAAGCCACACCCAGCCGCGCCAGCATGACCGGCGGTGCGATTTGCAGCAGAAGGGGGCGGCTTTTTTCTTCGCCAAAGAACACGTAGGCCTTTTCCCTGCCTTGACGGCGGGTGAGGCCTCTGTCAGAAGCCCCTCCTGGCAGAGGGCGGCCACGATATTGTTCATCGTCTGGCGGGGCAGCAGGTCCTGGCCCAGCGGGAGTACACCCTGCGGCATTTGATAATGGCATGGTTGACGCTGTTGTGCAGCCGTTGAGTTTGGGTTTTCTGGTTTGACATAAAAAATCCCTCCGCCTTATGAAGTGACCCCAAAAAGTTAGACAATATTCTGAAGTAAAAATTGTTCAAGCAGC
>OLVP01001446.1_pt1 | contig 14211 bp, 14 predicted proteins | sample 1673281 | NCBI WGS metagenome assembly OLVP01 (sample SAMEA3178940, study PRJEB25190) | human gut metagenome | biome: human gut; feature: human-associated habitat; material: faeces | place: Austria | collected 2013
TTATCATAGAAGAACCTTCTAAATACTATTTTACAGAAAAAGTTTCACACTCTCTAATATATATTTTATAGTATTAGCGGCAATTCAAGCAGGGTTGCTGATATATGTATATCGAAAATATTCAAGCAGATATCTGGTAAGCTTTTTCTTATTTATTGCTTCTACAGATTATATTTCATGGATGTTTAATGGTATTCGACAGTTTCTGGCTGTTACGATTACGTTCATAGGAATTAAATTCATACTGGATAAGAAGTATATAAAAGCAATCATTTTAATTCTGATTGCCTCATTGATGCATCAGAGCGCTTTACTGGTTATTCCATTTATCTTCATTGCACAGGGAAAGGCATGGAATAAAAAGACATTACTTTTTATGGTTGCGATTATTGCAATTGTGGCTGGTATTGGGCAGTTTACAAATGTGTTGGATTCTATGTTAGCCGAGACGCAATATAAAAATGTTGTGTCTGACTGGCAGAGTTGGAATGATAATGGAACGAATGCATTGCGTGTATTAGTGTATGCAGTGCCATCGGTACTGTCTTTAATAGGATTAAGATTTATACGGAATGAAGATGATAAAGTTATTAATCTGTGTACGAATATGTCAATCGTATCTGTTGGATTCTATATAGTATCTATGTTCACAAGTGGAATATTTATTGGTCGTCTTCCAATTTATTTCTCGTTATATAGTTATATCTTATTGCCATGGGAGATTGATCATATGTTTACCAAACGATCAGCAAGATTGATTTATGTTGTAATGGTAGTGGGGTATCTGGGATTCTATTTGTATAGTGTTAATAATCTTTTGGGATAGAGGGAGAATAATGATTCGAGTATTACATGTTGTTACATATATGGGGCGCGGAGGTCTTGAGACGATGCTTATGAATTATTATCGTCATATAGATCGAAGTAAAGTACAGTTCGATTTCCTAGTGCATAGAGAATTTGAAGCGGATTATGACGAGGAAATAAAGTCTTTAGGCGGAAGAATCTATCACGTATCAAGGCTTGTGCCGTGGAGTAGAAGATACAAAGCAGAATTGAGACGCTTTTTTAGAACTCATCCGGAATATAAGATTGTACATGTACATCAGGACTGCCTGAGTTCTGTAGCGTTGCAATGTGCGAAAGATTGCGGAGTTCCGGTTCGAATTGCGCATAGTCATTCTAGTAGTGCTGTAAAGAATATAAAATATCCAATAAAATTATATTATATGAAAAAGATTCCTCGATTTGCGACAGATCTTTTTGCATGTGGAAAACAGGCGGGAGATTGGATGTTTTCTGGAAAGAAATATCAAATCATAAGAAATGCGATAGATACAGAGAAGTATCTTTATACTACAACGGTGAATAAAAGCGTTCGTGAAGAGTTGGGATTATTGGGAAAAATAGTTATCGGTCATGTTGGAAATTTTACACCGGCTAAAAATCATATATTTTTATTGGAGATATTTAAAGAAATTCTAAAAAAATCACCAGATTCAAAGTTACTTCTGGTCGGTGGAGGTGATGGACTTATTACCGCTAAAGAAAAGGCAGAAAGTATGGGAATTGCAGACAATGTTGTTTTTACAGGGATTCGTTCCGATGTTAATAGATTAATGCAGGCAATGGATGTTTTTGTATTTCCATCATTGTATGAGGGATTACCGGTAACCATGATTGAGGCGCAAGCATCAGGAATGCAGTGTATTATATCTGATAGAGTTTCAAAAGAATGTATAGTTACGAAAGGACTGGTAATACGAAAGAGATTGAGTGATAGTGTAGAAAATTGGGCAAATTATATACTGCAGAAATCAGAAAAAACGCATGAGAATCATATTAGAGAAATCGCAAATGCAGGATATGATATTAGTGTAGCTGCAAAACAATTAGAATGTTTTTACATTAAAAAAACAGGGGAAGAGAAATGGTATTTTTAACAGTTTTTACACCGGCTTATAATAGAGCAAGTACATTGCCGAGAACTTATGAAAGCTTGTGTAATCAAGAATGTAAAGAATTTATTTGGCTGATTGTAGATGATGGTTCTACTGATGAAACTGCAAGTCTGGTAAAAGAGTGGCAGAAAAAAGAAAATGGATTTGAAATACAATATATTTATAAAAAAAATGGTGGAATGCATACAGCTCATAATGTTGCGTATGAGAATATACATACAGAATTAAATGTATGTATTGATTCTGATGATAGAATGGCAAAAGGAGCTGTGAAAAAAATAAAAACTGCTTGGTTGAAAGTAAGAAATAAAAATTATGCCGGTTTGATAGGACTGGATGTAGACATGAATACCGGAAGAATCATAGGAAAAGGCTTCCCGGATGGAGTAAAAGAGACCACACTTGGAGGTTATTATGCATCTGGTGGAGAGGGAGATAAAAAATTAGTTTATCGTACAGATGTTATCAACAGTGTTCCACAGTATCCAGTATTTGAAGGCGAAAAGTATGTTGGATTGGTGTATAAATACACATTAATTGATCAAAAATATAAGCTTTTTGTGATGAATGATGTGTTATGTGATGTTGAATATCAAACGGATGGCTCGAGCAATACGATGTTCCGGCAATATTTGAAAAATCCTAAAGGATTTGCTTTTTTGAGAAAGGTGACAATGACTTATCCTACAAGTAAGAAGAGATTGATTAAAGATTGTATACATTATTGCTCTAGTAGTTTGATTGCAGGAAATAAAAATTATATTGTTGAATCACCAAGAAAAGTACTTACTGTTTTATGTACACCATTGGGATGGATATTAACGACCGTAATTAAGAAAAAGTGTAAATAAATTTGAAAATTGGTCAATTAAAAAGGAGAAACTAATGATTCCAAAGAAAATACATTATTGTTGGTTTGGAAAGAATGAATTACCGACAAAAGCAAAGAAGTGCATTGCGAGTTGGAAAAAATATTGTCCAGATTATGAAATTGTTGAATGGAATGAAGACAATTATGATGTACATCAAAATGCTTATACGACGTATACGTATGACAACAAAAAGTTCGCATTTTTAAGTGATTATGCACGTTTGCAAATTATTCTTCGAGAAGGGGGAATATATTTTGATGTTGATGTGGAGGTTGTAAGGTCATTGGATGAATTGCTTAGGTATCCGGCTTTTTTTGGATTTGAGACAGAAGAATATGTAAATACAGGAGTAGGATTTGGGGCAGAGATAGGAAATAAGATTGTTGAAGGGATGCTAAACGAATATAATCTACTCCTTGATGGAAAACATGGAACAAGAGGATGTCCAATATTGAATACAGAAGCATTGGAAAAAAAAGGTCTAATACGAAATGGACAGAAGCAGCAAATAGAAGGAGCACAAATATTTCCAGTAGAATATTTTAATCCATATGATGATCCGACGGGAAGACTTAATAAAACGACAAAGACTTATTCAATTCATTGGTTTGCTAAAAGTTGGATGGGTAAAAAAGAAATATTAAGAAGTCAAATATTAAAACCGGTTCACCGAATATTTGGAAAAGATGTTTTCAGAAGAGGTAAATAATGAAGAAAATATTAATAGTATCACATGCATTGGAGATAGGTGGTGCAGAAAGAAGTCTAATAGGATTATTAGATGCTATAGATAAAAAAGAATATCAGGTGGACTTGTTTTTGTTGCGCCATGAAGGAGAATTGTTTTCGTTTATTCCTGAAGGTATTCATTTATTATCAGAGATACCATCATATACAGTACTTGCACGTCCGATGGTACAGACTTTAAAAGAAGGACATGTAGTATTAACAGCAGCAAGAATGTATGGGAAAATAAAAGCAAGTAAGTATATAAAAAGACATGGACATACAGACAGCGGGGTACCACTTGAGTACAGTCATAAATATACATATCGTTTTATGCCAGACATCCAACCAAATGAGGAATATGATCTGGCAATCAGCTTCTTGACTCCACATTATATTGTCGCACATAAGGTGCATGCAAAAAAGAAAATAGCTTGGATACATACAGATTATAGTAAGATTCAGATTAATAAAAAATCAGAAATAGAAATGTGGTTAGCGTATGATAGGATAATTTCAATATCTGATGATGTGACAAAAACATTTCTCAAAATCTTTCCAACATTATCAGCAAAGATTGTCAAAATAGAAAATATTATTCCAGAAAAATTAATTGTACATCAATCAAAGGAGTTTGTTCCAATAGAAGAGATGCCGGATGATAGTATAAAAATATTGTCTATTGGAAGATATTGTACAGCCAAAAATTTTGATAATGTACCAAGGATATGTAAATATTTGGTAAGCGGAGGGATGAATGTAAAATGGTATCTTATAGGATTTGGTTCAGATGAAAAACTTATAAAAGAAAAGATAAAAAAAGAACATATGGAAAAAAATGTTATTATGCTTGGGAAAAAATCTAATCCATATCCGTATATTTGCAGATGTGATTTGTATGTTCAACCTTCAAGATATGAAGGGAAATGTGTTTCTGTAAAGGAAGCGCAAATGTTGGGAAAACCTGTAGTAATTACTAATTATGAAACAGCAAAAAGTCAATTGGAAGATGGAGTGGATGGAATAATTGTGTCCATGGATAATGAAAAGTGTGCAGAACAAATAGAACAGGTATTAAAAGATGATGAAAAAATGAAGAGAATATCCCAAAAGTGTATGGAAAAGGATTATTCTAATGCTACAGAAATAGAAAAAATATGTAGTATGTGTACATATTAATTGAACTTAATCAAGTTAGAAGAAAGAGGAAAAAAATGACATTGGTTAGTATTGTTGTTCCAATTTATAAAGTCGAAAAATATTTATCAAGATGTGTTCAGTCGTTGTTGAATCAGACTTTGAAAGATATTGAGATAATCTTGGTTGATGATGGATCGCCGGATAAATGTCCTGAAATGTGTGAGGACTATTTGAAAGCAGATAAGAGAGTTAAAGTTGTGCATAAAGTGAATGGTGGACTAAGCAGTGCGCGGAATGTTGGAATCGATGTGGCCACTGGAAAATATATAGGTTTTGTAGATTCGGATGATTCAATATTACCTACTATGTATGAAGAATTATATAACGTGATTAATAAGTATAATTGTGATTTCGTTATGTCGGATTATGAGAGGATTACGCGTGATGGAAGAGAAAAATTAAAAAGTCTTAATATTGCAAAAGGATACTATGATAAGAACCGGATTATTAAAGAAATTTATCCAGAGTTAATTATGGGGCGGAATCTGGATTATGGTCCATTGCTGTCAGTTTGTCATTGTTTATACAATTCGGATTTTTTGAGACGGTATAATTTACGATTTGATGAAGAGGTTAAATGGTCGGAAGATAATATTTTTAGTGCATTTGTTGGGTATTATGCTAATTCTTTTTATTATTTAAAGGGAAGAGGATTATATAAGTATTATGAAAATGCGGGAACAATTACGACCAGTTATCGTGAAGGTGCGTGGAATGTTTATTGTACTATGAATGACCATCTGAGAATGTTTTTTGACAATAAAAAAGAATATAATTTTTCACAACAATTAAATTTGCATCAGATTTATTATGCATGCAATTGTTTGGGACAATTAAAGCATGCAGATTTAAATAAAGAAGTAAGAAATAGAAAGGCGCAGGAAATTTTAAAATCTAAAAAATTAGCAGAGGCTTTTTATAAATTCCATTATCCGAAAGAATGGTCATGGAAACTGAAGGTACAGATTTGGTTGATAAGGCATAAAATGTGGAATGTATTAAAGAAAATATAAGGAGCAGATGATAATGTGTAAGATTTCAATAGTTATGCCTGTTTATAATAAAGAAAAATACATAGCAAGAGGAATTCATTCTATTCTTGTACAGACATTTAAGGATTGGGAATTAATTATCATTGATGATGGGTCGACTGACGGCTCTTTAAACCAATGCAAAAAATTCCGAGATTCAAGAATTCAAGTATTTCATACTTTAAATAGAGGTGTGTCTGAAGCACGAAATTTAGGGATTAGTAAAGCTACGGGAGAGTATATTACTTTTATAGATAGTGATGATTTTGTTGCAGAGAATTATCTTGAAAAAATATATAGACCAGATGAAGAAATGGTAATTGGTGGAGTAGCAAAAGTTGATATAAACGGAAAAGTTATAGAACGAATACGTCCATATTTAGACGGGAATGTATATATAGAAGATATGGCGAAAACCTTCTATAAAGAACAATTAGCTACCGGAATTTATGGTTTTGTATCATCAAAACTTATAAAAAAAAGCGTGATAGAAAAAAACAAGATACGATTTGATAGTAAAATAAATTTGGCAGAAGATTATGATTTCTTTTTAAAAATATATGGATGTATTGAACAAGTATGGTTTACAGATTATATAGGATATTATTATGAGCAGGAAACTATAAATTCTGCTATCACGATGGATGATAACAAGATAGATTTTTTTGAACAGATTAATATTCAAAAGAAAACAAAATCATTTTTAAGAAAGAATCATTCATTTGGAGAATGGGAAGAAAAGCAATATAATCAAATAATTTCGAATTATGCGTATACAATTCTAATGATGAGTGCAACGAAAGGGAAAAAAATATATAGCAATAATTTTAACAGATTGAAGAAAGAACATATAGTTTATCTGGGAGAAGGCGGAAAAGCTATGCAGATAATAATGTCAGGATATAATCGTGGATTAACAAGCGGAACATATGTTGTTTTGAGGCTGAAGAAAGCAATACGTAATGTGTTAAAAGGGGAAAGGTAAGCATGAGAAAAATTTTTTTATATAATCATGGCGGTAGTGAAAATCACGGATGTGAAGCACTGGTTCGCACTGTGTGTGAATTGTTTAAAGAGGAAGATATTATCCTATATTCAGAAATGCCGCAACAGGATTTACATTATGGTATTCAACAGTTTGCTGATGTTAAAAGTGCAAAAAATGCATATTCAAAACTGTCTCCTAGTTTTATTAAAGCGTATTATAGCTTGAAAAAGAAAAATGATTATTTCTCAATAGATATATTACCATATAGAAAGACTATAAAAGAATTTAGGACAGGAGATATAGAGATATCGGTAGGTGGAGACATTTATTGTTATGATGACTATCCGAAATACATTCAATTGCATCAAATGATCTTTCAACGAGGCTGTAAGACAATTCTTTTAGGATGTTCTTTAAATGAAAAATTATTTAATGATCCGAAATTTGTCGAGGATATGAAATCATATGATTATATTTCGGCAAGAGAATCTTTGACTTATGAATTATTAAAAAAGGCCGGGATTGAAAGTATCGGATTGTCACCGGATTCAGCATTTACATTACCAAAAGAAGAAGTGCAATTACCATCTAATTTTATTGAAAATAATACAGTGGGAATCAATGTAAGTCCATTAGTAATGGAACGGGAGCAAGAAGATAATGTGTTGTTGGATAACTACAGAAATCTCATAGCTTATATTTTAAATAAGACAGATTATGCGGTTGCATTGATTCCGCATGTGATATGGGAGGGGAACGATGATAGAAGCATTTTGAATAAATTATATGATGAATTTAAAAAGAGTGAGAGAATTGCAGTAATTCAGGACTGTAATTGTATGCAGTTAAAAGGATATATTGCGAAATGTCGGTTCTTTGTTGGTGCAAGGACCCATGCGACTATTGCAGCATATTCTACAGAAGTTCCGACTCTTGTTGTAGGATATTCTATAAAATCCAGGGGAATAGCGAAAGATATATTTGGAAGTGAAGAAAATTATGTGATTCCTATTGAGCAGATAAAAGAAGAAAATAAATTGACACAGGCATTTATTTGGTTGCAGGGGAATGAGAATCATATAAAGGAACACTTGAAGAAAAGAATGCCGCAATATATAAAAGACGCAGAAAAAGTAAAGGAAAAAATAAAAGAATTTTTTTAGGATATGAATAATGGATTTGATAAGTATTATTGTGCCAATTTACAATGCAGAAAAAGTTATAAAACGATGTATAGAATCAATATCACGACAGTCTTATGAAATGTTAGAAATTATTCTGGTTGATGATGGATCAACAGACCAAAGCTTAGAAATTTGTGAAGATATGTCTGAAAAGGATTCAAGAATTAAGATTATACATCAAAACAATGGTGGGGTTAGTAGAGCAAGAAATACTGGACTAAAAAAAGCAACGGGACAATATATTATGATGGTTGACAGTGATGATTATCTATATGAAAGGGCTGTCGAATTAATGCTTAGGGAGATAAAGAAGAATAAGGCAGATTTAGCTATTTGTGGATTTGAAAGAGGAATGGATGAAGCATTTCCTTTTTCAATAGATTTATCTTTGGAAAGTTCAGTAATTGATAATAGAGAGGCGCTGAACAGAATTTATAAGAATGATTATTGTGCTTTACAATATGTTGCACCGTGGGCAAAGTTATATGCGCGTAGACTGTTCGATAATATAATATATCCGGAAGGAAAGATATTTGAAGATATTTATATAACTCATCATATATTGTATAAATGTGGAAGAATTGCTGTTTTACCACAGAGAATGGTATACTATTCGTTTTGTGATAATAGTTTGATGAACAAACCATTTCACTTAGGAAAATTAGATTATCTGGAAGCATTGGAAGAAAGAATTTATTTTTTTAAAGATTGTGGATTTGATGAACTTGAGGACGTGGCTTATGATGAGTATTTACATTCTCTTATATGGGAATATTCTCGAACGAGAGATATTTTACATGATAAGAATGCCATGAATAAAATTTCTGATTGCTTTAAGAAAATATATAAAGTGGGACATGCCAGTAAAAGATATCCGCAAGAGACAGTATGGTATTTGAAGACCTTTGCAATTAATCCGGAGATAATAGTATTATATTGGAAAATCAACTCAGTGTTTGAAAAAATATGGAGAAAGAAGAATGAAAACTGAAAAGGTAAGTATTGTAACACCATGCTATAACGGAGAAAAATATTTGGAACGATTTTTAAAGTCCATACTTAATCAAAGCTACGGAAATATAGAGTTGATATTTATAAACGATGGATCAACAGATCAGACAGAAGAGATTATAAAAAAATATAAAGAAGAATTTGATTTACATAATATAGAATTAACATATTTGTTTCAGGAAAATGCGGGACAGGCTGCAGCTTTAAATAATGGATTGAAATATGTTCAGGGAGTTTATTTGCTCTGTATAGATTCAGATGATGAGATTAGTTATGATTTCGTGGAACAGAGGGTACGTTTTTTAGTGGATAATCCATCATATATGTATTGTTACGGGAAAGCGGAGTTTATTAATGAAAATAATAAAAATGAAGTGATACAAATAAAAGGGAAAAGAGAAAATTCGAGTGAAAAATCATCATTTTTCGAGGATATATTATTTTGTAAAAATATTTTTTTCTCTGGATATCTTGTGAGAAGAAATGCGTTAGATAAAGTCATAGAAAAGCGAGAAATATATACGGGAAGAGGAGGACAGAATGCGCAAATACTTCTTCCTTTAGCTTGGTATTATGGAGAGCCGGGGTATGTAAAAGAATCAGTATATAAGTATTATATTCATCCAGAAAGTCATTCACATAGTCAGGATACAGGAGAAAAAATTATTGAACAATTGTCGGATTATGAACAGATTTTGCTTGAAACAATAAAGAAAATAAAAGATAAAAGAGCAAGTGAATATATTATGCCAGTTCGACAGCATTATGCAAGGCTTCGGTATGGGAATGCAATAGATACACAGAATAAAATACTCATTCGGAAATATTTCAAGGAATTAAAGCGGATAAAAAGGCCGACGCTTAGGGAGTTTGGACTATATATAAAGAAAATGGTATTTAGGTAAAAAGAATGTATGGATTAATATATAGAATATATTTTATATTAAAGAGAAAACAAAAAAAGAAAAAAGAAAAAAATAAGGATACAGGTTTTATAATTCAAAAATTATTAGACAAAATAGAATGGTACTATAATATTTTAATAAAAGAAAAATATGAAAAATGTAACATTTCTGAAAATATACTTGAAAAAAAGAAAAGAAAAGAGCGTATAATAGTATCTTTAACATCTTATCCAAAAAGAATAGGTGAAGTGTGGATTACGATTGAGACTTTATTGCGTCAGACAGTGAAACCAGATATGATTATTTTGTGGCTTGCAGATACTCAGTTTAACGGAATAGAAAGTTTGCCTAAAAAGTTAATTGATTTACAAAAAAGTGGATTGATAATTCGTTTTTGTAAAGATTTAAAAAGTCATAAAAAGTACTTTTATACTATGCAAGAATATCCAGAAGATCTGATAATATTAGTAGATGATGATATGTTTTATCCATATGATATGATAGAAAAATTATTAAAATTACATTATAAATATCCACAGGATATTTGCACAATGACTGCGCAGGTAATAGGTGATGATATCACAGTGGTTCCATCGAAATGGAAAAATCCTGATTTAAGTCAAAAGTATCAACATTCTACCAAATTGCAGATTTTTACAGGAAGTGGTTCACTTTATCCGCCAAATTCATTAAATGCACAAGCTTTCAATGAAGAAGTAATGAAAGAGTTATGCCCATATGCAGATGATCTTTGGTTAACGTTTATGGCAAAATTAAACGGAACAAAAGTGACTACACAATATCCATGGAGAGCATTCCCAATAACAATTTATGGTTCTGGTATCGGAAGTTTGTATTATATAAATGCTGAAGAAGGGCAGAACGATGTTCAGTGGAAGGCATTGTTGAATTATTTTAAAGCACAATTAGGAGAAGTTGAATATGAATAAGATAAAAGAGTATTTGCGATTTCTTAGACGTATTCGGATTATAAAATATTTTTATTTGAATTATTTTTGCAAAGAGATAATCCGAGTTGATAACAGTAAAATAATTCCGTATAAAAATGCTGTTATTGATATTGAAATAGGAGCACGAATTTATATTGCAAATGGCGATGTTGAAATAGGATGTAATTTGTTAAAAGGATCCAGAGAGGAAACAAGAATACGTTTAAGAGAAAATGCTGTTTGGGGATCCAACGGTGGATGTAAGATTTCTTATGGTTCAACAATAGAAATTCTTAAAGGGGCATTGCTTGACAGTAAATATTTTACGGTTAATAGTAATAGTATATTAATTGCGGCAAAAAAAATAAGTCTTGGACAAGATGTTATGATTGCAAGAAATGTTGTTATATATGATAGTGATTTTCATGAGATATATTATGAGGGAATAAAAGGTAACAGATCAAAAGATGTTATAATAGGCGAGCATGTCTGGATTGGTACAAACAGTATGATACTGAAGGGTGTTAATTTGAAAAAAGGTTGTGTAGTAGCAGCTAATACAATTGTAACTGAGAATGTAGAAAGTGAAAATCTTATTGGAATCAAATCAGAAATCAAGTGTATAAATAACCAGATTCAATGGAAGAGATAAAATGCTATGAAAGATTTTTGGATTAAAGATGTGGAGAATTAATTATGTCGAGACAAAAGAATAGTATTAATAATCTTAAATGGGGGATTTTAGGAAATATAATCACTTCAGTTGTAGCAATTATTATTCCAAGATTATTTATCGTCAATTATGGATCTGAAGTGAACGGGTTATTATCATCAATTCGCCAAATTTATGTATATCTGGCTTTACTGGAAGCGGGTGTAGGCGATGCGTCAGTTGTGGCACTTTATGGACCTATTGGGAGAAATGATCATAAAACTGTTAATAAAATCCTGGCAGCAACGCATTATTATTATAAAAAAATTGGGATAGCATATGCGGCGTGTGTGTTGGCATTGGGTGGAATATACCCATTGCTATTGGATACAACCATATCATATGGAACATGCTTTTGGGTCATTGTATTACAAGGTTCAGGAAGTGTTATTAGCTATTTCGTTCAGGGGAAATATAATATGTTGTTGCGAGTAGATAATAAAAGTTATATAACAACGAATCTTGCTACCGTAACATCAGTTATGACGGATTTGATACGAATAGTATTATTATTAAATGGTAAAAGTATCATTGAAGTACAGGCTACATATTTAGTATTTAATCTTGCAAAAATGTTGTATGTAAGTTGGTACATGAAAAAGAATTATTCATGGATTGATCTATCAGTTACTCCGGATTTTAAATCAATTTCACAGAAATCGGCGGTTATGGTTCATCAAATTTCTTCATTAGTGTTCAGTCATACAGATGTATTAATACTTACTTTTGTCTGTGGATTGAAAACAGTAAGTATTTATTCTATGTATGCAACGATTTATGGAATGGTTGATAATGTTATAAACATTATTTCTAACAGTGTTCAGGCGGCATTGGGGCAGATATTCCATACAGATAGGAAAAAATTCTTGAAACTACAGGAAGCATTTGAAACTTATTATTTAGCTATTGTGTTTTCTCTTTTAACGATAGCATTTATATTTGCGTTACCGTTTATGAAATTATACACAAGAGGGGCGGATATAAATTATGTAGATTATAGATTACCAATATTATTTACGATGTATCAACTCTTAAGTTATGGAAGAGCATCAAGTAATAATATTTTAAGTTTTGCAGGGGCATTTAAAGAGACTCAATGGAGAGCGGTATTAGAAGCAACAATTAATCTGGTGGTGTCTTTTATATGTGTATTTAAATTTGGAATATATGGCGTATTATTTGGCACTGTAGTAGCTTTGATATACAGGGCAAATGATATTATTTTATTTGCCAATAGAAGAGTGTTAAAAAGAAGTGCCTGGGCAACGTACCGTAGATGGATAACGGATTTTTTTGTTTTAATTGTGATATTAATTTGTTTTGAAAAATTACAATTAAGAATTGAAACGTATACGAAGCTTTTGGTAGCTGGTATTTGGGTTAGCATTGTGGTTGTAGGTATTTTCATAGTCGTAGCAAGCGTTATAGAGAAACAGGCTAGGGAGACGGCGATATATTATATTAGACAGATGATACTAAAAAAATGAGGAAGGATATTAAAAATGTTGTAATAATTTGTAGTATGTTAAAAATAAATGGCATGTAAAAGAAGTTTTCGTTTTATCAAAAAACTTATGATTGTTAATGTGTTTACAGAAATGAGAGATATAAAGGGAAAAGATATGAATAAAAAATATCAATTTCAAGAATGGTTACTAGGATTTGTACTTATGTTAATAGATTTTTTCATAGGAATATGTACAGAGCCGTTATATGCAAATGTTGATAATTTTAATATATCATTGGTTACAAATGGATTATTTAGTAGGGATACATATACATATTATCTTCATCCATGGTTATGTAAAGGAATAAAATGGGTGTCTTATTTTTATCCGCATGCAGATGTTTATACTGTGTTAATGAGAGTGTTTGTAGGCATATCAATATGGGTTCTATTTACAATGATAATCAAATTGAATATAGGAATAATTCAAAAAATTTCATTGACATTCATGGTTTATGCATCATCATTTGCAATTAGTATTTGGTGTAATAATTATACAATTCAAGCTGCTTTGTTTGTAATGTGTGGTTATACACTTCTTCGAGAGATGTTTAATAGAAAAAAATTATTGTATATTATTTTAGCCAGTATTCTTATGTGTATTGGGTTTATGTGGAGGGTTCAAGGAGCATTATTGACAATTCCGTTCATCATGTTGGACATTACAATAAGATTAATAGAGAGTAAAGAGTTAAAAGCAGATTTAAAGAAAATAATAGAGGTAATTATTATTCCATTAATTTGTTTAGGAATAGTGCTATGCTCACAAAGTATAGTTGAAAATTCAAGTAAATATAAAACGGACCTAGAATATAGCAAAGCAAGAACTGTTGTAGAAGATTTTCCGGTTAAAACATGGGGAGATGTTTCAAAGGAGATAAATAATATTTCTGAAAAAGAATATAATGCAGCGGTATCGTGGATGCTCATAGACACAGATGTTGTTAATACTAATCTTTTTAAGAAAATAGCAGAGGTAAGTGCAATTAATAGTAAGCGACAAATATTAATGCGGTTAGATACAAAATTACTCCAGCCCTTTGCGAGTTGGAGTAATTCACTATAATTCACATGTGATTTTTGATAGATTGGAGTTTTTCACTCCAAGGTGTATAATGGTCTCATAAATTAAGACACTTTTTCGGACAGATTTTAATGAATCTG
>OLVP01001448.1_pt1 | contig 14186 bp, 10 predicted proteins | sample 1673281 | NCBI WGS metagenome assembly OLVP01 (sample SAMEA3178940, study PRJEB25190) | human gut metagenome | biome: human gut; feature: human-associated habitat; material: faeces | place: Austria | collected 2013
GCAATCGCCCTCGCTATAGCAACACGCTGTTGTTGTCCTCCAGACAAATTATTCGGCATATTTGTCAATTTTTGATTCAATCCAAGTGTATTTATTATTGAATCTATATATTCTTCATCGATTTTCATCCCATCTAATTCAATCGTCAAAACTATATTTTCATAAACATTCAATATTGGAACTAGATTGTAATTTTGAAATACAAAACCTATATTTCTTCTTCTAAATATAGTAAGCTCTTCATCTTTCATATTCCCAAGTTTTTTATTATTATATAAATATCACCACTAGTCAATCTGTCCAATCCGCCCAACATATTTAAAAGTGTTGATTTTCCACTGCCGGAACTCCCCACAATAGAAACAAATTCACCTTCTTCTATTTCTAGACTAACATTATTCAACGCCTTTACTTCATTTTCACCTTGACCATATATTTTGACCAAGTTCTCAGCTTTTAATATACTCATATTTACACCTCGGTTTTTTATTTTATATTTATATAATAATTAAAACTTCTGACAATCTTATGACAAAACTAAAAATAGAACATTTTTTATTTGATATTGTTCTCCCTCTTTTTCTTTATTTACTAAATGGTAACAAGTCTGACCAGTTTAACCCTCTTTTTTTGCACATTTGTTACCATTTGTTTCTTTTTTGTTATTTTGTTACTATCTGTTTACAATTCTTTGATTTCTAACACAAATTATTTTTTAGTGCTATAATAAATGTTGTTAAAAGATAAGGAAATAAATTCCAAATACAATTTTCAATTTACTTTCTTAAATAAAAATTTAAAAAGTCTGTGCGAAATTCCTAAATAGGACTTTTAAAAAACGAGGGGGCATCTAAAATGCAAAATAAAAGTTTTAAAAAATTTATGGTAACAGGATTAGCATCTGTTCTTTGTGCAGGTGGTATGTCAGTGGCTAGTTTGCCAAGTTATAATAGTGATTATGTTGCAACAGCTTATGCAGCTACAATAAAAGATACTGCTTTAAAGGCAACTGGTACTGTTAATAGCAATGTATTTTTAAGAAAAGGACCAGGAACTAGTTATAGTAAAATAGTTGTTTTGAAAAAAGGTGCAAAAGTCGATATAGTTGCTAAATCTTCTAACAACTGGTATAAAGTTAAATATGGTAAAGGTTTTGGATATGTTTATAGCAAATATGTAACAGTTAAATCTGAAACACCTACTACTAAAAAAGATGTAGCTTATAATGCTACTGGTACTGTAAAATCTAATGTTTATGTTAGAAAAACTGCTAGTACTTCTGCTAAAAAATTAGGCGTACTTAAAAAAGGTACTAAAGTTACTATAGTTGCTAAAAATTATACTGGCAATTGGTACAAAGTTAAATACAATAAAGGATTTGGATATGTTTCTGCTAAATATGTAACTGTCAAAGCTCCTACTCCTACTCATCAAGACGTCGCTTTCGATGCTACTGGTACTATAAAATCTAATGTTTATGTTAGAGAAACTGCTAGTACTTCTGCTAAAAAATTAGGTGTACTTAAAAAAGGTACTGAAGTTACTATAGTTGCCAAAACTTCAACTGAAGCTTGGTATAAAGTAAAATATAATGATGGTTATGGATATGTTTCTTCTAAATATGTAACTTTAACTTCTGAACAACCTGAAGTTCAATATCCAGCAACTGCTGTAGCTAACCACGATGTATATGTAAGAGACGGCGGTTCTCCTAAAGCTAAAAAACTTGGTGCTATAACTAAAGGTACTAAAGTTACTGTAGTAGAAAAATGTCAATATAATTGGTATAAAATCCAATATAAAGATGGCTTTGGATATGTTTATGGTGAATATTTAGATATTGTTTTAGTACAAAAATAATTTATAATAAAATATATTTTTAAATCTTTGATATAACAAAGAAGGCAAAAATGCCGATAAAAGCCGATAAAAATAGAAATTATTTTTACCGGCATTTTTTTATATTCTCATTTTATATCCTCACATTATATTTATCAAATAAGTCTATCGGCATTGTCATACGTGCTGTCTTTAGTGGATTTACAACTTGGCATATTTCCATATTACCAGCAATTGATAAAAGCATTATTAATTCTTGTAAATCTAATGGAAGTGTTGCTTTTAGAAAATCTAGCATTTTAAAACATGCGTGGCTACTTGCTTCATCTAAAGTTTTCCCTGCTGCAATTGTTATATATTCACTATTTGTCTTTAAAAATGGAGTCGGCATTATTGCATCTTTTAAAACTGTTACTTTTACTGTAACCTCCCCGCTTATTTCAATTCCACAAGTTGCAGATTCTCCATCACCCATAACTGCATGTAAATCTCCCATTGCCAAAAGTGCACCTGGAACGTTTACAGGTAAAAATAAACTTGTCCCTTCTTGAATTTTATTACAATCCATATTTGATCCATGTTCTCCTGGTGTTCCATTTAATACTTCGCCTTCTTTTGGCGCTGTACCAATCACACCTATCATCGGATTTATTGGAAACTTTAAAATATCATTAAATACTGCATATCCATCTTCTATTTTTATAATTTTTGTACGTTCTTCTTCAACAAAATCCTTTAATGCTCCCCTTCCTGGTGATACAGACATAGCCCCTTGCGAATCTAATTTTATTTCTAAAATATCAACTCTAAGCACATCTCCAGGCTCTGCATTTTCTATATATAAAGGGCCTGTTGCTGGATTTATATTAGAATAGTCTATTAAATGAAATAAATCGCTTTCACTTTTTAAATTGCCATTATAACAATCTGAAGTCTGAAATACTACTGTGCTACCAGATTTGCAGTAATGTTTTGCTTTATTATTTGAAGACATTGATACTATTGAATCTTCTTTATTTATATATATTTTTTGCTCCATAGTTACCTCCAGTTTTTTAACTTTTAAATAAATTATACTACTTGTTATTTTCGAAATATAGAATAAAATAAAATAAACAAAAAATCCCCCTTTTGAATAAACATTTTGTTTATCTAAAAGGGGGTATTTTTTATTTATTAAATTAAGAAAGGATTATTTACGGAATAAATTTAATAATTTTTGCCAGAAGTTAAGTTCTTCAGTTTTTTCTTCTTCTACTTTAACTTCTTCTTTTTTAATAGCTTCAGTTTTTATTACGAATTGTACTGAATCTACATCTGTATTTTTATCTGATACGAATGATTCAACTTCGAAGTCTCCACCTGCAAAGTTATCTATCATTGAATCTACTTCATCATCAACTTTAGAGTCAAGATCTGATGTTTCACCTTTGAATTCGCCAGTTCCATCAGTAAGTTCTGTTGTTCCTTTATATAAACTATGTGTTCCACTTACTAAGTCTAAAGCTCCTTCATAAACTTTTGAATATCCATTAGTTATTTTGTTTACTGCACTTGTATATTCTTTTATTCCACTATCTAAAGTTGCATAGTTGTCTGTTAATTTATTTATACCATTTTTTAATTGAGTCATATTAGCCATTAAGTTATTTAACGAAGAAACTAAATCTTGTATGCTAGCATCGAATTTTTTGTAGTTAGTTTGTAATGATACTGCACCACTCATTAAAGTAGTTTGGCCTGAATATGTACTCATTTGTGCATCTATACCGTTTATAAGTTTAGAACTTCCTTCTATATAACTTGCATCAGCTTTTAATAAAGTTTCAACTGATATTAATTTTCCTGCTGCTTGAACATATTGTGTAACTGCATCAGTATTTCCTGCTGATACTTGTTTATATAATTCTACTGCTTCAGAATCTCCTGCTTGTGCTAATTTAGCTAATTCTGCTGAAACTGCTTGGCTTCCTCCTGATGTATATGCACTATATAATTTTCTTTGTGTATTTGTTATTCCAAGAGCACTTAGCGCTTGTTTATTTTTTTGTGCTAATTCACTTGCACTATTAAGTCCTGCTTTTTTTAAGCTGCTGTTATATGTGTCTATACTAGAATCAACTGTTTTTAATCCTTTTACTAAGCTATCTATACCAGATTTTATACTAGTCGATGCTGAAGATAATTGTTTTAAGTCTTTAGATGAAGTTGACACATTATTAAGTGATGATTGTATTGTTTTTAATGCACTTAATACTTCACTTGAACCACTAGTTAAGCTAGATGATTTTGAGTTTAATTGATCTAATCCATCTTGTATAGTTTTTATACCGTCAGTTAAAGTAACTGCACCATCATCTAATTTTTTTGCACCATCGTTTAATTCATTAGCTCCATCATCTAAATCATTAACTGCATCTTTTAATTTATCAAGTTCACCAGTTAATGATGATGTATCTATAGAATCTTTATCTAAACCTAAGTTTAAGTTTATTCCGTTTACTTGGATTTCACTCATTTCAAAATCAGTTACATCTGATGTTATTTTTATATCTTTTTCATTTCCAGGTAATATTGTGTAAGTAAGCTGTTTTAATCCACCTACATTAGCCATAGTAGCTTCATCACTTTTTATATTTTCACATAAATTTGTGTCTAATTGTACTACAGTTTGTAAAGCGTAGTTTTCAAAGAAATTCTTTTTACATTTTTTATTTTCTTTTATAGATATTGATATTTCTAACTTACCGCTTTTTCCTGCAAGTTCACTTGGTGCATATTCAATCCCGTCTAATTTATATCTTACTTTTATAGTCCAAGGCATTTCAGTATTTTGTTTCATTATACCTTGATAATATAATTTATCTTCTGAGTTTTGTATTGTTATTTTTCCATTTGAATAATTTATTTTATCCATTGTATTCATATTTTTTACTGTCTCATAAACTCCGTAGTCTACGATATCTTTATCTTCAAATATGTTTACTGCATAAATTTTTTCTATATCACCAGATGAAGTTAAGTTTGCATAAATTACTTCTTCTTTTTCGCTTGATTTTGTAGCTGCTAATGAAATTGATGAAAATGCAGTAGAACCGCATATTGCTCCAGCCATTGCAACTGCTATTATTTTATTGTAATTTTTCATATAACACACTCTCCTATTTATAATAGTTTAACTCTATATTAATTTCCGATATTAATTTTTAATTAATTTAATTCCCAATCTTCATATTTCTTCTTTTTATATAAAGAATCTTCTTTTTCATTGTAGAATTTAGAACCTACAGTTGTTTTTTGTACTAATTTATCTCCTATATACAGCATTCCTGGTATTACGAATAATACTATTACTGTTGATAATGCTGTACCTCTAGCTAGTAAATGTCCTAACTGGCTAAGTACTCCATGTGTAGATACTTTCCATAATAATATCCCTGCAATAGTAAGTATTGATGCCGATGTCATTATTGATACTGTAGTTGATCTTAAAGTTTCTACTACTGTATCTTTTCTACTTGCAGTTTCTCTAACTTCCATATATCTACTTGTTAAAAGTATTGCATAGTCAACTGTCGCACCTAATTGTACTGAACTTATGATTAAGTATGCTATATAGAATACGAAGTCGTTTGTGAAATATGGAACTGATAAGTTTATCCAAATTGCTGTTTCTATCGCTAATACTAATATAACTGGTATAGATAGTGATTTCATAGAAAGTAGTAGTACTAGGAAAACTGCTCCTATTGCTATAAGATTTACTCTGTCATTATCTTTTGTTATTGTATCCATTAAATCGTAAGTACTAGCACTTTCACCAGCTAAAAGATATTCATCGCCATAGTATGTTTTTGCTAATGCACGTATTTCTTCTATAAGAGCGAAAGTTTTTTCACCTTCAAAATCTGCATCTACTGTTAAAACTAATCTACTGTAATTATCTGATATTAATTTGCTTAAAGTATCATTATCCACATAATCCATTGGAACTTCTGCCCCTGCATTATCCACATATGAAAGTATGCTAGACACCTCTGGCATGTTGTGTAAGTCTTTACTTAATTGACTTTCTTTTTGTAAATCACCTTTTGGAACCATTAATACTAGGTTATTTGATTTTCCAAAAATATCTTCTATTTTCTTTGTATCGCTACCTATTTGTGTATCTGTACTAAATATTTGTGATGAACCATATGAGAAGAAGTTTTCTTTTTGTCCTAAATTACAAGGTATTATAAATAACACAAATACTAATACTGCTGGAACCATAAGTTTTGTAACAAATCTACCGAATTTTTCAAAATCAGGTAATAAAGATTTATGTGCAGTTTTATCTATTAGTGGGTAACAATATAATAATATTACTGGGAATAAAACAAACACTGTTACTAAACTTATAAATATAGCTTTTGCCATTGCAAGCCCCATATCTGGACCAATCTTAAATCTCATAAGTATAAGTGCTGCGAATCCTATTACTGTTGTAAGTCCACTTGATAAAATTGAACCTGTTGATTTACAAAGTGCATTGATCATAGCTTCTTTTGGAGCTTGACCTTCTTCTCTCATTTCTTGGAATCTATGTAGTAAGAATATTGAGTAGTCCATAGATACAGCTAACTGAAGTACCCCTCCTGCTGCATTTGTTACGAATGAAATCGTACCAAACATTAAGTTACTACCTTTATTAAGTAATATTGCTATTCCTATTGAACCTAATAATAATATTGGTTCTATCCAAGATCCTGAAGTAAGGAATAATACTGCTAAACAAATTGGTATTACTAGGAATATTATATTTTTAACTTCCTTAGTAGTAGCCTCTGCTGCAACTGCTGTATTTACTGCTGCACCAGACATTGAATTTTCCTCACCAATTAAATCTCTGATTGCATGTACTGTTTCGATTCTTTTACTTTCATCTATTGTAACTGTATATAATGCATTATTATCTTTATAATAATTCTCTACAGTGTCCTTATCTGCTGTTTCTAAAGGTATATCTGTATCTATAGCATCATCTAGCCATGTTACATCATCTACCCCATCAATTTCCGATAATTTTTCCTTCATCTTAAGCGCTTCAGCGACGGTCAAATTTGATACCATTACTCTCGCATTTGGTATACTCATGTCATATTCTTCATTCATTTTGTCAAGAGCAACTGTTGATGCTGTCCCGTCTGGTAAATAGTCATTTATATCGTAATTTACATTTACCATTGTGCTACAAAGTGCAGAAATAATCATTGCAATAGTAAAGAAAACTATTACTGTTTTTTTATGATCTACGATAGCCTCATAAAATTTTCTCATAAATTCTCCTCCTTTAATTAACGTCGTGTTGATTTAAATGATAAAATCCATTATAATTTCATAATAGTGGAATTTCAATAATCAATGATTTTAATTCTGTTTAAATTTAGACAGTATTATTTTATTTTGTATACAAATCAACACTTTTTAATAATGTGTTAATTTTTGGAGGGTATTATGGAAAAGAAAACTGACAGAAGAATTAGAAAAACTAAACAACAACTACAAGAAGGTTTCATCCACCTTAGAAAAACAAAAAGTATCAAATATATAACTGTTAAGGAACTGTGTGAACTTACAGATTTAAACAGAGGTACTTTTTATCTACATTATAGAGATATTTACGATTTATCAGAACAAATGGAAAATGAAATTATTCTTAAATTTGAAGAACTTTTAAATTTATCTACGGCTGAAGTTGCGAATAATCCACAACTAGTTATTTGTAAAACATTTGAACTAATAAAACAAAATGCTGATTTTTGTACATGTCTTCTAAGTAATAATGGTGAAATGACCTTCTTTAACAAATTAAAAACAATCATTAGGGATGCTTGTTTTAAATATTGGACTGAATTATTCAGCAGACCTAAAAAAGTAGAAACTTTTGATTATTTCTTTAACTTTATGCTTTATGGTTGCATAGGTCTAATTGAATCTTGGCTAAATAATGGTCTTAAAGAATCACCAAAAGAGATGGCACAACTTGCAAGCAAAGTCATGCTTAATGGTGTTGCTGTATTGCATTAGATTAGATTTAATTTTATATATAAAAACTTTTATATATAAATATAAGTCAGTAATTTTTTATTTTAAAAGGGATATTGAACTTCAATATCCCTTTGTTGATTATAATATTATATTTCATCTACTATATTTCTAGCCCACTTTTTAGAAAGTGCTCTCGGTACTCCGAATATGAATTTTGCAACTTCTTCAGTATAAGTAAGTGCAACTAAAATATAAATTGGCACTCCTTTGTAAGCTGCGAAGAATGTTATTGGAAGTGAAACTAACCACATACATCCCATTTCTAGGAATAATGAGTATTTAGTATCTCCACCACTTCTCATAACACCTATTACTATAAATGTGTTGAATGTTCTAAGCGCCATTAAAACTCCCATTATCTTAAATATTTTTATGATGTCTGGAGCTAAACTGTCTGATACGCTGAACATTTTTAATAATAATGGCGTTGCACTTATTAATAGTATTCCAAAAATAAGTCCTGCTATAGTAACAAGTACAGAGAATTTTTTAGAATATCTTACTGCTGTATCTATATTATTTGCACCTAGTTCGTTGCCCATCATTATTGATGAACCAATCGCTATACAGACAGCAGTCATTATAAAGAAGTTTCCTGTTGTACTTGCAATTTGACTCGCTGCTATAGCTGATGTACCAGCTGTTGCATAAGCAACTGAATAAAGTACACTACCAAATGCCCAAATTGTATCATTTAAAAATACTGGCGTACTTTTCTTAATTACAGTTGTTGCAAGCTCTTTTGTAATTCCCTTTATGTCCTTAATTCCAAATCTAAGTTCATAATCTTCTTTTATAAAGTATACATATGATATTAATAATATAAACTCAACTATTCTAGCTACAACTGTTGCAACAGCAGCACCTTTTACACCTAATGCTGGCGCACCAAAATGTCCAAATATGAAAACATAATTTAAAATTATATTTATAACAAGAGATATAGAGCTACATACCATCCCTAAACGAGGATTTCTAACACTTCTAGACCCCATACTAAAAATATAACTAATTGCCATAATTGGATAACAGAATCCTATAACTAAAAAGTATGATCTCGCTTCTTTCACAACTAATGGATCGTGAGAGAAAAAGTGAATTATTACATTTGGGAAAAATACTGCTAGCATAAAGAATAATAATCCTAAAATTAATGCTGCTATAACACTAAGCCCTGTAATTTTCTTTATACTGTCCTTATCTCCCTTTCCATAAAACTGAGCCATAAAAATCCCAGCTCCACCTATAATTCCTGATAATGCCATATTAAATAAAAAGAAATATTGGTTTGCTATCCCTATTGATGCTACAGATACTTCTCCTAAACTTCCAACCATTACTGTATCAACCATATTTACTAAAGTTGATATTAAGTTTTGAATTATGATTGGAATACATAGCATAACTAAAGTTTTGTAAAATAATTTGTCTTCATCTTTAATTTTAAGTATTCCTTGCAAAATATCACCTCTCTTTAATTTTTTTCTTATTATATATTAATCTTGAAAATATCAATTTTTACACTTCTATATATTATATCTTATTATAGAAAATAAAAAAACTATGTAGTTATCCTACATAGTTTTTTGTTGTAATGTATATAAATTTTTAATTTAAGTATTGTAAATTAAAATTTAAAGATTACAAAATCTATCTAATCTTTCTTAATTTAAAACTCAAAATCTTTTCGATTTCCACAATTGAGAATACTATAAATCCACAATATAGAGGATATAGCCAGTTTTGCATTTCAACTGATGTCGTTCTAAATATGCTATGCATTTGTGGAATATAAGTTATGGACATTTGTAAAGCTATAAGTATTCCCACAACTAAAAAAGCTATTTTGTTTGTAAAGAAATTTTTTGAAATAGCACTGCTATCATTTCTTATATTGAACAAATAAAATATTTTACAAAATACAATTATATTAAGTGTCACTGTGCTCGCTATATTGTGATTAACTCCCACTGATAATAAATGGTGATTTACACCTAAACCTAAACTTGCTATTAACATCGCCACATATAAAATTCTAACTGTATCTTGTTTTTTTATTATGTTTTCATTTTTATGACGAGGATTTTTGCTCATTATATTACTTTCAGCTGGTTCAAACACAAATGCAAATGATATAGTTACTGCTGATACCATGTTTATCCACAGAAGTTGAACAGGCTCTAAAGGCAACGGATTGTTTAAGATTATACTTATTAAAACAATCAAACCTTCTGCTATACTCGTTGGCAACAAGAATTTTATAGTCTTTTTGATATTGTCATATACTCGTCGTCCTTCTTTAATTGCATCTACTATTGTCGAGAAATTATCATCTGTAAGTACCATATCTGATGATTCTTTAGCCACATCTGTTCCCTTAATTCCCATTGAAATACCTATATCTGCTTGTTTTAATGCAGGAGCATCGTTAACCCCATCACCAGTCATCGCTGTAACTAAGTTGTTAGCTTGATATGCTTTTACTATTCGAAGTTTATTCTCTGGTGTTGCCCTTGCAAATATATCGTAATCTTGGATTACAAATTTTAACTCGTCATCTGTCAATTTGTCTAGTTGTGGCCCTGTTATAACATTATTATCATCGGATAATTGAATTCTTCTTGCTATTTCTGCTGCTGTCTCTGGGTGGTCACCTGTTATCATCTTAATTTTTACACCTGCATTTCGAGCCTGTAAAATCGCATCGATAACTTCTTCCTTTGGTGGATCCATGATCCCAACTAAACCTACTAATTGTAAGTCTTTTTCTAATAAATTATGCTCAATTTCATTTATGTCTTTAGATATTTTTTTATAAGCAACTGCTACAACACGTTTGCCTTGTTTTGCCAACCATGTCATTTTCTTTTTCCAATATATCTGATTAAATTCACTGTTGGAATTTAAAATTATATCCATCAAGCTGTCTGGTGCACCTTTTACAACTAAATATCTACTTTCGTCTAAATCAACTATTTTTGCCATATATTTAAAGTCAGAATCAAAAGGTATCTTGTCAATTTCAACAAAATCAGATGTATCTAAATCTGCTTTTTTACAAAGTGTTAAAAAGCAGCCATCTGTTGGCTCACCATTTATACTCCACTTTCCATTTTCTTGATTTAAAGTTGCATCATTTGCCAATGCACCTATTAATATTAATTTTTTTAAGTCACCTTCAATATATAGTTTGCTATTAGATTTATTATTTAATAAATCTTCTCTACCTTCCACCTTTTTGATTTCTCCATCTGGTGAGTATCCATCTCCAGTTACTATATATCTATCATTTTCTGTTATTATATCTTTGATTGTCATTTCATTTTTAGTTAGAGTTCCTGTTTTATCCGTACCTATAATATTTACTGAACCTAAAGTTTCTACTGATGGGAGATTTTTTACTATAGAATTTTTCTTTGCCATATTTTGAACACCTATTGCAAGTATTACAGATGTTATAGCTGGCAGTCCTTCTGGAATTGAACCGACAACCATAGTTACAACTGATAATAAAAGAACAGGAATTTCATATATGTCAAATAAAACTCCAAATGCAAATAATAAAATCGCAGTCAGAACTATTGCATATGATATATATTTTCCTAAATTATTTATTGAAATTATTAGAGGTGTTTTTTGCTGTTTTACATTATTTATGCTTTGATTTATTTTGCCTATTTCAGTATAATCTCCAGTTGCAACCACAACCCCAATCATATCTCCATTTGTAACACTTGTAGATGCAAATGCCATATTAGTCTGATCAGATGTTGCAACTTTTCCAATAAGAGTCTTTTTATCTTTTTGTACTGAATCTGCCTCACCTGTTAAAACTGACTCTTGAATTTTCAAATTATTCGCTTCCAAAATCCTGATATCTGCTGGTACATTATCTCCAGCTTCTAAATATACGATGTCTCCAGGAACCAATTTACTTGCATCAACATCAAATCTCTCGCCATTTCTTATAACAGTCGTTCTTATAACTAACATCTGCTTAATTTTTGATATTTCATTTTCAGCCTTATTTTCTTGAATATAGCCGATTAAAGCATTTACAAGAACAACTATTCCTATCACGATTGTATCTGAAATATGATGCATTGATAAAGTTAGTATCCCTGCTACTAATAAAATATAGATTACACTGTTGTTGAATTGTTTTAAAAACCTAACTAGTTTGCTTTGCTTTTTAGTTTCAGTCAAATTATTTTTCCCGTATTTGATATGTCTTAAAGATATCTCCTCTTCTTTTAATCCCAATTCTTTATTAGAGTCAAGCCTTTTTAACGTTTCTGTTGTACTTATCTTGTACCAATTGGAATCATCAATTTTTATTTTATTTTCATACTCCTTAGTTTTCTGGAGCGATGGAGGTTCATCCCCTATAGTTTTTTTACTTTTCGAGTGACTTTTTGCTTCCATTTTTATTCCCCTTTCAATTTTTATTAGAAATATTACAAAGTAATATATCTTATTATATATACTAGCAGATATTTTTTTACTGTTGATATGTTTAACATTTTTCTAACATTGCATATAAAATTTTAACATTCATCTTTTATCATACAAAAAAATGCCAAATAGATGAATTTGGCATTTTTTCTGAGTAAAATTTAATTGATTATTATAGTAAATTTGGTGCAAAGTTGGCTATTTTACTTATATTGTCTGTAGTTTAATTGTACATGAGATTGCTCGTCTGTAGATGGATCTTGTTTCATAGCTGAAATCCAGCTATTGTTCATTTCAGATTTTTTTTCAAAATCTTCATGTTCATGGCGTTTTACTTTTGGATCTTTCCCCTTATGACATTGACATCCTTGACAGTTATTGCTACATTTTTTATTATGCATAATAGCCCTCCTTATACCGGCTACAGTTATTTAAGGCAAGCGATTTAAATAACTGTATTTATTTAGAATAAAGTATTCTAGTTATATTATTTACAAATAGTATGGTTATATATACTTCAAATTTTGGAATAAATCATTTTTAACATAAAATATATAATAAAATTGAGAGCTTTTCATAAATTGAAAAGTTTTTACTTATTTAAATATTAATAGTCTGTTTATTTTAATTTAGAAATTTAAATTTAATTTGTTGAGTATTTTCATATATTTGTAGCTTTTGATTTGTATTTTGATATTTATAAAAATTAATTCATTTAGTGATTTTGTATCATAAATCGGTATAACTTCGTCATTTTGCAGTAATTTTATATTTCCCTTTACTGTCTTTAGATTTGAATAATTTTTATTATGTTTATAACAAGATACAATCTTATTTTGATCAAATGCATAATTTACAGTATGTAAGCTTCCACCATTTTCAGTTGTTTCAATTACAATTATGCCTTCACTAAGAGCACTTTGTAACCTGTCCCTTTCGATTAATCTGTATTTTGATACAGCTTGACTTGGTGGATACTCACTTATAACACAACCGTTATTATTTATTATTCGTTTAAACAAATCACAGTTATTATTTGGATAAACCATATCTAATCCACAAGGCATAACTGCAATTGTCTTACCATAAGTATCTAATGATCCTAAATGGGCAAAAGTGTCACATCCATTCGCAAGTCCACTAACTATAGTATAGTTTTTTTGTGATAGTATAGATGAAATTTTATAAGAAACATTCACACCATGCAAACTTGGATTTCTGCTACCTATAATAGCTACTCCCTTATCATTTAAATTATTATAATCTCCTTTAGAGTATATAATTACTGGATTATCATCTATATTTTTTAGTTTTTGAGGAAAATCTTCGTCTAATAAAGTCGATATTTTTATATCTTCTCTATCACAAATTTCTATTGTTCTTTTTGCAACTTCATTTGCATATTTTAATTCATCTTTAGTTATAATTCCTTTTATTTTTAAATTTATATTATTTAAATAGTCTATCGTTTCACTAGTTTCTAAACTATTTAATACACCTTGTCTTATTATTTTATTTATAGTTTTTCGCCCCAATCCTTTTATTAATGTAAGTGTTATTATTAGTTCTGCATTATTCATTTTGTCTCCATTAATCATTTTTTTATTATATTTAGTATTTGTGCAAAATAAAAAACTATGTGAAATTATCACATAGTTTTTTATTTTTAATGATGTGAATAGAAATAGTTTATATCAGATTTAGATACCCCGAAATAAGATAGATATTCATAATTTGCCATATCTGGCCATCTATCATATACTATACTAATCAGTTGATATGCATTTAATAAAGTATATATT